>ERZ837590.1030-NODE-1030-length-16845-cov-104.510542_pt1 | contig 16845 bp, 12 predicted proteins | sample MGYA00519573_ERZ837590 | MGnify/ENA primary metagenome ERZ837590 (study PRJEB31850, sample SAMEA3708820) | human gut metagenome | biome: human gut; feature: human-associated habitat; material: faeces | place: China | collected 2014 ... | reverse complement strand
CGCAAGCCGCGATGAAGGCCGTGTTGCCCGAGCAGATGAAGGATCTAGGCGCACAGTGCCTGCTGGCCAACGCCTTCCACCTGTTCGAGCGCCCGGGCGAGGACGTGCTGGACGCGGCCGGCGGCTTGGCGCGTTTCATGAACTGGGATGGGCCCACGTTCACCGATTCTGGCGGTTTCCAAGTGATGTCGCTGGGCGTCGGCTTCAAGAAGACGCTGGCAATGGACGTGACCGGCATGAAGTCGGACGACATCATCGCCAAGGGCAAGGAGCGCATGGCCTGGGTGGATGAGGACGGCGTGACGTTCAAGTCGCCTTTGAATGGTGACGCACATCGTTTCTCCGCTGAGATTTCGATGGGCATCCAGCACAAAATCGGCGCGGACATCATGTTCGCGTTCGATGAACTCACCACGCTGATGAACACCCGCTCCTACCAGGAGGATTCGGTGGAGCGCACGTTCCGCTGGGCCCGTCGCTGCGTGGACGAGCACCAGCGGCTGACGGCTGAGCGGCTGGGCAAGCCCTATCAGGCCTTGTATGGCGTGGTGCAGGGCGCGAATTACGAGGATCTACGCCGGCGCGCGGCCTCGCAGATCGCCTCGCTGGACTTCGACGGCGTGGGAATCGGCGGCGCAATCGAGAAGCGCATCATTGGAGACACCTGCGCGTGGATCTGCGACGCGATGCCGGAGAACCGCCCGCGCCATGTGCTGGGCATCGCCTCCGTGGACGATATCTTCGCCTGCGTGGAGAACGGCGGCGACACCTTCGACTGCGTGGCCCCCGCACGTTGCGCCCGCAACGGCGCGATCTACACGCGCGCCGGCCGGTACAACATCAAGCGCGCCCAGCACAAGTTCGATTTCGGACCGCTGGAGGAAGGGTGCGACTGCTACACTTGCCAGCATTATTCGCGCGCGTACGTCGACCACCTGCTGCGCGCCCGCGAGTTCAACGGGTTTACGTTGGCCACGATCCATAACGAGCATTTCTTCGTGAAGCTGCTGGACGACATCCGCGCCTCGATCGACGGCGGATACTTTGATGAGTTCCGCGACGAAGCGTTGGCCCACTTCTACGGCAACGGCGAGCGCCGGCCAGGGTTGTGAGTTTTTCTCCTTCGTTGCGGCTTGTGCCGAACTTCTCTCTGCTCCCCTCGCTGAGGCTGAGACGTTAAGCAAACAGCCCAGTGGGCTGTTTGTAGTCGAAGGTGAGACGATAGTCGAACCAGCAGGTTGCAGGCAAGGCCCGTCCTTAATTGCGGACGAGCTGTCACGAAGTGACTGAGGGGAGTGCCGCCACCCTCAAAGATCACGGCGCCCGCAGGAGACCCACAAGCGATATATCCCTGCCTCCCATGCGACACGCCGAAGATTGCATGATTACCCAGCCGGGTGTAAGTTAGTCGATTGTCTGCGAGTGTGGCGGAATGGTAGACGCGCTGTCTTCAGGTGGCAGTGAGTGTATGCTCGTGGGGGTTCAACTCCCCCCACTCGCACCAGCAACTAAAGGGCTGGAATCGGAAGGTTCCAGCCCTTTTGCTTTGTCCGGGCAAGCGCCGTTTTTCAAGTTGCGATGGCCTTGAGGGGGGGGCTTAGGACTTGAGACTTATGGCCCAACTTTCGTGGCGGAAAATGTCCCGGTACCTGCATCAATCGTTTGACGTTCAAGCCAGGCCAGAATCCGCTGTCCCGGTTCGCGATTTCGGGCGATCTTTGCAAACCGGGACAATTTTTGTTGCCCCGGTATAAATGTCAATCGATTTATGCGAAAACCGGGACAACGTGCCAATTCCAGAATCGGCCTTATTCCGCCGATTCCGTCTGCCAGACGATATGAGTTGAGGAAACCGGAGTGTCCCGGTTCACGAAAACAAGCCGAAATCGCCGACCGGGACAGCGGATTCTGCCCCGGTCGACAGGTCAAACGATTGACATATGAACCGGGACAAATACAGATCAGAGAGAAGCCCATGAAGTAGATTTAACTTTCCTCAACTTTCCGTCCGCCATAAACTAGCATTACATAGCATCATGAACCGAGACGAAATCAACGAAGCATTTGGAGTCACCGACGACCAGCTCGACCGAATGGCCGAGCCGTACGAATCCGACAATTGGCAGGGCGGTGTCGGGAGCATCATTCGCAGCAATCCGAAATCAGGAACCAGCACAAGTCGGACCCCAGCAGACACGCATAATACGAGTTCACAGACTTAGCGATGCATTCCGCAACCGTACCACCGAATACCACACCACGGAAGAACTGTAAGCATTACGAAATCAACCTTGATTATTGCGCGGGCCTATACTAGGTTACGGCAGCGTAAGTTAGTGGCCGGGAGAGCGTCGCCGGCCATAGCGAGGTGATCGGTATGAGCGTTTCCATCAACACGCCATCTGGACGAACCATGGCTTCCGCCGCAACAGTTGTGTCTTCCACAACCGCGAGTCAAAATCCAGCGCAAGCACCAGCCCCACCGCACTGGATCGCGCATCAGCTCAGTACAGGGGCCGCGCAATCGCGCTATCGCCAAGCCAAGGCGCGTTGAAGGCGATCAAGCGCCAGATCGTCCCCGTTGATGCATTCGGCAATCGCAAGCCGCGACTGCGCGGATGGCTGCACGTCGTGCTGTGCGGCATCGATTATTCGAACATCTTCCTCATCATCGCCGGCGCGGTATGCTTTGCGCTACGCAAGCCGAACCCCGTCCCCGGCTGGTTCGAGTTTCACGAGGTGTTTCACTTGGGCACGGTCATCGGGTATGCCTGCCACGTCGTGGCGATTTATCTGATTGTCTGCGCGCTGTAGGTTCGCTCGCCCAGCACCGAGGCGGGCCTTCATACGTTACGAGATAGGTCCTTGACCAGCCAGCCGTGACGACCGCCTTCATAGACCTCGTCAGTGAGCCGGTAGCCGCGCTGTTCGTAGAACTTGTAGTGGTCGTTTTCCGAGTGCACGGCAGCCATGGTTCCGCCGGCTTACGCGATGCGGCGTTCGGCGTCGGACAGCAGCCGCGAGCCGATGTGCCTGCCTTGCGCTTCGGTCAGCACCGCGAGCCGCGCGATGACGTATCGCCCGGGCTGGTCGGGATGGTCGGGGTCCGCATAGAACCGGCAAGTCGCCACGGGGCGATTCTGGTCGGGCTGGCCGGACAGAATAGACGAGGCCGATTGCGCGGACAGGCCGGGGCGATCGGACGAATCGACCGAATCGAACGCCAGCAGATGCACGGACGCGGCATCCCATTCATCGAATTCCGGCCGCCAGTCGCGTTCGCGGATGAACACCTGCTCGCGGATGGCGCGGGCCGCGTCGGGCAACTGGTCGTATGCTTCGATTCGTATGGTCATGAGCGCCAGTGTAATGCGTCACGATAACCGACAAAGCCCGGCGCGCCGGGCGGGCCCGGGCCCCGGCTGCGCTCGATGAGCTCAGGCCGTACGCGCGATCTGCACGGCGGTGCCGGACGCGGTGACCATCAGCATGCCGTTGTCGGCGCCGAGCACCTCATAGTCGATGTCCACGCCGACCACGGCGTGCGCGCCCATCGCCTCCGCACGCTGCTGCATCTCGGCGATGGCCTCGTTGCGGGCACGCATCAGCTCTTCCTCATAGCCCTGGCTGCGACCGCCGAACATGTTACGCAGGCCCGCGCCAAGATCCTTGAACATGTTCACACCGGATACCACTTCGCCGAAGACGATGCCTTGGTAGTTGGTGATGGTGTATCCGTCGACGGACGGGGTGGTGGTGACGAGAATCATGGCGAGGCTCCTTTGGCTTGTCTGCGTGGATGAATCACTGCCGAGAGTCGGATCGCTCCCGAATCTCACCTCGGAAACGGATCGCTTCTCTTGGCTACCACAATAGTCGAGAGCGCCTTCCCCGACATTTTCAATCCACGCGATTGCGTAATCAAATGCGTGTTTTGCTGCCACAAAAATGCAGACAAAATCATTAATATCATGGGAGGAGTGCGCCACAGCGAATACGCATACGATTTCATAGCAAGCAGCACGTACACTAGTACCAGTGAATGTCAGAAATCGGAAAGGAACAGGGCATGACTGGTGCATCCAGCGGGGCTACCCGTATCGGCTCAACCGCACCACAAGCGCTTGAGTTCTTTGCCGGCATAGGGCTTGCCCGCCTAGGCCTCGAAGAGGCTGGCTTCCACGTGGCGTGGTCGAACGATATAGATCACGCCAAATGCCAGATGTATAGGAACCAGTTCGGCAACAATGAGCAGGAACATACCCTGATCGAGGGGGATATGGGTGAGCTACATGGCTCTGACTTGCCTCACGATATCTCCATTGCTTGGGGCTCCTCCCCTTGTACCGATATATCTCTGGCTGGAACCCGTACAGGGTTGAACGGCAAACAGTCCAGCGCGTTTTGGCAGTATATCCGTCTTCTGGAAGAGATGGGCAATAATAGGCCACCTGTAGCCGTACTTGAGAATGTCACAGGTCTTGCCACGTCTCACTCAGGCGAGGATATAGCGGCAGCGGTAAGCGCATTCAATCAACTGGGATATTCAGTTGACGCACTGTCGATCGATGCTCGGCGTTTTGTTCCCCAGTCCCGCCCCAGACTGTTCTTGGTCGGCCTAACCAATCCTCCTGAGGGCTCGCAAGCCAATTCCCCACTACGGCCAGATTGGTTGCAACAGGTGTTTGCCGATACCTCCCTGCGTATGCACAGGGCAGTTCTGCCGGAACCGCCGGAACCACTTATGGCGGGCTTTGGCATGTACGCCGAAGAGATGTCAGACGATGATTCCCGATGGTGGCCTAAGGGCAAGCTAACGGCATTTCTTGACTCACTGTCCGCTGTGCAATCAGAGAGAGTGACGAAACTGAAGGATAATCCGTTCATCTCTTATCGAACGGCATACAGGCGCACTCGGAACGGGAAGCCCACGTGGGAAGTCCGAGCGGATGACATTTCGGGATGTCTGCGGACAGCTCGCGGGGGTTCTTCAAGGCAAGCCGTGGTGAGGCTCGGTGAGGGGTCGACGGCAGTGCGTTGGATGACTCCGAAGGAATACGCTGCACTTATGGGTGCATCACATTACAACCTTGATGGGCTGCGCACCAACCAAGCTTTGTTCGGCTTTGGTGACGCAGTGGCTGTGCCTGTAGTCGAATGGCTCGGCGAGCACTACTTCATGCCAGCACTTCGCGGTACATTGGACAAGACGAAGCAGCAACATGAGCTACGGTCAGCCTGATAGTCATCGAAGGAGAGCAGGCATGGGTATCGACGCCATCGAAGAGTTTCGAAAGAGCCACGGCATTAACACCAAAGGCAACCTAGCCGGCATACTGCAGCTCAACCGCGCCTTCTCGAAAGATACATTGCCGATCAATCCCGATGATTATCTCACGGGTAAAGAAGGACAGGTCAAAGGACTGAGTGGTGCGAACTGCCAAAGCATTTTAGAGGAGTACCACATCAAGAGGGTACTTGCGTCCGAAGGCGGTCGAACAAGCCGTGGTCTTATGGGCATAATGAAGGATTATGCAACGCTCATTAATGAAGAGCGGCCGTCCAGCAAAGATTTCAGCGAGATAGAGCGTTTTTGGATTGATCGTATACGCAAGTTCTTCAATAGCAAGCCATTCAGGCTAGAGGCCGATGAGTCACTCTCAATCACCGCAGCAGTAGGCAATCTGTTAGAGCAGGCCAAGAAGCGGCAGAAAGAAAACCCCGGCACCATGTATGAGGGTACGGTGTTGCAGCAGCTCGTGGCAGCGAAGCTGTCCATTATCATGCCGGAAGTGGAAATCAATGGAGCTTCAGTAGCAGATGATCCCACAGGGCGAGGCGGCGACTTCAATATCGGAGATACCGCCATACACTGCACTACCGCCCCAGCCACGTTGCTTATGGAGAAATGCCAGCGCAACATCAAGAATGGTTTTCACCCGATCATTATCACGGTAAAAGATCGAGTGAAAACCGCTTGGGATTTGGCAGCGGATATGGGCTTCGCTGAACGATTGGAAGTCTGGGATATTCAATCGTTCCTGTCAACCAATGTCCATGAGCATGGTCATTTCAGCCAAGATGCACGCAAAGCAATGCTCACTGATTTGGTCACCGCTTACAACAAGATTATTGACACATACGAGACAGATCCCAGCTTGCGTATTGAGTACAGTAATTAAGAAAGTGCTTATACTAGCCGCCAATCTTAATTGATTATTCGAAAACCGTTCTTAACGTACATTACACTAGAGTTTTGCAAGCAACTTTAGGCACGTCGAGGTATCACCATGAGAGAACGAACATGTGCGCCAAATCCCAATCTGCTGGAATCCATGCGTTCTGTCGGATATGACTTGAATACTGCGGTAGCCGATATCATCGATAATTCAATAGCTGCGAATGCCACTAAAATCAGTATTTTGTACTTCGGGCAAGGCGAGGAACCATACATCGCTATTGTGGATAACGGCAATGGCATGAGCGAGAAAACCGCATTCGAAGCCATGCAGCTTGCCGGCAACAGTCCCAATAAGGATCGCGCGTCAAACGATCTGGGTCGGTTTGGGCTTGGTCTGAAAACTGCTTCTCTCTCGCAAGCACGATCTTTACTCATGACAACACTTCAGAACGGAGCACGTACTACACTGCGCTGGGATTTGGACGCTGTAGCACGCGCAGGCGAATGGACGTTAGAACAATTGAACGAGAAAGAGACCTTGTCAGCGCTGCCCCAAAGAGTCCACGATGCCATGCCCGTCTCACACGGCACTTGTATCTTGTGGCGCAATCTCGACAAACTTGAAACTCTTGCCGGAAGATCTCTCAGAGAGATCGATAAGGCTATGGAAGAGCTTACCGGATACCTTGCATTGGTATTTCACCGGTTTACACATCCCTATCCCGACGATAATATCCGGCAAATCGTCATCGACGTCAACGGATGCACGATTCCTCAGCGCGACCCATTCCTTCGCGATAATCCGGCAGTCCAAACCACTGGAGTCCAGCGCATCAGCACTTCCGGAGCCACGCTGCGCGGTTATACATTGCCGTATCAAAACCGTCTGCGCGACGAAGACAGACAGCTCCTGAATCTCAGCGAGCAACGAGGTAAGACGCTAACCGATACTCAAGGATTCTATGTATATCGTGCTTACCGATTAATCACTTGGGGCAGTTGGTTTCGCATGCTTCCCAAGAAGCAGGCCACTAAGTTAAGCCGCGTGCAAGTGGATATTCCAAATAGCCTAGATGCTGAGTGGACTCTTGACATCAAGAAGTCTCGAGCCACGCCGCCGAAGATCGTCAGCGAAGTCATGAAGCGATATGTAGACCGTTTAGCAAAACCAAGTCGCAGGGCCCAGCAATTCCGCGGTCGCAGAAAAAACGATGACCCCTATGCTCCTGTGTGGGATATCGTGAATGACCGGGATGGTGTATTCCGCTACGAAATCAACAGGAGCAACCCATATATCGCGTCATTTTTAGACGCATTAACCGTTGAACAGCAAAAGACGTTCATGGAAATGGCCAAGATTCTATCGGCCACGATCCCATATGAAGATATGCAGTCTCGTTTTGCAATGGACCAACGAGCTGACAATTTTACTCTCAACGATGATCAAGCCCGCGTCTTTGCTAAACAGATGTGGACGCTGAACGAGCATATGGGTTTAACGCCAGAACGGTTCGTCGAATACTTCAGGAACACTGAACCAATGTCCCTCTGCCGTAACGGAGAGATGATACTCAAGGAGGTATCACATGTCTGATCTGTGGGCCAAGGCTATCCAGCAAACAACGAATGCGCTATCTGCAAACGATATTCTGCCAAACGAAAAGTTGATCGGAAATATACTTCGTGTTTATGCATCAGTGCTTGGGCTAGATTGTGATACCGATGAATATCGGGAAGCCGTTCGACGTCTGAGGGACATGTTTCTTGCGAAGATCCCCGAGGGTACAACGCTTACTGATAATGGGGAGACCAACTGGCGGGAGTGGCTGCCAGAAATGAAGCAAGACGGGCTGGTTCCGCAACGATGGTTTGCATACCAGCAATACTTACAGGAGAAACAGAACGCCGACTTCATTCAGCTTCAATCATTGGATAAGTCCACGGATCGGGTGCTCGGCCTGCTCTCTGACCCACGGCGCGATCACGCCCCCATACGGCGTAAAGGGCTCATTTTGGGCGATGTACAATCCGGCAAGACTCGTACATACATGGCACTAATGAACAAGGCAGTGGACTACGGATACAAGATGATTGTAGTACTCACTAGTTCCGACGAAGGCCTACGCAGACAGACCCAAGAACGCATTGACTCCGATTTTCTCGGTATCAAGAGAGTGACAAGAGAAAGCACGGGAATCGGCAAATATACCAAAGGCAAGAGCATACCCACTCCAGTCTCGCTGACAAATGAGGATGATTTCACTACTCCGAGTAGCAAGGCATTTCAGGGGCTGCCACGACCGACGTGGAACGACCGTCCCGTGATAACGGTCATGAAGAAGAATGGCATAGTCTTAGGCAAATTCAACAAGTGGCTTGACAGCCCGGAGTTTCCAAAGGATCTGCCCATGCTCATCATCGATGACGAGAGCGACTACGCATCCGTAAACTCTGCCAAGGAAGACGAGTCTCCCACAGCCATCAACGGGTTGTTACGCACTTTATGCAATATCAGTGAGCGGTCATCATATGTAGCGGTGACCGCCACCCCATTCGCCAATGTGTTCATTGACGATGAAGTTAAAGAGGATCTGTTTCCTAGGGACTTCATTCACATCCTGCCAACTCCTCCCGCCTACATCGGCGCGAAGAAATTGTTCGGCGACCTTGATACCGAAGGCCAAAAGAGCCCATGCGTACAACTCCTTGATGAAGATGAACTCTCCAGCTGGTTACCTCTGTCCCATAAGAAGGAATACCGTTTTGATAACAATGGACAATGTGAGTTAAATCCGCAAGTTGCTCATGCCATTGATTGCTTCCTCATCGCCTGCGTGTTGCGTCCCGGCGCGGAGGACAAGCGGCAGTCGATGCTGATCCATTTGTCACGATTTACTGCAGTCCAAGAACAGATTGCCGACATGATCAACAAATATGTTGGCGACATTGTATCTGCGCTAAAATTCCATCCAAGTGAAACTGACCAGCGCATTTATAAGATGCATCGTGTCTACGATGAGGAATATTCGGCTTACGGCCAAACCAACGGGATGTCTTGGCAGCGAGTCCTACATCGGATGCGTCTGATGACCGAACGGCTACAGGTGCGCCTAGTCAATTCCACCGCATCAAAGTGGAGCGAAATCAACCAAGTACCCATCAACCTAGCGAAAAACGAATGCACCCTCTACGTGGGAGGCAACAGACTGTCACGTGGTATGACCTTGGATGGGCTCATTTGCAGCGTCTTTTACCGCAACGTCACGTCGGCGGACACGCTACTACAGATGGGGCGCTGGTTTGGGTACCGACCAGGATACGCCGACCTGCAACGTGTCTGGCTGACAGATCAGTCCATTGCTGATTTCCGTTATGCTTGCTCCATCACTGAGAATCTCAAAACGCAGGCCAAGAAAATGGAGCGGCAAGGACAGACTCCCAAACAGTTCGGTCTAGCCATCATGAAGAACCCAGAAAAAGGCGTGCGCATCACCAGCGCCACGAAGATGCGCAGCGCTGAAGAAGGTAGCAGCGACGTGCTTGCTAATTTCGACTTGGAAGGGACCCGAATCGAAGCTGTACGTATCAGTGCAGCGCCGGACCGCTTGAAAGACAATGACAGCGCGCTCAATAAGTTGATCACTGAGTGCAATTCAATGCCGAGCGCGTTTATCGCGGATTCGCCGATGCGCGTCTACAGGCATATTCCTGCTGGAATAATCACAGAGTTTCTATCTCACTATCGTGCCGGCTACGACGATACATACTTCGGCCGTACGCTATTGCAATACAGAAATCAAATCAAAGAGCTTAACACCACTAAGGCCCTCGAATTCGCAAAAACCCAGCAGACAGAAAATCCAGATATCGACTGGAACATCGCGTTTATTAGCGGTAAGGGGGAACCCATTGATGGAGTCAGGTTCCATTGGACGCAAGTAGAGCGCAAAAGCACATATGACAGGGAACACGACCTGTTCCGCATCAGCGGCAAAAGCATGCGCCTAGCAGGCACACAGGATGTGTTCAATGTCGCCCGGGCAATCTCACCAGTTCCTATGCCCAAAAAGATGACCGGTAGCGAGACTGATTACTACCTCACGAAGTATTTCGGAATTAGCCCCACACTTATGCTGTACCGCGTCCAGATTAAGCAGAATGGGAAAAAGATCTATCCCGTACCGGATAGCGGCAACGGCGTGCTCGCCGCCAAACTCGTCATTCCAACTGCCGAGATCACGGACGACCGGCATAGAGGCAATGCAACCTACTACTACAACAAGGTCGCAACACGACAGCAGTATCGCGCCATGAGGGAGCAATATGACGCTAACAACGAAGGGGGAGACGAAGATTGGGCCTACTAATCGATTCCGGTTCCCTTGAGAATCTCTGGCGGCAACTAGCCAAACGACTAGGGACGGAGAACCAAGAATTAGATCTGTCCCTGAGACTTCCGGTAGTCATCGGATGTACGTCTGAATGCCGGCCGTACATCATGCTCCTATGCAATACACGACCCAAAGCATTGAATAGCTTGAAGGCGATTGATGTGCGTGTTACAGCACGGCAGTCGCCTATCAAGGAGAATTGGTCCTTGACTTTCATTCTCAAGGACTGGAGCTTGTTGCACGCATTCGCGGAAATCTGCCTCGCGTTCATCGAGCGCATTCGCCGGTCATCGTCCGAACGGTCCGCCTTGCGCGAGATCTACGCAACGATGGACCAATGGCGACGCCTATTAAAAACCGCCGACGGAACTGGTATAAATACGCTACGCGGGATATGCGGTGAACTGCTGGCTTCCTTCGAAATCGCAAAGCTCACTAGCAGATCGGTTGACATGACGTGTGAGGCATGGACAGGCCCGTACGGCGCGCCTCAAGACTACTCATTCGAATCGGAACGTTGCTACTGGGAAATTAAAACGATCCACAGTAACGCGAAGAGGATCAAAATCTCCTCGCCTGAACAGCTAGACACGTCTGACCGACGTATCAATCTAGTCACTGTTGTCCTCAACGAGCCATCGGGAACAAATGAGGAACATCTGGTGAATTTGTCTCGGATTATAGAGCTGCTACTGCGAGTCTCGGACGATCCCTACCGAACGGGTCTATGTATCGATAACGGGCTGGATACCTTGGGTTTGGAGCAGTATTCGGACTTGGCCAGACACACCATGTTCGCAGTGGGAGCGGCCACCGTATACGCTGTTGAAGAAGATTTCCCACGTGTGACGGTCAAGACAGTGCCGGCCGGTATAACGGGATTGACATACGAGATCGAAACCGCCGCGATGAAACCGTTCATCACAAGCAGCGACACCGAGGTCATGGCAGTATCACCGGAGGAGTGATGGAGCTAACTAGCTACAGACGCGAACTCGTCACAAGAGTCCAAGAGATGGCCATAGACGAAGGGCTTCTCGACCAAGAGGCATTCTTCCAAGTCGTCTGTGAAATGTTACGCGACAGCGAGGCCATCGCTGACTACCAGCCCATTGAACCGGGATATCGATTTGGTGAGGGTACGAACCGATTCATGGCGGTAGATGGATACGATCAATCTGCATTCGATATGGACGAATCCATCGTCGTCATTGCATGTGATGACTATTCCAACCGTGTTGGAGACGAACAGGTAAATACCATTCAAGCCAAAGATTGCATGCGATACATCAAAGCCATGCGTCGTTACATCAAAGCCGCCTTTGATGGTTCCTTCCTTGAACAGGCAGAGGAGAGCAGCGCAGCCTGGGAATTCGCCTCATTCATTCACGAGCACAAGAGGGGCATCTCTCGATTCCGTCTTTATTTTATTACCGACCGGGAATACACCGGGCGCGACTCCAGCATCAAGGACCCCACTGACTTTTACTCCAAAGGTGAGGATGAGCATAAGGTCAGCCTCGAAGCCCATGTATGGGATTTGCGCCACCTCATGGAAGCATCACAAGCTGCGGCCCCGCTCGAACACCTCACAGTAAGCCTCGGGGCCGAAGGCATTCCAGCCGTCAAGGCACCCGAGGCTGGTAACAATATGGACACCTATCTTATGTTCTTGTCCGGCCAAACGCTTTCCAGCTGGTACAAAAAACATGGCTCCAAACTTATGGAGGCCAACGTCCGTTCGTTCTTGTCCTTGCGTGGAAAGGTCAACCGCGGTATCCGCAACGCATTAAGCACAGAACCTGATCGATTTGTCGCTTATAACAACGGCTTATCTGCGACCGCCAGTCGAGTCGATATGAACGAACGAGGAAACATTACGGCAATCCATGACTTGCAGATTGTCAACGGCGGCCAGACTACGGCATCTATTTTTTACAGCCAAAAGAAAGACAATCTCGACTTGTCCGCAGTCGTAGTCCCGGTCAAGCTCGTTGTGGTACGTGAGGATATTGCCCGAGAACTTGTCCCGTACATTTCCCGATACACCAACAGTCAAAACAAGGTCGCCGAGACCGATTTCTCATCTAACAGCGAGTACCAGGTCAAACTATCCCAGCTCTCTCAGCAAGTTCTCACGCCTCCGTTACCCGGCAAAAACCCGACGCATTGGTATTACGAGCGCACCCGCGGTCAGTATGATAGTGAACGAAACCGTAGGGACACTGCTGATCGCAAGCAATTCGAAAAGCTCAATCCTTCCAAGCAGCGTATCAAGATGATTGATGCACCAAAATATCTCATGTGTTGGGACGGGTATCCCCACATCGCCAGCCTTGGATCACAGAAATGTTTCGCTCGATTCGTCGAAAATGAATCAAAGAAAGGGCAAGAAAGCGTGAAAGCGCTCGACGCCGAGTTCTTCAAACAGCTGGTGTGCAAGCGGATTCTCTTCGACACCGTGTACAAGCACATCAAGATGGCGGATTGGTATAAGGGGGCCTACCAAGGCAATATCGCGGAATATGCCGTCGCAAAATATGCACTCGATCTGAAACGGTTCCACGCTGATTTCGATTTTGAGACGATTTGGCGCGCACAGCGCATCAACGATACCGCCCTCGGACGCCTTATGAAGGCCGCTGAACAGGCTAGTAATGTTTTGAACGACTCGAATCGTTCCACCCAAAATATCGGCGAGTGGGCGAAAAAAGAAGCCTGCTGGGATGCACTGCGGCGACAACCGTCTTGTCTCTATGCGGTGCAGTCCTTGACCTCAACAGTGTCTGAGACGGATGCTGTCCCAGACACGGAAGAAAGTGCGCTCGTCGAAGCCCAACAAACCATCGTGAAAACCGAAAATCCCATTTCTGCTTCTGCTCCGGTGTCCTCATCCGTACCGCGGCACAAAGCATCAGAGCAAACAGAAGATGCACGCATAGATGATTGGACAACAGCACCAGCTGGATTCCTTCGTGAGCTACACACTTTCGCTAAAGAGCAAGGCATACTCAGTCCTAAATCAGAAACTTCACTAGTGGCGCTCATTGATGACATATCAGCTGGCATCAACACCAACGCTCTGAATTATCTTCTATCGCGGGCCACCGAATGCGGATTCCAATACAATCCGCCAAGCGAAAAGCCAACAGCGGCCAAGGAGGCAATAGGGGATTCTCCTCTGCCGAAATCAGAACCCACACACAGTTTCCCGACGAGTTTTGATCACATGATCGATTATCAAAGAGACTTCCTCGCTGCGATCACCGCCGACACTTGGCGCACAATCCTCGAATGGGCTCGATATCGACATATTTTAACCAATGAGGCACTGGCTGACATCGCAAAAATTGACAAACATATTCGATTAACTGAAGAGCAGACCCGATATCTCTGGACATGGCGGCAAAAGATGATCGACAAAGGATTCCCCGCTAGCCAATTCGCACCACGACCAGGTACGTATTAGTCGAAATATCCTCTTGCGTCGCGATCAAGATATTCAGCCACCACTTTGGCGATTTGCTGTGCCAAAAGAGGGGGCACGGCATTACCAACCTGTTGATATTGCGCAGTTCTGTTCCCCATAAAGTAGTAATCGTCCGGGAATGTCTGCAAACGGGCAACTTCACGCACAGTCAGACTGCGGCATTGCGTGCAATCTGGATGGATAAAGTAATGACCATCTTTGCAAATATGCGAAGTAATTGTCGTCGAGCATCGATCCGGCATCTGCACGCGGAAACGATCAGCAAAGATAACTTTTTCCCCCTTAGCGACGCCTTTTGCATTATCGTGATCCGGCAACAGCGATTTGGGAAAATCATACAGTTTAGCCGGCTTATTATGTTTCGCGGCAAACGCTGAACAGAATAGATAACGCTCTAGATCAGCCGCCATATGGTTGCGGGCATGATGGTTCACCAATACCGTACGATGCTTGAGATGTCCGCGGTACCAGCCACGGTAAACATTAATGACGCCCTTTTCTACACGACTCGCATCCTGCGAAGGAGGGAGGGCTCCACTTAGTACTGGTTGCAATACGTCCGATAGATCACGGCCCTCATCAGTGGCGAGAATTGCTTTTGCAGCACGACGTACATATTCATCCCAATCGCAATCAGGTTTCCCCTTAGAAGTGAATCCACTCCGTACCTTAGGAATACCGGCCAACGCATCAGAAACCGATACGCCCTGCCTCTTCTGCAAGGTACGGGGCTTGCCACGTTCCTCATCATTACGAACACCAAGAAGAATTACGCGATGACGAGCCTGAGGAATGCCATAACATTCAGCCCTTACGATGAAATCCTTGGGGGTCTCAGGCTCATCAACCACTAGAGAGTGCAACGTGTAACCGGCATCCTGCATATCTTGTTCGATATGTGCAAATACGCCCTGATGACGGTGCTGAGCAGAAAGGATACCTTTCACATTCTCCATAACGAAGATTGTAGGATGTAGTTCCTCGATGAATCGGAGGTAACACTTGTAAAGCGTCTGCTTAACATCATTATCCAAGGCCTCTTTGTTCCGCGTTCTCCGTGCACGTCCCACAAGAGAATATGCTTGACAAGGTGGTCCGCCGATAAGTACAAGTGGGCCATTGTAGTTATCACCGCAACGAGCCTTCAACTTGTCCTTGGCCATATTCACAAAGGTGTCATCACCTTCCACCAAAGTACCTTGAACAGCTTCTTCATCAGCCGCAGCCCACTTATCCGGATATTCCAGCTGCATGGCTTGGAAATTGTAAGCTGATGGATTATCAAGATAGTTCAGGTAGCTTTTCGGCAACTGCCCATCAGACTTCATGATTTTACGTACGAACGAGCGCAACCGTAAAGTGTCATGTGCGTTCTTTTCCATTTCCACCGACATACAAATCTGGAAAATTGGATTACCGGCCGGATCCTTGAGCGACGAAAAACCCTCGCCAAGCCCTCCGGGGCCTGCGAACAGGTCAATAATCGGTATAACGCTCACGTCATCCTCATTCCTTCAATGAATACTCTCTGTCAGCGGATGGTCCAAAAAAGAGCGTACCAGGAATATTCAGCACGTGATGACTACCGCTCACATGTTCCTGACTATCTGCAGTGTCCACGGACCGCGTCCTTTCGTAGACCACCGCAAGCAACCACGGCAACGACGCTAATGGGCCAAGCGCTGGCAACTTGACGCCGCCAAAAGGCTCTCAGCGGCGTTTGCCGGCCAAAACCTGGCAGGTTGACGACAGTGGGGACACCGATTTGAGCTGGCCCGGCTGACCATCAGCTCCGCAATCGGACGGCGGCGGCCATTCCGCCGTCGACGTAGGTGGGGTGGGTCATGAAGGCTTGACTGGCGGTGGTGTCGTGTCGCCGCGCATCGACTCGTCGTAGCCGCCGCAGCGCTCCCACGCGGCACGGCGAATTATGCACGTGGCCGGGCAGCAATTATGCGACACGAACGTGGCGGCGATGCCACGGTTACGCGCGGCGGAAGGACCGGCGTTTGCCTGGCCGATGAGGTCAATGGCCACACCATTCGTATCCATCGCCCCGTGCCGGCGATCGTCGAAAGTGGCGTTCAGCATCTCGACGGATGCGTGGTCATCGGATCCATCGTCCACGATGATGATGCGTTCCGGGCGGACCGTCTGGGCCACCCGCCGGCGGCGCGCGCTGCCTCCCGCCAGTGGGAGGTGGCGCGCTATCCCCGGCTAACGCTGATGCATGTGTGCGGGCGCGGGCTTGGTGCGGACTTTGGTGGTGAAGTAGTCGGACTCAATCTTCCACACCGTGACGCTGCGGACCTGCGCATCAGTGAATTCCACATTCGGCATATGCGCCTGCTGCGCCATCAGCGTCTGCAAGCCGTGGCGGCATTCATCCAGATCCTCGACCAGTGACGCCGTGCCATTGCCGACGATCGACTTGAACACCTCGCCCCAATTGCACGTGGTGCGGCCCGCCACCACCTCGCAGTCGGTCTGCATGGTGAAAGCCACGGGCAGTCGGCCACCGGCGGCGGCGCGAATCGCGTCGAGCTTGCGGCCGCGCGGCGCGGAGTGGAACCAGAGCGTCAGCTTGCCAGTCGCCTCGTCGTAATCAAAGCCGAAATTCAGCGGCACGATGGTCAGGCCCTCAGCATCCGCATAGGCCACTTCGACGATGTCGCAAGCGGCGACAATCGCGGCGATCTGCTCGGGATTGGTCACCTCGCGGTCCGCGCGGCGCATCATGCGATGCTCGCCGGCGACCGTGTGCTCATCCTCACGCTTGGCGG
>ERZ837590.1011-NODE-1011-length-17103-cov-33.897818_pt1 | contig 17103 bp, 20 predicted proteins | sample MGYA00519573_ERZ837590 | MGnify/ENA primary metagenome ERZ837590 (study PRJEB31850, sample SAMEA3708820) | human gut metagenome | biome: human gut; feature: human-associated habitat; material: faeces | place: China | collected 2014 ... | reverse complement strand
CCTTTATTATACCAATATACCTTTGGAATCACAACGACATATTTAACTGAAGGTAATTGTCCATCAAGATATCTTGTTATTGTAAGTTCCCCAGAAAAAACAAAGGGCAGTGTCTGAACAACATCGCCCTTTGTTTTTTATAATTATACTTCCGAAAGGAATCTGTCAACTGGTTTATGCAGCAGCGTCCACTTCGTCATCCATATATCCGTCATCGGCATTTTCCGAATCATCATCCGAATCATCATCCAAATCATCGTTCCAGTCATCCTCTGTGCTGTCTGTGATAACAACCTTGCATTTCCACACCATACCATGTACTTTTGCTTTGACTGTAACCGTACCGCTGCTATACGGTATCAGTATGCCATCCTCTACCTCGCATATATCGTCATCAGAAGATGTCCATTCCACATCATGACTGCATCCCTTCAGATCCAGAGAAACCGTATCGTCCACGTCCATCTCCACTGCTGTCTTATTCAGTTCCGGCGTTTCTACTGTCACCTGACAGGATTTCTTCTGCGTTCCCTTCTTTACCGTAATGGTTGCTTTGCCTTTTCCTTTTGCGACCACTTTTCCGGCGGAGACACCAGCCACTGCTGTATTACTGCTGCCCCAGGAAACGGTTCCTGCACCACCCTTTACCGTAAGTTTCCTGCTCTGTCCTTTTACAAGCACAATCTTTGTACTGCTGATCGACAGCGGACTTATCTTCGGTCTGGTGTTCTTTTTCTTCGTTGTCTTCTTCGTGGTTGTCGTAGAAGATTTCCGCGTCTGCGAATATCCGCCCGATGAGCCAAAACACTTCTTGCACGGTGTCAGACCGCGTGCCAATGCATTGGAAAGTGTCGTCTGATAAAAATTTCCCCGCCCGCATTTGTGGGTATGGTATTTACTGCCGGTTGGCGTCACATAGACCATTGTCTGTGCCTGTGCCGTTACCATACCGGCACTGTCACCGACTGGCAAAATCATCATAAAAAATACAAGTGTAAAACTTAGAATTGTTTTTTTGATTGTTTTCATCAATTGCCTCCTTATCTTTTCCTCCGCTTTAAACATGTCTTATATTTTTATCATACGCCTTCTCATTTTCCAGCACAATACTATTTTATCAAATTGACAATTCGCGTTTTGTCAAAAAACATCTTCACGTCCTGCCGCTATCGCCAGAATAAAGCCACTTGTGAATACTCCTTTTGTGGTTTTCTTCGCAGTTAATACATTAAGGGACGCAAGAGGTTTTTTCAATATGTTGTTATTAATTTATGGTGCTGGGCTTCCACCATTATGCCAGAAGCCTCTATTTTATTTCTATTTTTTCCTGATATCCGGCCAGCCGGTCCAGGCGCATTTTTTCTGCCACCGGAAATAACTCTGTATCCGTGATGCGTTCCAGACTTTTTATCCGTTTCTCGGAAATTGTTTCATTCGACTTGCTTTTTTCATAATCCTCAACTGTCATGTGCCAGTAATGAAATTCTCCTGCATAATACTCAGAAATTTTCTGTGCAATCAAAAGCCCCTCCGGATCCAGATCTCCTGCATAATATACCACCGTTCCCGATGCCGCCAGAAGATCTAACGTAACAAGCCCTGCCAATCGCGGATGCCCGTTCATACACATACAGGAAACCTGCTTTGTGTGCCCTGCGCAAAGGCCTGCAAATACGGACGGATTTTCCACGATATACATTTCATTATCTTTGCAAAATATGCTGTTCCACTTTGAAAGGACTGCAAGCGGAACCTGTACCATATCATCCTCCTGCCAGAACCCTTCCATCCCCGTATGCAAATCACCATCCTTTTTCTGAGCCTTTACATGCGATAACATCACATAATTTGATATATCATCAATAAGGATTCCCTCTGCCAGAAAACATCTTTGCCGGAAAAATGCTGGAAAAATTTCTGATTTCTGTGGGAATACCTTTCTCTGCCGCAATTCCATCTGGATCACCTGATACAAAAAGTTCCCCAGGAACCTTTTTGATCAAATGCATGTGGATTTCCAGTGATTTCCGTTGCAAAAACAGCAAGATACTTTGTCTCGTTTTTTCTGAATGGAAAACAATTATAGATTTCTGCACCAAGCATCAAAGACTGCTCCCACTCATTTAAATTTTTTATGTGACCTGCCTTTATCACATCCAGCAGTTCTGACAAGACTTTTTCCACAGGTGTTCCCTGATATTTTTCCTTCCAGCGTTGTAAAAAACGGTCTTTTTTCTGTTCTTCCAACTGCCGTTCTTCTTTTTTACCTACCAGTTTTTCCCGAAAATATAACTCCAGCAAATGCTCTGGTGTCATATTAGAAAACCTGCTGCTTAACAATGCCTGGGAAAAACGCTCCGCTGATACCGTCACACTCTTTTTCCCCATGGTAACTCTTTGCAAAAAATCCCTCAAGTCCTTCGACTTCCTCCGCTGTAATTTTTTGTAACACAACTTTTCCCGAAAAAGATCCATAAGACCGGTACTTTTCCCAAAATCCACGAAAAACTCTGTCCCACACAGGGTTAGATTTAAAATATGCAATACAACTATGCTCCTGCTGTCTGTTCAATCTCTGCCCTCCGTTGTTCTACAGCCTCTTCACTTTCCATAAGTTCTCTGGAATGCCCATTCCACACATAAGGCATCACTGTCACAAATTTTGCATTTTCCGGCCGTATTAACTGGTAGATGGCAAGCGCGTCCAATGTATCACAATCTCCCCAAAGCACCTGTGAATTGATAATAAAATCAAAGGAAAACTCTGTCATGAGACGGAACATGTCACGGATGTTACGGTTATCAACTCCAGCAAATGCCTCATCCAGCGAAACCAGACGCGGTGCATCTGCACGTCCTCCCTGATATTTTGCAACAACTGCGGAAAACAGCGGTACATACATAGACATCGCTTTTTCTCCGCCACTGAAGGTTCCAAATACACTGTTGGTAAGCTCCTTAACACGCTCTCCCTTTTTCTGGGAAAACAGTTGAAATTCAAACCACTTACGATAATCCAACGTCTCTTTCATAACCTGGTAAAACGAAATCATACCGCCACTGTCCGAGGCTCTCCTTCTTGCTTCTTCGACTTTTGAGCGAAAATGTGTGGACAGGCGTGCTGCCTCTTCTTCACTCATTAACCGGTAATCCTTCTTTAACAGTTCTACCAGTTCTTTTGTATCCAGCTGGTTTTCACTCTCTGCCGTCTTGCTGCGCCAGCGAAGGCTCAGCTTTAAGCCACTCGATGTATTCATGCTGCCCATCAGTGCATTCATCTTTTCTACCCATGCATTGGAAGCATTAATTTTGCCGCGGATTTTACGACTGACCGTATTGGCCAGAATATCTTCAAACAACTCACGATCCCCCGCTTTAATCAGATCCTGTAACTGTGCGATATCTTCTTCCAAATGTGCCAAAAGCCGTGAAAATGGAAGCTTTATCCCCTGATAACGCGCTGTGAAATCCTGACGGACAGCCTCGGCTTCTCCCAATGGCCGGTTTTCATCCAGTTCTTTAAATAATTCCCCCTGCATCACCTGATACTCATTTAAAAAGCCCCGGTTTTCGAAATAAATCTGATTCAGACTCGTAATTTACATTTTGCTTTCCAAGCGATTTCGTATCAGCCTCCAGATATTCGCAAATACTGTTTACGTCCGTCTGCATTTCTTCTGGAAACCTGACATAAGCAAGGGCAAATTCTGCCTCGTAACATTTCCCCCTCCAGATACGCTTTTGTTCCAGAATCTGTTTCTGGCTTTCGCCTGCTTCTTCCTGCTTACGCAATGTATCCAGATGCTCCTTTATTCCGGCGCGTTTCTGCAGGCATTGGTTCAGATGCTCTGGATATTCCTTCAGCCATGTAATACAGGCATCCAGCCGATCGGAAACAAATAATCAGTTTAAAAATCAAACGGATTAAAGGCTATCCCCTATTGGCGTAGAGGATAGCCTTTCCGTTTATTTGCGGTTATGTTTATTGTCTATGTATGTCAAGGCTGCAAATACTATAATGGTCTCATAAATTAAGACACTTTTTCGGACAGATTTTAATGAATCTGATATAGCTTTGAATTTATATCAGGTACAAAGACAAAGGAAGCAAAAGAAAGTTCCAAAGAATGTGATACAAAATCAGAGCTAAAGAAAAAGTAAATAAAAGAAACAACATCAGAAAGCTATAAAAAATAAGGGGAGTGTAAGTTACATTCTCCTTATTTTTTTACAAAGGAGTAAAGATTATGTGTGAACATTTTGACAAAGATTATGATGATGACTATGAAGAAGACGAAAATTTAGATGATGACTGTGAGATGGAAAAAAGAAAGTTATATGATGAAGAAGATGATGACATCATATTTTTCTTTTCACCAGAATACGGCTATGCAGAAGACGAGGAGGATTGTGATGAGGATAATAACTTATAGCACGAAAATAAACAGAGAGAATAACCTTACAGAACTTGTAAAAGAAAAAGCGTATAATTATAAAACAGAAAATAAGCACTTAGACTGTGCAGAAAAAATCACAAGTATGATTTGTGATTTGTTTGAACTTCACACGGCCGCAGAGGAATATGTCTATCTTTTATCATTAGATACAAAATGCAGGATTCTTGGCATATTTGAAGTGGGGCATGGAACAGTTAATGCCTGTCTTTTACATACAAGGGAGATTATGATTAGAAATCTTCTTTGTGGAGCAGGAACATTTATTGTAGTTCATAACCACCCATCAGGAGAAGTATCTGTTTCAAAAGAAGACATAAGCACTACAAAGCGATTATTTGAAGCTGGAAGGCTTATAGGAATAGAACTTCTTGACCACATCATTATTGGAAGAAAAGAAAATGGTGACAGTTACGGATATGCCTATTACAGCATGAAGGAGCAGGGGCTTTTAACAACTGTATAAAAGTGATAAACAGGGAACTTACTGTTAAAGTAAAAAATAAGAGACTTGATTTCTCAAGCCTCTTATTGTATAATCATCTCAGAAAGGTTATCGGATGCGTTATCCGATTGCCCTCAGTAATTTAAATGTATTTAAGAAATAGCATCCAACTTTCTCAGGGCGGGATGCTATTTCTTTTTGTTATGATTATCTATGTAAGATAGTGCCGCAAAAATTACCAGCAACAAAGTTAAAACTTCCATTGTGTTCATGGGCATCACCCTCTTTCGTAAAACTAGAGGGCATCAAAAGAACGCATCCGCTTCTTTCTATGAAGTTATACAAAAAATATTCTAGCATAAATCTGTAGAGGTGTCTATTTGAAACTGACAAAATCCCTGTTACATTTTATTAGAAAAAGAAATACTTTGCATATATGAAGGAAAGAGAATATTTTTCTTTGGATTATATTTGTAATTAAGAGTAGGTGGTTAGCTTACTCGATTCACATATTTCGTGGAAAATTTCCACCATATACGAGCAATTTGGTAAATAGTCAAGAAGTATTTTGGTAAACGCATAGTTTTAGGGCGTACCTTATAAATGAAATCTGACACCCCGCGCTAGGATGCCAGACATGCGAGTATTTCACTACATTTTATTTACAAGTTTCCTGAGCCAATTTACTCCACGGGGCAAATTGTTCCAATTCCCCGTCTGACATTTCAGCACCAGGACGATGCTCCAGAAGGAAGCTCAGATATTTAAGTGGATCAGGTTCATTGGCTTTTGCCGTTTCTATCATAGAATAGATTTTCATACTGGCATCTGCCCCGGCTGGTGTATCACAGAAAAGCCAGTTCTTACGGCCAACTACCAATGGTCGAATGCTGTTCTCACTGAGATTATTACTCAGGCTGCATGCACCATCTTTCAGATAGTTCATCATAAACGGACGGCAACCATTGGAATAGTTGATTGCCTTGATCAGCCTGTCTCCGGATTCCGGATGCAGCTGGTCAAGCCATGACAAAAAAGCCTCTATGACAGGTTTTTGATCCTTCCGGCGGCGATTATAAATCTGTTTGGGCGATAATCCTTTTTCTCGATAAGATCGTTCATACTCAAACAGCTTATTACAGTATAGGAATCCCTGATCTTCCGTTTCCTTGCACTGTGGACACTCATAGGTAGTCGCATAATAATCAATACGCTCCAGCTTTGGCTCTGTATAACGCAGTTCTGTCCGGATGGGTTCGTGTCCGATAGGAACCATCATTGTTCCACAAACATCACACGTTTTCTGTTCTTCCGTAAGAGTATCTACATAAACATTCTCTGTCGGAAGATCAGCAAAGACCTCATCATAAGCAGCTTTCGATTTACGGGCCTTCTTGTGTGCTTTTACCTCAATGTATTCCACCTCAAGGGGCACCGGTTCCGGTTCATCCTCCGTCTGCAGGTGGAACAGATCCAACTGTCCCGGGAGCTGTTCATGCCGGATCTCACTGGTGGAGCCAAAAAGTCTGGTCTTCAGGTAGTCCAACTGTGCCTGAAGGTTAGCGATCAGTTGATCCTTTTCGCTGTCTTTGGCATCACGTTCCTGCAGCATTTTCTGCAGGGAACGGATAAGCTCGTTCTGAGTGCTGATTGTATTATTCAGTTGTGAAATCGTATCCTTAAGCTCTAAGAGCTGGATATCCCTTACTCCTGAAGGCATTGTTTTTTCGCTCCTTTTCTATGGTTCAATTATACCATAAAACAAGCGAAAAATACTGAAAAATCAAGCATTTCCGGTACTTTTTATTGCCTTTGGCTGCTCGGTTTCAAGACCTGACATAAGCCAGTCAAACTGCCTCCATGTAATGGGTTTTACCTCATTACGGTTGCGCGGCCAACGGTATTTTCCTACGTTGGCATCAAGCCGCTTATATAAAAGTACAAATCCTTCATGTTCATGAAGAAGCACTTTTATTCGATCACTACGTCTGCCACAGAAGAGATAGATTGCATTTGGCCTGGAAGGGTTCATATTCAGCTGGTCTTTTACGACAGCGCATAATCCATCAATGGACTTGCGCATATCTGTATAACCACAGATCACATAAATCCCGTCTGCGACAGTGATGTCTCCTAACATGTCCCTGTCACAGCTTTTTTTCTCAGTCTTTTAACCCAGTTGTAAAAGGTGCCGGGATTGATGTTATGTTCTGTACACCATTGGTAGTCACTAAGACCGCTGCTGCGGCATTCCATGATAAGTTGATATTGTTCGTCTGCTGTGCGTCTTTGCGTTTTCATACAGGAAACCTCCATAGTTATAGTAAAACGCTCGCATTTATAGTATCTAGCGCCGATACTGTAGTAAAATGCTGGCATCTATCATCTATAATTATGGCAAATTTTGTGATGATTTTAAATCCACCCTGAAACTAGGCGCTTACCACACATCAAGAATTGTTGGGAATCCTGAGCCAGCATTATCGCCAAATCCAACCAATCTAAGCATAGTCTGCATATGAGGATTTCTTGACTTTGAATTACATCCGCGATAAATATCCTCTAGCGGAAGTTTCAAAATTCCCGGATTTGTAAATTCAAATGAATCAAACCTCTTAATCGCAGAATCTAGTTTGATTTTGGTTATTTTAATGTAGTTATCTATACCATTTAGTATTGATAACTCATGCTTTTTCCACACGTTATTTTTCGTTTCACATATTTTTAGTACCAATCCAGTACCATTGCATTTTTTCATTATTGTGTGTAGTTCCGGTGGCTTGCAGGTCGATTAATAAAAAACTATTTAGTCAAATAAATATTTATATGCTACTCGATTTTCAAAAGAAGAACCAAACCCTAATTCAATTCGTTTCTCCTCTTCTTTATTCCAAAATTCACTCTTATGCTCCAGTATTCTTTCCCTATAATGATCACTATTTATAAAATTACACCACATAGTATCGGATATCTTAATATTTCTATAATCAAAGGATTCTGGATTGAAAATGAATTCTAAATAATCACTCATATACGCATAATCTTTCATAAACTCTATGTCATTTTCGTTTGCAATATCTAATAGAATATATATGACCAATTGATTAATAGCCTCCGCTTTATGATCAGGATATGAATATACTCCTTTACTGCTACTAGCGTACTTTTTAAACTTATTCACATAATATTCCTTTATTTTGTCATTAAACGATAAAATTTTTTCATATAATAATTGAAATATCTCTTGTTCCCAGTTATTATTCAGATTCTCTTCTATATAATTTTTCCATTCAATTTCGTCATACTTCAACAAAACCCTTCTATGAATATATACCCATAATGTCTTCTGACGATTGTTATCTTTTATTCTATCAAATTCTTTACAACAATTATTATATATCTTTTTATCAGCTAATTCAGATAATATCTGTATCAATTCAGAATATGCATTACTATGTGCCGTTGCCTCCAATAAAATGTCACTATTGATTAGCAATTTCAATAAGTCGCCATACCCTTTAATATCTTTATCAAAATGCTGTTTTACATAAATTGACAGAGCATATATGTTATTTGTAATTGTACGAACATTTTCTTTTTCATCAGTGGTTAGCAATAATACAAAAGCTTTTACAATTCTAGAGTTTTGCTCATAATTTAACTTGCACAGCGATAATAAGAAACTAAATGATTCTAACTGCTCTATCATCCTGAAATTCCAATATTCCTTCATGGATAAACAGAAATCCTCAAATAACAAAGAAATATCAAACTTATCAGATAACTCTACTGAATCAACTTTATAATGTGATACTATACTTCTTAATTCTTTTTGTTTAATGTGTTTTACTATCATATCCACATCCAATAGTTCAATAGGATATGGACTAACATTTGTTCTCATAAATCCCCCATGAAAATCTCCTTGGAATTCATCGGGATAATATGTACAAAATATTGCTTTAATATATGGTGTCACCATTTTTTCAACATTGTTGAACCAATCCAACATCAAATGATTTTTCTTATAGAATAAATAATAGTCATACGCAATTTGCCTAATTAAAAATAAATCCCCATAAATGGTTCCACCCATTTTAGAAATACTAGCCTTTTTCATATAATATTCTTCATGTTTTAAAAGAATATCATTCATTTCTTGAATGTCAGCACCCTTATTTGTAATATCCTTTATTGTATTATATGCTCTACTATATCGAGCCGCTGCCTGATCTAATAAAAGATTTAATTTATCGTAATTTTCTTTCTCATTCATTAAGTATGATAAAGAACGCATGCATGTATTATTAAATTCATATATTGCTAATTCATAACACTTTTGATTTGAAAGTTTCTTATAATCAAAAGACGCATACAGCTCTTTCAAATCGTTCATTACAGACGATAATTCATCAGTATACTTAACCAATGAATAATAATATGCCTTTACAGAACTTGATGGTTCTTTTTCTATTCTATCCATAATTTCGTGATACTTATTATTGATAGAAAGCTCAAATAAAATATCGTTTTCTTTACCTTCTTCTTCAAAAAACTCATTATCTCTGGCATTTCCTGACTCTAACTGAATTCCATATATACCAGCTTTTATCAGTAAATTACATAATTCCTTATTTCTAAGGAGTATCTTAAAATTATCATACTCTTCTTTATCCGAAAACGTCAGCACCGGTGCTTTTATTCCACGTACACTTTTAAAATCGAACATCTCTAAAATTGTCTTATAACTAATATAATTAAAACACGAAATATCAGCTTTAAATTTTAACAATCTACCATTTAGCACCTGAACTTTGTCATTTGTATACGCTAGTCCTTCGTTGTTCAAATAATATAAAAAAGCATACAATTTTTTTCCTATATCATTGCTAATATTTTCACAATTTGAATTATCTATCATATAATCCGATATTTGAGATAAATCTACTAACTCAACGCCTTTGTTTTTCCAGTATGATATGTCATGAGCACAATCTTTAATTTTATCTACTACTAAGTAATGTGGCTGACGATTTTCTACCCTTTTTTCTTTAACAAAGAAATCAATATAGCTCATAATAAGTTTCAAGTTATTATCATTTAACGAATATCCTACAAAGAGAAATGTTTTGTCAATCAAAAGGGATTTTATAAACGTCTCTATAATAATATGATTTTGAGAATAATTTAAATAGTCATCCTCTTTTAAAACAATATTCTGAATATCATCAATATCGCCATGCATTTTGATAATATAATTTCGTCCTTTTTTTGACAAAATATCATTATCTTTCGTTATGATTGCATATTTAGAAACTCTAGGATCATTTACATTTTCCAGTAAATGATCATAATTTGTCGTTATAATATGTTCTGGTTGTAGCTTAACAATAATTTCATCAATAATATTAGTTTCATATTCATCACTACAAAACTTTTCTTTCAAAAAATCATAATATGTTTTTTTCTCTTCTTCAGTATCACCAAAGCTTTCATAAAAATGTTGTGGGATACGAAGAAAATCCTCGGCTGAAAAATCATATTTTAATTTACAATTATAACCATTTATACTGCACATTTCAATTTGCTCGCCGCATTCTCCACATAACAAATCTTTTATCTCGCATGATGTACATTTATTTTCACCGATTTTATCAGCAATCTCTTTAACTAACTCCCACCATGAACACACACCAGAATTTTTAGAAACTCCAGCCCCCACAAAAATTACAAGATTCTCATTTGAATTTATTTGCTTGATTTTTTCTATTTGTTCGATAATCTTGTTCATCAATCTCACCTCACAAAGTGCATTTTTTTCGTCGCTTTTTCAACAAAAAAAACGACGAATTATTTTAATCTATACAACTTGCCTTTTGTTTTCCCATTATCAATAAGTTTATCAAGTGCAATTAATTCCTTTAACAATTCCTTTGTCCTTGTATCCTTTAATCCAAGATTATCAGCTATTTCAGCTGTTTTATGCCACTCGCCATCATTCAATAATTTTAAGATTTTATCATATTGTTCTATCTTTTTCTTTGATAATTTTTTCGTCGCTTTTTCATAGCTATCTTATAGCGAAACTTGATCATCCGCTTCCAAAAACGCCGGATGGATTGGAATTCTTATTCTCATAGCTCGTCTATCTTCATCCGTAAAGAACTCCGCTCTTGGTGAGCCATTCTTTTCAAGTTCTTCCTGTATTGTTGGGATGCCAGAAGAATGCCCTTCTGATAAATCTAGTTCTTTTAAAAACTCTCCAAGTCGTCTATTTCTATAATATCTCGAAACAAATCTCTTTCCCTCAGCTATCGTCTTTTCTGAAATAGATCTGTCTATCCCTGGAAAATTCATAATATTTATGCAATCCGGCTCAAACTCTTGGGAGGAGAGATTTATCTGGCTGTTTCTTGGTACACATTTGTGCGTTTCATTCTTCATATTCATCTTATTTTGCATTTTTGGTACCTCTTCTAAAATTTTTAGAGCCAAAATGGAGCCAAATATACTCTGAAAATATACGTTATAAAAATGAACTCACATATCAAAAATACTTAACTGTGTTTCTTTTAATGACTCAACCTTTCTAATTGTTATTTTATCATCTTCTTGAACTTGCCCACATAGAAGAGGTGACGAAGGATCATATTTGGCAGCGTTTGTTTCTACACTTTTTGAACTATAATTTGCATAGCAATATGCACATCCATTTTTGCATGTATTATAAGTACCTATTTCAACGCTTTCAACGCATCCACATTCTTTACGCTGATTTTTGTCTTTGCCAACATTAAGTTTACATCCGATAATTTTTTCAATTAATTCTCTATCTATGCAACAATTATGAATTATACCACATTCATCTAAATCTATTTTTTCTGCACAACTTCCAATCTTAATATTATTATCCGCAGCTATCTTACCTAATTTCTCAGCAAATTCCCGCAGCTCATCATCATTTAATTCATAACTTGACAATCCGTCCATATTTTTTTTATTTTTAGGATATATATCAACAAAACTAATCACGCATTTTTCCGTGTATCCACTTAAAGCCTCAGCAATACTTTTAAATGCCTTCAAATGATATTCTTTCGTATATCTATCAGAAAAGAATATAGGATCATATCTCCAAATCACTTTTTGCTTGCCAATTTTTTCAGATAGTTCTTGAAATACTGGAATCATTTTTGTTTTTTTATTTGGCAAATTAACCTCAACATCATTTCCATATCCCGTTAATGTGAATTGAAAATAATAATTATAATCTTTTATCTCGTCTAACCTCTTTATCATTGGCAAAGGGTTCTTTGTCCAAAACACTATGCAATCTACAACATCTGGAGTAATTTTTATTTCACTTATCTGATGAGCATTCATAGGATTACGAACATATAAAAATCCTTCTTTTATTCTATTATAGAACCATTCCGAATAATAATTAGGAATATCCGTTCTTCTACTAACACTTAATATCATTTCATCACTTCTTTCTTTCCTTTTTTATGAGCATCTGTGCGCTAGCACAACTTTCAAATGGATTATACGCATTTCTAATTTCATCTGAAATCATATTAAAGACGAGCTCACTACTATCATACTGCCCGCCATATTCGTAATGTCTTTCTTTATTTACATTATTAAAATGCATTCTTCTCACTATTTTCGGTGTTTGAATTTTTGACTCTAATAAATCAAAGAATTCTCTTCCTCCGCCCATAGATTTGCTGAGATTAATGTCATTACACAAAATATATATAGGCTCTTGATTATATGAATTCAAAAAAGATGCCAACTTATCAATAAACTGAACTATTTGCTTTTCGTCTGAATGTTTATACATATCCGAAAATACATATTGAAAAATAAGCACATCTGGCACCCACTTTTTTTGAACAATAATATCCACTAATTGTAATATATCATTTGGATAAAATCTTATTCCGTCGCCAAAATAATCTATAATATCATTCCAAATAGGTTGCCATACCTCTCCTAATGGATCAATTCCCCTATAGTCCAATTGGTCATAATTAAGCACCCCCTCATTTCTAAGATAATCAACTGCAGCCAATTCTGTACATGGTCCGCATCCAACTGACATAATCTTCAATTTCTTCTTATCTCGAATTTCAGCAAAGCAGCTTAATCCATACACCATTTCAGATGCATATTTATATGCATATTTACAATAATAGCAATCTGCCATATGTATACAGTCATATTTTCTTGGAGCCGGAGCATTTTGAGGAAAATGTACATACTGTAAACAACTTTGACAATCTCGTGGACAACAGTCCCCATATGAGCAATCCTCACATTGTTCATGTTCCTTCTGATATTCATCTCTGTAAGAACATTTCTCAATCAAATCATATAAAAGCATATCATTCCCTCCAACACATATTTTTATTAATTATACTACATTTTTTCACATTCTTATAGTTATTTTATTTACATCTATCTCAACTCTCATAACTAAAGAACTCCCTAGCCATCATCTCCGCCGTAGCCCGGTTATCCCCCTTCTTCAGATACCCCTGCACAATCGTCCCAAACATTCCCTTAACCATATCATCCTCAATATCACAATATGCCTGCATTTTCCCGGACAAAGCCATTGCCACATATTCTATTGGCTTGTTATCCAACAACCTATGCAGCTTCGCCAGTGACTGCTCTGTTGTCCTCAGAGCAGCCTCCGCTTCTTCGCACTTTATCCGCAACATATTTCCATCTGTAAACCACACCTCAACATAGCCGTTATCCATGTTATAAACACCTTCCACGATATTATCCATTCTATTATCTTTCATCTCATCAATCCATCCTTCCAATTATCTTGTCCCATAAGACCTGTCATACCGCCTTATCTGCTGCTCTAGTGTTAGCATCTAAATAGTACAAAACAAAATGAAATATCCCCTTAAATGTTGTATAATAAAGAAAGAGGAGGAACTCATTATGTCACGACAAAAAACTCAACACACCAGGCAGTTCAAGTTGGATGCTATCAACTATCGAAAGGAGCACCCTGATCTTACACAGGTTGAATGTACAAAGAACCTGTGAATCCTAGTTCAGAGATAATGACGGCGATATTCCCGTTATCGGTTCCGGTAATTACGCTTCTGAAGAAGCGAAGGAGATCGCTCGTCTTAAGCGCGAACTCCGTGATGCACAAGATGCACTTGATGTGTTAAAAAAGTCATCGGCATTCTGAGAAAAGATTAACAGAAGCTATCTATACTGAAGTTTCTGCTAAGGTAGAGGCTGCCAAAGTAACCGGACGCCGCGTCTCTATCTCCGGAATGCTGAAATTTTTAGGCGTATCCCGCTCTGGATACAGATCTTTTCTGAATCGAAAGTTATCTCCTACTCGTCAGCGAAAAGAGACTGTAAAAAAGGAGATTCAGAAAATATATGATAATTCAAAACAGAATTACGGCGCTCCTAAAATTGCTCAAGAACTTCGCAGATCCGGCGAAACCATCAGTCAACGCACTGTAGGTAAATACATGCATGAAATACATATTTGTCATTATCACTTTTTCTGTTCTTGCCATACGTAATACCCTTACCCTTCATTTGCTGAATCTATATATATCATTTCAACAATACTGTCTGCATCAATGTCAGATGTAATAATTTTTTCATTAAAAACTGATGAAAAATCCTTTTCTCTCCACCATCTACGCATATCTTCTTCACCAAATTCCTGTTTTTTATCTCGTGTATTATGCCACCTGACCGTCTCTTCAAATGGTATATCAAAATAGTACGCATATATATCCATTCCATACAATTCATTTGCCGTTTTGAACAAAGGACTATACCACTCATCATACATGATGCCCTCTAAAATAACCACATCACAATGCTCATACCCATATTTCATAAGTTCTATCATAAGTGATAATGCCTTAGTATCAACGACATCTTTAACCCACAAGATATTTCTCCTAATCTCATCTAGTGAAATCATAATTGTATTGTATCCAAATTTCTTTTGCAACGCTCTAGCTACTGTTGTTTTTCCACTTCCAGAGTTACCTCTTAATATAATTATCTTTTTCATAATTTCTCCTTAATCTTGCTATTCCTCTCCCCACAAATAGAGCCAAACTAGAGCCATTTGATAAAACAAATGCCGGAAGCCCGCATAAATACAGGTTTTCGGCATTTTAGTCCGTTATTCAGGCAACCCTCTTTATCCTCAAAAGGCAAAATCCTTTATCCTCACCTATTTTATCTTTCAAGGCATTTTAGGACTTCCTTCAAGGTCTTGGCTTACTCTCTCTTTCTTCTCTCTTATCTCTCGATATTCCTCTATTTTCAAGGCTTTCTCCATGGTTTTAAGTAAAAGAAAAAGACCTCATAGAACAGTTTTCCCGCTCTACAAGGTCTTTATTTTCTCGTTATTTTATTCATTCCCTAGGCTAAAGATTTTGCCCCTTGAGGATAAAAGAGATTGCCTTGGGATATGGAGAATTTGACCTTATATGGGTATTATAACGCTGCTTTTTCATGTTGTCAGCAAATATTCCAAGACATTATCAGCTCGTTCAAAATATTTCTTTCATATACTAAAATATCTACTATACTGTAATATGATATAGCTTCATTTTTCAAGCTTTGTTTCGAAAAAACATTACTCATAATCATAAATACAATACATATTAAAGTCATAAAAATAAGTTCTATTGTCGAAAAAAACTGTCCATTTGCTAAAGTTGTATCGATTTTTCCTAATATATAACCACCAAATACAGATATAATAAGTTGCATCCACTCTTTTCCAATTATTCTAGCACTATTAATTGCTGGATTATTTATGGCATCAATTCTTTTTTCTATATATGCTTTTCTTTTTATAAAATCAGCTTTTTTCAAATTATGATACAAAAATCCATCATTTTTATTAAAACTGTTCTTAAAATAAAAATTGTCTATTACCTTCATTGCATTTTCAAATTGTGCTTCATGTTTTTCCAAATTTTCTTTCAATTCATTTTCAGTAATCTTTTTCCCTGTTTCAATAAGAGCTCCTACCTTATTTGCATTATCATACTTCTCTACTTGGTTCAAGACTTTATCAATACATTCAAATTCTTCTGCTAAAAATTCTTTCTTTATATATTCCTTTTTCTTTTCAACTATTCCCTGTTTTCGCTCTCTTCTATAAGTTATAAATGGAATTCCAAATATATACATAATAGACAAGCCGCCGAAAATAAATAACAGATTTAAATTATCACCCGTAATCAGATAACCGATTAACATAAGTATTGTTAAGCCTACCAAAAACTTCTCATACTCTTTTTCTTTCGAATATTGTTTCTTCACATAACACAAATAATCTATCATAAGTACCTCCATTTAGTCGCATGCAATAATATATCTATATAAATCAGCAACATCTATTTATCACTTAATCTATATCTGATTAAAAATATTCTAATATCCAGAAATAGGGAAAGCAACCTCAAATGCCTGCTGCATCTCTGCAACACTATGATATCTTTCATCTAAATTGGATGATATACCTTTCAGTACAAAATCCTTTACTTTTTGATTTTTAATATTTTCCAAATTATATCTTCCTGTCATCACATAATAGATAAGTCTTGTAAGCGCAAAAGTTTCATACTCCATATTGTAGTTTCCAAACCCTACAATTTGAAGATTACTGTCATTTAGTGAACCCTTTATTTCACTACCGAAACTTGTCAAATCACTTTATTTCATCTTAACTAAACCAAAATCAGAAATTTTTACTATCGTCAAATCATTTTCGTAGTGTTGTAACAGCACATTTGTAAAACTAATATCTCTATGTAGATACCCTTTTGAATGAATATAAGAGAATCCTTTGAAAATCTGCATCGCAATTCCTCGTCGTCTTTTTATTGTTAAGGTACTGTTATTTCTTTCTATGAATTTTTTTAGTGTCTCATCCGCATATTCCATATAATATTCATTTTTTTCTTCATCATATCTATGAACCTCCAATACATATGGCGATTTCAATTCATTCATGACATCAAATTCCCTTTTATAAAATTTTCATTGTGTCAGGCACTCCTTGCATCAATGCTATTTAGCTTCTCTAGCTTAACAGCACTTTTTTTAAAATTATTATACCCCTGACAACACACAGCTTTTCGTATTTTGTTCTATTTTGGGGCTGGCACTTATTTA
>ERZ837590.1004-NODE-1004-length-17189-cov-3.613984_pt1 | contig 17189 bp, 10 predicted proteins | sample MGYA00519573_ERZ837590 | MGnify/ENA primary metagenome ERZ837590 (study PRJEB31850, sample SAMEA3708820) | human gut metagenome | biome: human gut; feature: human-associated habitat; material: faeces | place: China | collected 2014 ... | reverse complement strand
GAATTTCGAGCTGGAGGTGTTTGCGGTTTGTAGAGAGGCTGCTGGCTGAGTATACTTTTCCCCATCTTCAAACGATTTTTGGCGAGCGGTTTTACTTTCACGAATGCTTTGTCAGAAGTGAGGGGTATTACAGCAGAAGGGAATATAAAACATACATCAGCCGGCCATTCCTAACTGCAGAGCAGCAGCGACAGCTTTATGACTGGGTGGAGCTTTCATTTTTCCAAACTGAGCCGGAAAAATATGAGGACTTCGTTTTAAGTGCCTTAAAAGCACCGGAGATCCAACGCCTTTATGATAAAAAAGCGCTGGCAGCGGTGTTGCGGCAGTTTTTGCTCCACAGCGAGTATAACGGCTATGAAATCAACCGGCTGAAGGAAACATTCTATTCCAAGGAAGAGTTGGAGGATGAGCGCAGAGTCGAAGCTGAGAGAAAGGAGCAGGAAAAACGACTGGAGCAGGAAAAACGAACCATACAGAAACGGGAAAAGCTGCAGCAGCTTTATAACGGCAGCGCCGAATCTCTGGTTAAATTCATTGGGGGATATTATTACAGGGATGAGAAGAAAGAGGTACTGGATATGGCATTTGATAAGTTGGTGGAATGGCCCGCCGGTTGTGTGCAGACAATGGATGCCAAAGATGCACATGCCTTTTTTGAACTGTGTGGTGAACTGGTAAAGTCTGAACCCCGGCCAAGGCATGAGATTTTGAATATGGTACTGACACTGATCGGAGGTGAAGCAGCATGAGAAATACATTAAAACATCTGACCCTATTGACCAGAATGAAAGATGACGGATTGCTTCCGACGCTTACAGGCAGCTTTTCAGAGGATGCCATAGCGCAGGCATGTGGACAGGTGGAGACACTTCAATTACAGGAACGGCTGCACATCCGAAAGACAAAGCGGATACAGGAAGAACTGGTTCGGGTGCCGAACTTTGCAGCACTCTATGGTGCGTTGTGCAGGCAGGAGATTGGTGATGAAGAAATTGCTTCGGTCTTAGAGTCGGCAGACGGGTATGGAGAGAGACTGACAGCGTATCCCCAAGAGCAGGTGCTGGCAGTCATGGAATTGGAACTGTTGCCTTCCCTGCGGTTTGAATACCTGAAATACTATTTTCCCTTTGTGATGTATGAAGAAGAGGAGCAGGTCATATTGGATAACCTGCAGACTTTTCCCATTGCGGAGTGGAAGGGACTTTCCATGCTGACGGAGCACCAGCGGGATATGATGCGGCAGCCGTTTCTTGGTTCGTATCTGTTTTGCTGGCATCAAAATGAGCGGAAAGCTCTGGAACTGTTGGAACAGAATCGTCCGCTCCAGAGAGTCTGCATCTTGCTTTATCGGCAAGGTGTGCGGCTGTTTCTGTCAGTAGAGCGCCTGAAAGATCTCCGGTGGATGAAAATGACCGATGTGGGAAAATTCCGCCGGCTGTTGGCTGTATTTGAATATGATGCAGAGGATTTGTCTGCTTTTTTTGACCTCTGGCTGGACAACCATGCCGGACAATACGACCTCAACTGGTTTATCTCCCAGCCACATCCTTTAAGCAAGGAACGAAGGAAAGAAATTTTATGCAACCAACTGAGTTATTTGAATGCTCTGTATGCCGGCAGGCTCCATTTGGATTTTAATGCAATCCGACAATTCCAGTTTTCAATTCTCATTTATGCAGTGGAGCATAGAAAAAAGCATTTTCTGGATTTGGTGGATCAGAACAGTGAAGTGTTCCTGTCCTTGGGGAGATACTCGCTTTTGTTTGAGCCAGGCTTTTGTGAGCATTGCAACATCAATTCTCTGACGCTGAAGAATTTGAAAGCCAGCGATTCTGTGAACCGCAATGACAGCTTTTTTACGCTTCTGGAAGAAGGGCAGCAGTACACCTTCGAGGAAATGTATCAGCTCTGGCATCAGAAAGAGGTTTACGTTCGGCTATACACCATGCTGACACCTCTTCCTGTGGATCAGCGTTTGCTGACACTTCGGCAGCTGATAAAGCGGGAGCTGGTCAGCCAGTATACAGGAGATACAGAGCTGGAGCAGCTTGGAAAATGTCTGTTGGAAAGGCCATTTAGCGAATGGTACCGGAGTTCATTTGGACATATCCGTGGACTGACCCGGAGGACTGCCATGGAACTGTTACAACACTATACGAAGCTGCAGACATTCATACCGGCTTTCACTGCGGAGCCGGATGCGGTATTTGCCCTCAACAATATGACGGCTCTTTTGGAAAGGACGGATTGGAAGCAGGTACGCAAAGATATTCTGACAACAGATGCAGACTGGCTGGAACTAAAAGACAAGCTGGTCTTCTCGGATGATTTTGTGGAGCAGAACAGGGAGACTGTCACGGAGTTTTTACTGCGGGGTGACGCGACTATGGTACGCGCTCTCTATGGGGAACTGGACGGGCAGGAGTTGGCTGTTGAAGCGCTGCGACGGATCGTACAGGCTGAATTGATGGGCCAGTTCTATAAACTCAAATATTTTGCCGGTGACCTGCAGCGTGAGATCCGCTACCCTGTCAGCGAGATGCAGGAGAGCCTCTGGAAGAAAAATCTTTCTTTGGCCCGAGGTGCATTTCTGGCAGAAGAGGTGGATGATTTTTACCACACTCTGCGGCTTGGGGAGCTTCCTCATGGTACCTGCCTGTCTTACCGTACTGGAAGCCAGAGAGAGTGCCTGTTAGCCGCCTTTGACTCTAACAAGAAGATTATTCTTGTGAAAAAGGATGAAACAGTGGTGGCTCGCGCCTGCCTCCGTCTGACAAAAGGTGCATTTCAAAAACCACCTGCCATCGATTTTTCTTTTGCTGATTTGTCGCAGGAGAACACGGCTACCGGAAAGTCTGCCGCAGGTGAGAAGGCTGTGTTATTCCTGGAGAGTGTTTATACTTCCAGACTCAATGATATTGAAAAAGAGGAAGTAATGAAACTGGCAGTTTCCCTGACAACACAGAAAGCGGCAGAGTTGGGTGTTGTGGCGGTACTTGCAAGAAAGTATCTTGGTTGCTATGAACGGGATGAGTATGTGCTTGCACCGTTCTATGTGTATATCTCAAAATCCAAAAACGGATGGCAGTATCTGGACTCTCTGGGCGGAGCGGCATATACCTCAGCAAAAGAGGAGTATGTAGAGCATCCATTCCTGGTCACACAGACTGCCATGCATCATACAGGGGCAAATAACAGAAACGAGGTGGATTATGAATAATAGGACAATGGCAACAGTTTATGTGGATCAGGATAGCATTTCCGTCAAGACCTGTTCCAGAAAAAGCTGTTCGCCGCAACGCTTTATTATTTTGAAAAAGGAACTGCAGCGGCTGGAGGAGAAGAAGTATTTGATCGCCAAAGATATTCATTCCTATGCAGAACTGCGGCTGTGTGATGCCGTAGACGGTGTCAAAGTGCTGGAGTTTTCCTTCACATGGCTGAAGGATGCTGGCAGAGACAGCGTTTCCGGCTATACCGAACGGATCAGGCTGCCCTATGAGCCGTTTCGCGCATATGCGGCAGGTGAGGAAGAAACCGTTGATGGAACACGGTGGCGGCTGCTGTCCATTCCGGAACAGAACCGGCCAAAGCTAGAGTTTCACAGCCGGAAAAATCTCAAGGCCGTAGTGGAAAATCCTATCCTTCGGCACAAACTGGGGAAGTTTCTGGACCAGCACTTTAACTGGTACAACTATGAGCGCATCGTCCTGACGGATGATTACCTGCCTTACAGCTTCTTTTTTGAGGGCTACATGGTACAGGGCGCAAAGACTTGCGGTGGAGTAATCCTGCATGGCGAAGAGAACATCCAAACGGCGAAATACGGGATACATACATAAAAATCTATAGGAAGATTTTATACATAGTCAACACCGCCGCAATCGTATAGTTTGCGGCGGTGTTCTTGTTGTCCAACATGACATTGAAATTCATATTTTTATTCTTGTGCTGAAAAGTAGGCTATCCTATAATTAAAAAGAAAAATATCGGATTGGGACATTTCTGCAACATTTGATGTTTAGAATATCAGTATGATCGGAAAATTGGGAAAGGAAGTGAAGGCTTTGAAGAAGATTTTAATTGTAGAGGACGATCAGCTTTTGAATCGGACCCTGGCATATAATCTGACCTCTGACGGATATGAGGTCATTTCGGTTTTTAATTTTGACAGCGCGGTAAGAAAGCTGCGGGAAAATGAATTTGATGTGGCACTGTTGGATATTAACCTGCCCGATGGCAGCGGACTGGATTTGTGTGAAGAAATCCGGAATCGCGGTCAGCATACCTATATCATCTTTATCACAGCCAATGATAAGGAGAGCGATATGCTCAAGGGCTATGAAGTCGGCGGCGCAGATTATGTGACCAAGCCCTTTTCTGTGACGGTGCTTTGCAAAAAAGTAGCGGCGGTTTTTGCAAATCTGGAACTGCGGACACCCCGGCATGATCTGTTTGATGATGGCTTTCTGAAAATTGACTTCTCCGAACAAAGTGCGTCCCTTGCCGGAGAATCCCTGGACTTTACACCGAAGGAATACCGCACCCTGTTCCTGTTCGTAAAGAACCCCCGGATTATTCTGACCAAGCGGCAGATTTTAGAGAAGCTGTGGGACATTGATGGGGATTTTGTGGATGAGCATACTCTGACGACGATCATCAGCCGTATCCGTAAAAAAATCGAAACAGACGAGCGGAAATATATTAAGACAGCTTACGGCATGGGCTATCAGTGGATCGGCGGTGAGCCTCGATGAAGCTGCAAAATTTATCTGTCAGGGCATTTTTGAGAAAAATTGTGGCGGGGACTCTGCTCACTGCCGCTTTGCTGCTGTTGATTTTTTTCCTATTGACGAAAGATGTGCGTGTTGTCATCTGCGGCATTATTTTGACAGCTGCATTTTACATTTGGGGCATGGTTTTTCTGCACTATTTTCAAAAGAAACTTTCTCTGTTCACCGATGGTTTGTGCCAGACATTGGATCACATGATGGACAGTACAGACCGGCCCCAGGTAGACTATGAGGCGGAAACACTGCTGTCTCGGATCAGCCATCGTCTGGAACGGCTCTATAATGTGATGCAGAAAACCAGACATACGGCAGAGGGAGAAAAGGAAGAACTGCAATCCCTGGTATCAGATATTTCCCACCAGACCAAAACCCCCATCGCAAATTTGAAGCTGATCAACGATACGATGCTGACAAGGCCATTGACAGAAGAAAAGCGTAAGGAGTTTTTGCAGGCCACAGGCACACAGCTGGATAAACTGGATTTTCTCATTCAGGGAATGGTGAAAACCTCCCGCCTGGAAACGGGTGTCATTACGCTGGAGAAACAGGATGCTGTGATCGGGGATACGCTGGTGAGCGCCATCAATGGTGTTCTGGCTCCGATGGAACAAAAAGAGATCAGCCTGTCGGTGGACTGCCCATCTGATCTGACAATATCCCATGACAGCCGCTGGACTTCCGAAGCATTGTTTAACATTCTGGATAATGCGGTAAAGTACCCCTCTGCCGGTGGCAGCATCCAGGTGAGGGTACGGGATTGGGAAATGTATTTGAGGATAGATGTGACGGATACAGGCAGAGGCATCCCGGAGCATTCTCAGGGCACGATCTTCAAACGCTTCTATCGGGATGAAGCGGTGCATGATATAGATGGGGTCGGAATCGGCTTATACCTTGCCCGTGAGATCATTACCATGCAGGGGGGCTATATTACCGTCGAGTCTAAAGTTGGGGAAGGATCAACTTTTTCCGTGTTCCTGCCCATAAAATAATTCTGAGGCAGTCTGTTTTGGCAGGCTGCCTTTTTTTTGAAAAATTTTTAGAGGGCAATGGATTTTAGGACAATTCTGCAACATTTGGGATTTATGCTGACAGCAACATTATGAAATTGGAGGTGGCCTTATGGAAATCACAAAGACATTACTCATCAATGCAGCTTGCTTGCTGATCCCGCCGGTCGTTGTTGTTCTGCTGCTCCGGCACTTCTTTCCAAGAGAAATCAGATGGTCGGCTGGTGTGGTGGCTCTGGTAGATCTGGTGGTCTTCTGGACAGATATTTCTTATTATGAGAGCGTTTGGCTGACGCTGTTTTTTGTTGTAATTCAGTTAGCAATGGTTTTGCTTATATCTATCCGGCTTTATAAAAAAGACACACGAAAATGAATTGTCCTAAAATTGAAGCAATTCACCCTTAAACTGTTGAGCCTTTGGGATATTTCTGCAACATTTGGGGGTTAGGATGACAGCGAAAGGAGTGAATGACTATGACATTACCATTTGAAAATGATACTAGCCGGATTGTCAAAAAGTATGCCAAGCACAGTATCAGTCAAAGCCGGGTTAAAACATTTTTATCTGTTTTGACCATCGCGTTGGCAGTTGCCTTGCTGTCTGGCTTTGCTTTGTCTGTGATTGGGATGGAAACCGAAGCAAAACGAGAATTGCTTGTGTCAAGTCAGATGTTATATCACAATCTGAACGATGAACAGATGCAGACCCTGCGGCATGATGAAAGAATTTCGGATTCAAAGATATATATGCAGGCGGCCAATACGCAGATTGAAAACTATCTGGTGATCCCTGTCTATATCGAGCAAAATAACAGCCAAATCGTTATGGATGAAATTGTGGAAGGACAGTATCCCATAGACCTTTATGATGTAGCTGTGGATAAGGCATATTTGGAGCAACTGGGGCTTCCGGTGGAGTTGGGGGTAACAATCACAATCCCGTTTTATGATGGAAATACGGAAAACTTTACTGTGGTAGGCCTTACAGACAGTGGTTCCATCATAAAACGGGATTGTGATTGTTACCCCCAGAACGGGTCTACTCCCTTTTCTGTTCCAAACAATATACAGAAGCGGGAAGCCAATTCCAGCATTCTGTAACAGCGCTGGCTGTTCAATTTGCTCATGCGGATGAAATGTCCAAGCAGGTATTTGAAGCCATGACCAAGCAGATTGAAGCTGACTATGGTATTCCAGCGCAAAATTCTGATCCGAACGATGGTTTTCTTTCCTCTCTGGAGCCGAATTGGGAAGATATTCAGATTGTTATGATCTTTTCTTTTGCTGTACTTTTTGTTAGTTATTTGGTGATTTACAGTATTTTTTATATTTATGTGCATAATCAGGTGCGGGAATTTGGGCAGTTGCGTACAATGGGAACAACTGCAAAACAGATTAAGAAAATTCTTCGGGTACAAGGTAGGATTTTCTGTGTTTATGGTACAGCTTTAGGGCTGGTAATCGGTGGGATTGCAGCTTTTCTGTTCAAGCCAAACGGATGGAGCTGGGGTAATACCGCAATAACCAGTATTGTAATTTTCCTTCTTGTCTATGGCATGATATGGCTGGCTATGAGCAAGCCTGCAAAAATTGCAGGCAGCATTTCACCGATCGAGGCAGCAAAAAACACCGGATATGAGAGTTTTCCTGCTGTTTCAAAGAAACTACATCGGAAAATCACCCCTTTTTCACTGGCTATTATGGGAAGTTCCCGCAACCGGAAAAAGTGGATTGTAACTGTTCTTTCGTTAGGTATTGCAGGAATCATGTTTATGGGCGGAACAACACTCCTTTCTTCTCTGGATATGGAGCGCCTTGCAAGACATGGGCTTTTAGAATATGGAGAATTTGAAGTTGAGCTTTCCCGAAATGCGATCAAGAATGACCCGCATGGACAAACTGGAGTCCAGTTAAAGAATCCTTTGAATGAAGATTTGATACAGACCATTGCGCAGATGGAGGGGGTTGCAGAAGTTTCGGAATATAAAACATTAGAGGCAAAATTTGAATACAACGGAGTGACTAAAAAAGAAAATATTACCCCATTCACACCAGATCAGCAGGCCCTCTTGGAAAAATATTTGGTGACTGGCACGGCTGATTATTCAACTATGTCTGAAAACCATGAGATTCTGGTGTTGCGAAATGAATATGCAGACTACATCTACGACTGGACATTTCATGTTGGAGATACGGTGAAGTTCCGCTGGTTTGATGGGATACGGGAGCAGGAGACAGAGTTTAGAATTGCTGGAGAAATCAGCGATGGTATCTTTGAAGATGATGGTGGAGGTAAACTTTTTGGAAAAACAGGATTTTTCCTACTGCCAGAAGAACTAATGAATCAAATGATGCCATCTGGCTTTAACTTCAACAGTCAGTTGCTGGTTCGTATGGATGACCTTTTACAAGAGCCAGCCCTTCGGAAAACTATGAATGATCTGCTTGATACCACACCGATGGTAACAATGGAATCTCTCTATGACTACTATCAAGACAGCGAGGCTATGTATCAACGCACCAGCCTTGTGATATGGGGGCTGTGTGGATTCATCATGCTGTTTGCAGTTATCAATCTGGTAAATACACTGATTGCTACGACACTCTCCCGCAAACACGAATTTTCTGTTCTGCGCTCTGTTGGTATGGCGAAAAAGCAGTTACGGCAGACAGTACAGTGTGAAGGCATTTTGCTGGCTTTTTGGAACATTTGTATCGCTGTCCTAATTGGAACTGCGGTCGGTTATGGAATTGTTCGCTATCTGAATTATGTTGGCGACGATACTTGGGTGTGGCATTTCCCAGCAGTACATTTTGCTGGATATATGATAGTGGCAATTTTGCTTCCTGTTTTAATTGCTGCCGCTCTGATCCATCTTTTGGAGAAAAAGTCTATTGTGCAGCAGTTGAGAGAGATAGATTAAGCAATAGAAATATCCTAAAGTGGAAGCAATTCACCCTTAAACTGTTGAGCTTTTGGGATGTTTCTGCAACATTTGGGGGTTAGGATGATAGTGAAAGGAGTGAAGGACTATGACATTACCATTTGAAAATGATACCAGCCGGATTGTAAAGCGGCTGGCGAAACAGAATATGAAAGCAAACCGGCGTACATCCATTTCTATCATGGTAGCCATATTGATCGCATCAACTTTTTTGTGTTCGTTATGCACATTCGTCCAAAGCTATTGGAATCAAAGTGTGCAGCAGGAGATCGCAGCCTACGGTGATTGGGATGCACAGCTTTTGGAGATTCATGCCGGCCAGCTGGATTTGATTCAGAATAACGAAAATGTCCAGACCATCATGGTAAAAGGAGATAATCAGACCGCCTTATTGCCAGCTGCATCCGGCCTGCCCTATCTTTTGATCCAAAACTGTGATGGAGCCTATTGGGGCGGTATGCGGGAAAAGAATCTGATCCTGCGCGGACGGGTTCCCCAGGCGCCGGGAGAGATTGTGGTTGGAAAAAGCTTTTTTGAGCAGAATCCATCTGTTGAGATTGGAGACCGGCTGAACCTGGATTTGGGCGAACGCAGGAAAGGAAATACAACTGTGGATTTTCTTTCCCCCATTCAAAGCGGGGAAGAATTTGTGAAAACAGGAAAAGTGCAGTACACCATCGTTGGTGAGATTGATATGACTGTTTCCAGCGCATACAATGGCTACCCTGCGTATGGGTGGCTGGACACGACCGCATTATCGGAGGACACGGGGATCGTTGCTTATCTTCAAGTGACGCAGCCGCGAAAAGTCTATGAAATCATCCCGCAGATAGCAGAGGACATTGGCTTGCAGCCGGATGAATTTGGTGACTATCCCTTCCGTTACCACACAGCCCTGCTTGGGATGTATGGAATTTATGCGCCGGGACATTTCCTAAGCAGTGACCTTCCCAAACTTGCGCTTGCGCTCGGTTTGGTCATGGCAGCATCTATGGCGGTATTTGCCTATATCATTCGGGGCGCTTTTTCTATTTCTGCGAAACGCAAGGTAAAGGAGCTGGGAATCTTAAAATCCATTGGAATGACTCCAAGGCAGATCCACATGATGATCGTATATGAGGCGCGCTGGTTGTCTGTGCTTCCCATTCTGGTTTCCGTGGGACTTGGATACCTTTTTTCCTATGGCGTATTGGCAGCATACTCTGACCTGACGCAGGAAGTGACAGGGAGCCGGATAACCGCTTCCTTTTCCCCGTGGGTCGCAGTGGTTTCCATGATTCTTTCGTTCCTGACGGTTTGCCTGGCTGCATCTGGTCCTGCCCGGCAGATGGGAAAACTTCGCCCGATTGAAGCGGTCAAAGAAAGTTGGAGCAATCCTTCTTTGAAAAAATCAGCAAAGCATCCGATCCTGAAAAAGTGCTTTGGATTTCTTGGAAATATTTCTGCAAACTCCATGACGGCTAATAAGAGGCTGTTTCGTACCTGTACGGTAACGCTGAGTCTGTGTATGCTTTTGATGTTCAGTTTTCTGGCTGTTTTTTCCGTTTCAGATATTAACAATACAAAAGCAGAACAGGACAGCCACTTTAATGTCAATCTTACAATGGAGTCTGGTCAGAAAATAGAGCCAGCGCTTATGGAGGAATTGAAGCAGCTGCCTCACATAGAGGAACAGGCCACCTATACAATGGCGAACTGTGCGCTCTGGGTTTCAGAAAGTGAGCTGTCGGAAGAATTTCTTTCCTCTGGAGGATTTGACACAAAAGCGGCTGGCGAGTATGTAGCAAAGCGCGATGGCTGTTACCGTATCCCATGTGTATTGATCGGTTTGGAACAGGATGCCTATGAAGATTATCTCATGCAGTCAGGGGTGACTTATTCTGAACAGGGTGCTGCGCTCATTGTCAATTCTGTTGTGAAAATCCTGACTCCAGAGGTTATGAAGCCAAAAAAGATATGGTTCCATATCTAAAACTCAAAGAAGGTCAATCTTTAGAAGTAACAGAGAAGTTTCTGGACTCCATTCAGGGGGATTACCGTTTTGATGTGACGGTATCATCTGCACTTTCTGAAATGCCGGAGATTGGGCGTAATATGGCCTTTTATACATTGCCCATTCTGGTGCCGATGGATCAATACTATGAGATTATCCAGAATTTCGGAGAAGATCGTGCAGTTTACAATTACAGGACTTACATGAATCTTCTCGTGGAAGATGGGCTGGATGCCGAAGTACAGGCGCAGGCAGAGCAGATCTGTGGTACTTATCTGGGGACGAGTGATTTCTATACCTCCAGCAAGACACAGCGCGCTTTGGACAGAGAACGGCTGACCGATGCGACCATGCTGATCGTTTACAGTCTGACTGCACTATTTGGTATCATTGGAATCTCATCGGCAGCAGTGGCGATCCTGAACAGTCTGTATCAGAGAAGAAAGGAATTTGCCATGCTGCGTTCTGTGGGGTTGGATAGAAAAGGTCTTGACCGTTTACTGCATATAGAAGGGTTCTTCCTTGGAGGAAAACCTTTGGTCATTGGATTGCCGATTCTGTTTTTGATTGTCGCAGTTTTGATGTGGATGCAGGATGTGACTTTTATGGAGTTCATTCAGGTATTTCCGTTATTAGGGCTGGCAGCCTATATTGTTCTGGTACTAATGGTCATCAGTGGGATTTACAGGGCGGCTTCCAGAAGAATCCGCAGGGACATTATTGTAGAAGCCTTAAAGGATGAAAATGTGTGAGTCTTACTGCAAAATGAATTGTCCTAAAATTGAAGCAATTCACCATGGATTTTCATGCCATTTAGGACAATTCTGCAACATTTGCTCTTTACTCTATACTCAACAAATTAAGAAAGGCAGGTAACTGTTATGAAAATTTTGCAGACAACTGATCTTAAAAAATACTACGGCACAGAGCCGAACATTACCCGCGCCCTGGATGGCGTGAACTTCTCTGTGGAGGAGGGCGAATTTGTGGCGGTGGTCGGCACTTCCGGCTCCGGTAAGTCCACCCTGCTTCACATGATGGGCGGTTTGGATACCCCCACCTCCGGCAGCGTGATGGTGCGGGATAAGGAGCTGGCGAAGATGAACGACGAGCAGCTTACCATATTCCGCCGTCGCAATATCGGCTTTATTTTCCAGAACTACAATCTGGTGCCGATCCTAAATGTTCATGAGAACATCGTTTTGCCCGTGGAACTGGATGGGGATACGGTGGATCAGAAATTCATGGCGGATGTGGTGTCCATGCTGGGACTGGAGGATAAGCTGAAGAATATGCCAAACAACCTCTCCGGCGGCCAGCAGCAGCGTGTGGCTATCGCCCGCGCTCTGGTGTCAAAGCCCGCTATCGTCCTTGCCGATGAACCCACTGGAAACCTGGACAGCAGGACCAGCGCCGATGTGTTGGGGCTTTTGCAGAGAACGAGTCGTGAATTTAACCAGACGCTGGTGATGATCACACATAATGATGCCATTGCCCAGCTTGCAGACCGTATCGTGCGGATTGAGGATGGCAAAATCGTTGGATAAAGGAGGTGGCAGACATGACATTGCCTTTTGAAAATGATACAGGGCCGGTCATTAAAAAATTGGCGTCACGAAGCATTCAGACAGATAAGCGGCGCAACCTGTTTGTGATCGTAACGATCGCTCTGGCAGCCGCTTTGATGGCAGCGATTTTTTGTGCAGGAGCGGGAAGTGACAGAAAACTGGAGGCGGACCTCCGGGGACAGTATCAGGCAGTTGTGGTGAATTGTGACCGTGATACGATTGAAAGACTGAAAGACTGCCCGGAAGTGGAACGCTGGGGCCTTTCCCAGAATTACGGTTCTGCCCGCTATGGTGACAGCGTTCTGACTGTGGAGTATGCGGATGCCAACTGGATGGAATTGGGGAAGAAACCTTCCTTTACCGGGACACTTCCGCAGGCTGCCAATGAAATTCTGGTAGAACGGGCATTTCTTGATTATTTTGAAATCCCCGCAGAAGTCGGGCAGACCATAGAAGTGAATCTTGGAAACGGAAAGCAGACCTATACCGTCAGCGGTATCATGGATGTGGAGAATGACTCCCGTATGTTCCAGCTTTATGTATCTGAAGCATTTGTGGAGGAGATGGCGCAGGGAGAGCCGCTGTTTGAATTTCGGCTTCGTTATACTGGTGCTGATAGTATGGAGCTGGAGCAGCTCAAGGCGGATATTGCAGCATTCCTTTCTGCCAACGATGTCTCAGAGGATCAGATTTTTTACAGTTCCAACTATTTCGATATGCAGGGCTTTAAGTCCGGTGTGATGAAATATTACATTCCCGTGGCAATCCTTTTGCTGGTTGCCTGTGCCGTGGTCATTTACAGTATCTTTTTCATTTCCGTAAAGGGCAAAATGCGGGAATATGGACGCCTGAAAGTGATCGGCACAACACCAAAACAGATCCGGCGGATCGTGCGGCGGGAGGGATTGCTGTTATCTCTTTGCGGTATCCCACTGGGGCTTTTGGTTGGAGGGGCTATCGGGTTTGCTATTTTCCCGGCACATTGGAGCTGGATGGGCAATCTGCCCTATCTGGCTGCGACCGCAGCAGCCTGCGCCCTGACGGTATTTCTGTCCATTCATGCGCCTGTCCGCATGGCGGCGAGGGTATCCCCAATCGAAGCGGTCCGCTCCAGTGGTTATGAAACGGCAACAGACCGGAAGGATCAGAAAAACCACCGCATTACGCCGTTCTCCATGGCACAGATGAACTTTAGGCGGAGCAGGAAAAAGACGGTCATCACTCTGGTATCTCTGGGATTGACGGGTGTGTTTCTGGTAACAGCCGCTACGGTACTCAACTCCATCAGTCCCGAAAAGATGGCGATAGAAGCCATGGGAGATCACTGCAACTATGAGGTCAGCTGGATGGATTCGGGAGGCGCGGAAGGATTGCCTGCCATCGCGCGTGAAAATCCATTGACAGAAGAACTTCGTCAGGAGCTTCTTGCCATAGATGGTGTGGAATCTATCACCAGCCATGAAGTAACATCCGCAACGGTGAAATTCCCCCAGGAAAGTGTTGCATTAAAGTTCCCTGTATTTGACAGAGAGCAGATGGAACAATGGCTGCCGGAGGAAAATCTGGAACAGGGCAGCGCAGATTATGAGGAGCTTGCCGCAAACAACGGTGTGATCGTGACTGATTCGGAAGATCATCTTTTAAGTATGTTTTATGGCTATACGCCTGCGGTCGGGGATGTGCTGACCTTTGAATCCATGGACGGTAAGGCCATAGAAGTAACGGTCATGGGGATTGCGAAACCGTCAGTAACATCAGGCACCGGCGCATGGGGCCTGTTTACCCTTACAGAAGAACTGGCCGATCAACTCTACCCGGATATTGAGAACAGGGAGGCCGTTTGGAATGTCCATACCTCGGAGGACTCGGATGCGCTCAGGGCGTCTATTTTCAGCCTGCTGGAAAATCCGGTGCTGACGGTCTTTTCCAGAGCAGACCATGCGGCATCCCTGGAATCGCAGCTAAAGATGATGACCCGCGGTGTTTATCTGCTGCTGGCGTTCCTGTTTGTGTTCTCCATGGTAAATCTGGTCAACACCCTGATGACCAATCTGCTGGCAAGGCAGCAGGAGCTTGGGATTTTGCAGTCTGTGGGAATGACCGGAAAGCAGGTTTCCCGTATGCTGATCGCAGAATGCCTGTGGTACGCAGGGGTTACGGTATTTTTGTCAGTTGGTATTGGCGGAATCCTGGGCTGGATTTTTGACTATGTGATCAGCAGCTTTAATATTTTTGGGGAACTGTCCTATCAATTCCCTTTGATGGAAACGGTTGTTTTTGTTCTGGCACTTTTGGTCGTGACCGGAATCTTCTCTGTGGTTGCTGTCCGTTACTCTAAACGGCTTTCCCTTGTAGAGCGGATCAAGACCATGGACTAACCAGAAGCGGCGGCTTCCGATGTGAAGCCGCCGCTTTGCTGACAGCAGAAATATAAGACTTAAAGGAGATGATCAAAATGACAGTACCATTTGAAAATGATACAGGAAATATTGTCAGGAAACTGGCAAGAAAAAGTTTGAAAAGCGAAAAACGCCGGAATTTGATGGTGGTGATCGCCGTTGCGCTGGCATCCTGTCTGATCTGTTTTTCGATTGTGATGGCTTTGTCTACCCGGCAGATAGAGAAAAATCATGTGGAGGATACTTATGAGGCGGTCTATACCAGGATTACTGAGGAAGATGTGTCCACCCTGAAGGGGCTGGATGACTTCTCAAGGGTAGGAGAGTATTATATGCTGGCTGTGGAACCTGCGGAGCAGGGATACAATGCCTCCTATATTTATTGTGATGAGGAAACGATGTATATTGCCCGTGACCAGATGAAGCTGCTGGAAGGCCGACTGCCCCAAAAGGAGGATGAGGTGGTGGTGAGCCGTTATTTCCTTTCCAACTATGGTTCAGACGCCGGGATAGGTGAAAAGGTTATGCTAAGCAGCGAGAGCTTTCACGGAGAATACACGGTGACTGGCATTATGGAAGGCTATAAGGAAAAAGAGGTAAATGGATCTTCCATCCTTCTTTCCAAAGAAGCCCTGAAAGGATGGAGCGGCTATGACCCCGCTGATTATCGAGCCTATGTGCATTTTAAGAATGAGCAGCAAATGGATGAAACAGAGCTGACTGCCCGCAGCAGGGAGATTGCCAAGGAATATCAGCTGGAAATGCCGATCATGAACCTCAGCTATATGAAGTTCTATAAGCAGCCTGTGAATGTCAGTATGCTGGCGCTGGTTGCCGGAATTGCAGTTCTGGTCATCATCGGAGGGTATGTTGTGATACAAAGTATCTTCCGAATTTCTATCAATGATAAAATCCAAAGCTATGGACAACTGCGGACCATCGGCACAACGCCAAAACAGATCCGCCGTATTGTCAAAAAAGAAGGCCGTTTCTTAGGATGGGCTGGCATTGGTATCGGTATTTTGCTGGGATGTGCAGCCGGGTTTGCACTGTTTCCCCGTGGGTTTAATCTGCTATTTTATGCAGCCGCGATTGTTTTGACTGCACTGCTTGGCTGGTTTATGGTATCCATTGCGATCCGCAGACCGGTAAAGATTGCCGCCAGTATCTCCCCGATTGAAGCAGTCCGCTTTACCGGCAATCAGAGCGGAAAGGCCCACACACATAAGAAGAATATGCGGTTAAATCCCCTCTCCATGGGAATTGCAAATTTCAGGCGTGACCGCAAAAAGACGATCAGTATCGTGGCTTCCCTGAGTCTGGGCGGGGTGATCCTTTTGGTGACAGCTTCTATTCTTTTGGTTCGTTCGCCGGAGCGGATCGCAAGACAGTATTTCCCGGATGGGGATTATAAAATCTATATCCATTCTGAAAAAACAGAATATGAGGTGATGTCCAAGGGAAATCCTTTGAATGAAGCGCTTCGGCAGGAGGTGCTGGCCGTGGATGGCGTAACAGATGTGATAGAAAATCGTCAGGCGGTTCATGTGCGGTTTGAAAATGAGGAAAGTTCTTCCGGCGGAATGTGTGATCTGTTGAGTGACCGAAACAGGGATCAAATGGAAGCGGCGCTTGTGTCCGGAACTTTACCTCAAGATTCCCATAGTATTGCACTTGATATGGATTATGCAGAAGATATGATCGGTGTAGATGTGGGGTCAGTTATCAAACTTACCATAGGGGATCAAGAGATTCCTGTCACTGTTTCCGGTCTGCTCATAAACGATGGGCTTAAAAATGGTCATGGTCCTCTGGCATTGGACAGCACCTGCATTGTTGCAACCAAAGAGCTATTTCAGGAAGCAATGCCTATGATCGATTGTTTTGATTATTCCTGGAGCATTGTCAGCGATCCCCAAAAGGCGGAGCAGATTGAAAACAGTCTGAGTGCGATCATTTCTTCCAATCCGGATCTTGACTTGGATACCATTGGGATACATAAGGATTATGAGGAAATGGAAAACAGGGTCGTTTTTGGAGGTTTTCAGGCGCTGTCCTGGCTGGTGTTCCTCTTTGGCGTGGTCAATCTCATCAACACCACCCTCTCCAATCAGATGTCCAGAAAGAGGGAAAACAGCGTCTTTCGCGCCATCGGTCTGACCAGAAAGCAGCTCTGTCAAATGACCATCTATGAGGGAATTTGCTATGCGTTTTCTGCTGCGTTGGCGACCCTGGCAGTCGGCCTCCCGATTGCAATAATAGCTGCCCGAAAATTCAGCGAAATGACTTTTCATGTAGCAATGCCCTATTCCTTCCCCTTCCTGCAAATGGGGCTGTTCGTTCTGGTGCTGTTTGGCCTGGAGGTGATTCTGTCCTTCTGGACAATGCGCAGACAGAAAAATCAATCGCTGGTGGAAGAAATGCGAGCGATGGAATAAGCATATAGGATCGGCGGGGCGGCGTGTGCTGCCCCGCTTT
>ERZ837590.993-NODE-993-length-17304-cov-12.513653_pt1 | contig 17304 bp, 17 predicted proteins | sample MGYA00519573_ERZ837590 | MGnify/ENA primary metagenome ERZ837590 (study PRJEB31850, sample SAMEA3708820) | human gut metagenome | biome: human gut; feature: human-associated habitat; material: faeces | place: China | collected 2014 ... | reverse complement strand
TTAATAGCACCCCCGTTTGGGCCTATGCCCAGCCCGAGTTATTGCACCGCCACGGTATTGACGTGACGGTCGACGATTTTGCCCAGTTTGAGCATTTGTCGCTCGAGGACGAGTGCCAGGCCTACCACGACACGTGGGGCATTGGCGCGAATGGCGAGGAGCTCTACCGCGAGCTGAGCGAGATTTTGATCGATGGCTACTCCAAGGTACCGCCGCGCGACGGCCTGCTTGCATTTTTGGAGCAGGCGAAGGCGGCTGGTATTGCCATGTGCGTTGCCACGTCCACGCCGGCCGAGCTGGTGCAGTCTGCGCTCGCTGGTGCCGGGCTCGATGCCTACATGGAGTTTGTGACCACCACGGGTGAGGCGGGACGCTCCAAGCAGTTCCCCGACGTATACGAGTTGGCGCTGCGCCGTCTGGAGGAGCGCCACGGGCACAAGTTTGAGCGCGCATGGGTGTTTGAGGACGCGCTCTTTGGCCTTAAGAGCTCGGGCACCGGCGGCTTTAGGCGTGTAGGTATTTATGACTCGCATGGCCGTATGGAGCGCGACGACGTGCGCTCCAACTGCGAGATCTTTATCGACAGCTACGAGGAGCTTGACCTAGCCCGCGTGCTTTCGTTTGAGGGATAGGCGAGGGCCGTGGCTTGCAAAGTATTAGTGGTTTGCGGCTCGCCGGTGGTGGCGAGCGCGGATCTGCTACGCCAGCTGGCGGGGGAGTGCGACCACGTTGTCGCCGTGGACCGAGGGCTCGACGCGCTGCTGGGCGCGGGACTTGGCTGCGACGTATATGTAGGGGATGCCGATACGGTGAGCGATACAGGTCGCGCGCTGGTCGATGCCGCAGAAGCCTTTGAGGTGGAGCGCCACGACCCATACAAGGACTATACCGATCTGGCGCTGGCACTCGATTCCGTCCGCCGTCGCTGGCCGGTTGCCGAAGTAGTTGCGACTTGCGCCACCGGCGGCCGCCCCGATATGGCCCTAAGCGTCCTAGGCCTATTATCCAACTACAAAGATGCTCCCGTCTGGATTGCCGAGGACAAGGTAGTCTCCCACATCCTTCGCGCAGGCGAATCGTGGGCCATCGAAGGCGCCGAGGGCAAGACGTTCTCCATCATCGCCATTGCCCCCAACACCGAGGTAAGCGAACACGGCCTAGAATGGGAGCTAGATCACGCCCCCCTGGGCTTGTTAGCCGACACGGGCATTAGCAACGTCGTCAGGTCAACAGCCACGATTCAAGTCCACACCGGCATCGCCATCGCTTTTCTATATCAATAGGCATTTAGAGTCTGGCTCAAAAAAGTCCTTGCACGCCGTGCCAACTTCCCCTATAGTATCTCCACGTCACGGGGGCGTAGCTCAGCTGGGAGAGCGCTTGACTGGCAGTCAAGAGGTCAGGGGTTCGATCCCCCTCGTCTCCACCATCGTGAATGCAAAGGTCTTCGGTATTTCGAAGGTTTTTTTTTCATATGAAACACCACACGCCACAAACCCCACCTACGCCAACAAAAAGTTGCACAATTTATTTCCCATGTCTGTACATAGTTTGTTATCCAAACGCAATTACCAGTGCAGCTCGCTGCTCCAGTTTGGCTTCAGGAACGCACCTAATTATTGCCAGCACCCCAATAACCTGCGCCAACGTGAACAACATCCCAAAACAACCCCCTTAATCACGTCAAATGAACGATATGTTGTCCAACGCAGCCCAAATCAGTTTCACTAACAGCTTGTGCTAGGATACCTAACGTTACATGAGTTCAACTGTGCTCACGGCTCCAGCAAGTCATAAAGCGCAGGGTTGATCAGCATCCGGCCGTAACGGCGGTGCCAGAAACACCACGAGCTCCAATATCGATTGTCATGTGCGATTTTGCACTTGCTTTTGTGGCTATTTATAAGCTCGCCATAGGCTGTGCAATATATTCTCATGACAAACCGCAGCAGTATTCAGCTGTTTGCGTGCGGACCACTTTTGAACTCTCTTGACTGGTTCGCACGCAGTCAGCTGAGGTTGCTGGCATTCTTGCGATACGTGCCTGTGACCTCAGCGCTGCTTGTATACATACCGTTCACGGTGGGGCAGAGCCACGTGCTTGTCTGACTGGGCTCAGGGTTTGAATATGGAGCGCCTTCGCGCACACGCGCCCTGGCGAAGCCATACCCAAACCCCGTGAGCCACACGTAAGACAGCAAGGGGGTGGTGCTCGTGTGGTATGTGATTCAGGTCATTAACGGTCGCGAAGACATAATGCGCGAGCGCATTGAGCGTATGGTGCCGGTTGGCGCCATGCAGGAGCTCTTTTATCCCCAATTTCAAACCGAGATCAAGGTACACGGCGAATGGGTCAATACGACCAAGCCGCTGTTCCCCGGTTATCTTATCTGCGACACGGCAGATCCCCGTACCGTGCAACAGTATCTGCTTCGCATGGACGATTTTGCCCGGGTGCTATCCCAGGACGGTCAGTTTGTGCCGCTGGCAAAAGAAGAGGTCCAGCTTATTGGCGGCTTTACGCATAGGGGAGACCGCGTAGTGCCCATGAGCGAAGCCTTAAAAGACGGTGACCAGGTCGTAGTTACGGCAGGTCCGCTGCTGGGACACGAAGGCCTTATCAAAACCATTAACAGACGCAAGAGCACTGCTTATTTGGAGCTAGACCTGTGCGGCCGACGCGTAACTACGCGCGTTGGCCTTGCCGTGCTTTCGGCCGAGCAGCGCGTCATGCGCAACCTTAAAAAGGCGATCGCCTAGCTGCGGGCGGTCGCTACACAGAACAGGGAGGGTCCCCGAACCGGGGACGAAGTGTTGGAAGAGAACGTGTCGGATAAACCTCAATATGCAACGGATGCGCCCGCGGGGGCGGCGCTCATCGCTCAGGCCATGGACCGGCGTGAGGGCGCCGGCCGCTACAGGGCCATGCAATCCATCATTGACTGGGATCGTTCGCGCTTGGTCTATCGATCCGTGAAGCGTGCGTTCGACATCGTGTTCAGCGGTGCCGTTCTCGTCGTAATCGCGATTCCCAGCTTAATTCTCGCGGCGGCCATCCGGTTGGAGAGCGAGGGCAGCCCCTTCTACAGCCAGATTCGCGTTGGCCAGACCCGTCCCGACGGCAGCCTGACCACCTTCCGCATGTGGAAGTTTCGATCCATGTACAAGGATGCCGATGAGCGCCTCGCCGAGCTCAAGGAACAGAATGAGATCGCCGGCGCCATGTTCAAGATGAGGGAGGACCCCCGCGTCACCAAGATCGGCAAGTTCATCCGCAAGCACTCCATCGACGAGTTCCCGCAGTTCCTGAACGTGTTCCTGGGCCAGATGTCCGTCGTGGGGCCCAGGCCGCCGCTGCCGAATGAGGTCGCTGAGTACACGGAGTACGACCTGCAGCGCCTGGCCGTGAAGCCCGGGATAACCGGCTGGTGGCAGGTGACCGACCGCAATTCAACGGGTTTCGACGGAATGGTCCAGCGCGACCTGGAGTACATCGCCAGGCGCGGCGTCATCACGGATCTCAAGATCGTTCTACTCACTGTCGTCGAGGTAATTACGGGAAGCGGGGCATGCTAGTGTCAGCCGGCAATCGTTATCCAATTCTGAACACGTATGTAAACGCCATCTCGCTTGACGAGACGGTGGATGAAATCGAGAAGATCATCGCGAGGGGCGTACCGACCCAGCATGTCGTAATCAACGCCTCCAAGGTCAACCTGATGGAGGCGGATCCCGAGCTCGCGTCAATCGTCAACGAATGCCCCCTGATCAACGCCGACGGCGCCTCGATCGTCTGGGCGGCGAAAAAGCTGGGGGTTCCTCTCGGGGAACGCGTCACGGGCATCGACCTGTTCCAGAGGCTTGTCGGGCTGGCGTCCGAGAAGGGCTACCGCATCTACCTTTTCGGGGCAAAGGAAGAGGTAGTCACCAAGGTCAAAGCGATTTTCGAGGACAGGTACCCAGGCATCCAGATCGTAGGGTATCGCAACGGCTACTTTACCGAGGCGGACGAGCCCCAGATCGTATCCGATATGGCCGCTTCGGGAGCCGACATAATGTTCGTCGCTTTCTCTTCTCCCAAGAAAGAGTACTGGGTCCACAAGTACATCGACCAGATCGGAATCCCCTTTGTCATGGGCGTCGGCGGCAGCTTCGATGTTGTTGCCGGTGTAACCGACCGAGCTCCGACGTGGATGCAGGAGCACGGCCTGGAGTGGTTCTACCGCTTCATCCAGGAGCCCGGAAGGCTGTGGAAACGCTACATCATCGGCAACCTAAAATTCGTCGCCCTTACGTATAAATACAAGTTCACTAAGAAAGGTGAATAGCAATGGTTAACGTTATCGGTCTCGGCTACATCGGCCTGCCCACCGCCCTCATGATGGCATCCCACGGCGTGGAGGTCGTGGGCACGGACTACAACGAGGAGCTCGTCGCCACGCTCAACGCCGGCAAGACCACCTTCAAGGAGGAGGGCCTGGACGAGCTGTTCGCCGACGCCCTGAAGTCCGGAATCAAGTTCTCCACCGACTACCAGGTCTGCGACACCTACATCGTCTCGGTCCCCACGCCCTACGACAAGCTAGACAAGAAGATCGACCCGTGCTACGTCGTGGCGGCCTGCAAGACCGTCCTCAAGGTCGCGCCCGAGGGCGCCGTGCTCGTAGTCGAGTCCACCGTCTCGCCCAACACCATCGACCGCTTCGTGCGCCCGCTGCTCACAGAGGCCGGCCGCGAGGACGTCAGGCTCGTCCACGCCCCCGAGCGCATCATCCCGGGCAACATGGTCTACGAGCTGCTGCACAACAACCGCACCATCGGCTCCGACGACCCCGAGGTGGGCGAGGCCGTGGCGAAGGTCTACGCCAGCTTCTGCCAGGGCGAGATCTCCGTCACCGACATCCGCACCGCCGAGATGACCAAGGTCGTCGAGAACACCTTCCGCGCGGTGAACATCGCCTTCTCCAACGAGCTCGCCAAGATCTGCCGCATCGGCGGCATGGACGTCGCCGAGGTCATCCGCATCGCCAACAAGCACCCGCGCGTGAACATCCTCAACCCCGGCCCGGGCGTCGGCGGCCACTGCATCCCGGTCGACCCGTGGTTCCTGGTCGGCGACTACCCCGAAACGGCCAACTTTATCCGCCTCGCCCTTCAGACCAACGCCTCCATGCCCGAGTACGTCATGCACCGGGCCCACGAGGTCATGGCGGAGCGTGGCATCACCGACGCCTCGAAGGTCGGCATCTACGGCCTCACCTACAAGGAGAACGTCGACGACGTCCGCGAGTCCCCGACGCTGCAGATGCTCGAGTCCATGTCCGAGCACCTCTGCGCCGGCTCCGTCAAGGTCTACGACCCGTGGGTCGAGCGCGACGAGGTTCCCGGCCAGGTCCATTCAATGGAGGAGTTCCTGGACGGCCTTGAGATGGTGATCGTGATGGTCGGCCACTCCCAGATCACGGACAACCCCGGCATCTTCGGGGACCGTATCCTCATTGACCCGCGGAACGTCTGCGGCGACGGCGAGAACGTCTACAAACTCTAGGACATAGTGAATCTTCAGGGAGAATCTGGTTTGAAGAAGGTAATGCTCGTCTTCGGTACCCGCCCGGAGGCAATCAAGATGTGCCCGCTCGTCAACGAGCTGAAGGCGCGTTCGGATGAGTTCGAGACCGTCGTGACCGTGACCGGCCAGCACCGCGAGATGCTCGACCAGGTGCTGCGCGTCTTCGGCGTGACTCCCGACCACGACCTAGCCATCATGAAGCCGGGTCAGACACTGTTCGACGTCACGTGCGACGTACTGCTCAAGCTCAAGGCGGTCCTCGAGGACGAGAGACCCGACGTGGTTCTGGTCCACGGGGACACCACGACCAGCTTCGCCGCTGCGCTCGCATGCTTCTACCTTCAGATTCCCGTGGGACATGTGGAAGCCGGCCTGCGCACGCACGACATCTACAGCCCCTGGCCCGAGGAGTTCAACCGCCAAGCGGTCGACATCGTGAGTGAGTACTATTTCGCCCCGACTGAGGCAAGCAAACAGAACCTACTCGCCGAGGGCAAGCCCGAATCCAAGATCTGGGTAACCGGCAACACCGGCATCGATGCCCTGCGCACTACTGTGCGCGAGGGCTACTCACATCCCGAGCTTGACTGGGCGGAGGGCTCCCGACTCATCCTCATCACGGCGCACCGCCGCGAGAACCTCGGTGAGCCCATGCACCGTATGTTCCGCGCCATCCGACGCGTGATGGAGGAGCATCCCGACACCAAGGCGATCTACCCCATCCACATGAACCCGCTCGTCCGCAAGGCGGCGCACGAGGAGCTCGACGGCTTCGACCGCCTGCACATCATCGACCCGCTCGAGGTGCTCGACTTCCATAACTTCCTGGCCGCAAGCCACCTCATCCTCACCGACTCGGGCGGCATCCAGGAGGAGGCCCCGAGCCTGGGCAAGCCCGTGCTCGTCATGCGCGACACCACCGAGCGCCCCGAGGGCGTGTCCGCCGGCACGCTGAAGCTCGTCGGCACCGAGGAGGACGTGATCCACCGCGAGTTCAGCCGCCTGCTCTCCGATCAGGCCGAGTACGAGGCCATGAGCCATGCGTCGAATCCTTACGGTGACGGACATGCGAGTGAGCGAATTGCGGACGTTATTGGAGGTAAATAGTGAAGCTAAAAAAGAGGTTTACTCTTTCTCTTAAAAACAACCTGCGCTTCATTCCTGATGAGGCATATATGCGTCTCTACTTCAAAGCCAAACTTCATTACGAGCCTGATTTCGAGTGTCCTAAGACATTCAATGAGAAGCTGCAGTGGTACAAGCTTAACTACCATAATCCAGTTTTGACTCAGCTTGCAGATAAATATGGCGTGCGCTCTTTCGTCGAACAACGTATTGGGTCCGAGTACCTTGTGCCACTTTTCGGTGTTTTCAATGCAGCTGAAGATATCGACCTCGATAAATTGCCGGAGAAGTTTGTGCTTAAATGCACTCACGACTCGCAGAGCACATTTGTGTGCACGGATAAGTCGAATTTTGATTTTGTTGAGGCCAAGAAACGTCTGAATGTTGCCTTGCATAGAAACTGGTATTGGCAGGGCAGGGAGTGGGCTTATCGCGGTATCACGCCTCGCATTGTGGCGGAAGCATTTCTTGATGAACCGGGAAGAGCGACTCCGACTGATTATAAATTCTATTGTTTTGACGGTAAGGCAGCTCTCGTTCAGACGGACGCTGATCGTTTCACCAATCATGAAATGCAGTATTTTTCTCCCGAGTGGGAGCAGCGTGGAGATATTGAGCATGAGGTCTCAGCTCATACTCCGACCAAAATGCCGGTGAACTATGAATTGATGCTCGAGCTGTCTGAGGCACTGTCAGTCGGCTTCCCTCACGTCCGCGTAGACTGGTACAACATTGACGGCAAGCCCTACTTCGGAGAGATGACGTTTTACACCGGAGGGGGGTTCGACCCCTTCTATGCCCTCGAGACTCAACCAGATGCTCTTGATCGCGAGCTCGGGGAATTATTCGTCCTTCCGACCAATGGAGATGCTCTTGCATCGTCTGTAAAGGGCGGTGTAGGTGAAAACCATGCCTAGAGTTCTCATGCTTGGCCCTAGCATCGACGCGCAGGGTGGCATGGCCACCGTGGAACGCAACATTATCGATGCAGTGAAGAGGAATGAAGGCTCAGTCGACTTTATCTCGACCTACGAGGAGGCAGGGAAGCTTAGGAAGCTTTCAGTCGCAGTAGCCGCCTACGCGAGATATCTGACGAAGCTGATGGGTTGTGACCTTGTCCACATTCACGTGGCCTCTAGGGGCAGCTTCGAGAGGAAGCGTGTGTTCATGCGGGCGGCGTTCCGCTTCGGCTGTCCCGTCGTGGCGCACGTACACGGTGGCGAGTTTGGCGTCTGGTACGAGAAAGAGTGCGGCGAGTCGAAGCGCGCCCAGATAAGGGAGGCCTTCAGGAGCTGCGCGAAGGTCATCGTCCTCTCCGAAGAATGGCGCGACTATTTCGTTGAGAACCACATCTGCGACCCCGAAAAGCTCGTCATCTTGCACAACGCGGTCGAGATACCGGCGCAGCCGGTCAACATATGCACGCGTCAAGACGTCCTATTTTTAGGACGTCTTGACGCGTGCAAGAGCCCTGACGTGCTCTTGCACGCGGCCAAGACAGTGCTCCAGCGTCATCCTCAAACTCGCTTCCGTTTCGGTGGCGACGGCGACGTATCCAAGTACGAGGCCCTTGCCGGCGAGCTTGGCATCGCGGACAGTTGCGATTTTCTCGGATGGACTACTGGTAAGCAGAAGGAGGAGGCCATCCGTTCCTGCCGTGTCTACTGCTTACCCTCTAGGAACGAAGGCATGCCCATGAGCGTTCTCGAGGCGATGTCTTACGGGTTGGCTACCATAGCTACCCCTGTAGGCGGCGTGCCCCAGGTTATTCAGGATGGCGCCAATGGCTACCTTATTCCAATTGGCGACTCCGACCGTTTGGCGCAAATAATCGACGCGCTGCTTGATGATGACGTTCTTGCCGCGCGCATAGGCGCCGCTGGCAGGAAGACTATCGTTGACTCGTTTGGCATGGAGTCATTCGTGAGAGGCCTTACTCATGTTTATGAGGAGGTCTCGTCGTGAGGTTAGACGGTTGTAAGCTCGTTCAGCAGCAAGGACAGCCTGACGATAAAAGTACGACTTTGTGCGGAGCCTCTGCCCCGGGACCGGAATCGCCTCTAAAACGGAAGGCATGGATCGAGTTATATCCGGACAATGGCCTCGTTACCGACTGGTATATACATTCTATCGGCGATGTTCTTGTTGATCTCGGGTTCGACGTTGAGTATTGCGACGATTGCACTCGTATTGGTGATTTAAGGCATGACCTGTATTTCGTCTCGATATGCAAGTCTGCGGCCATCCTCATCGCAAAAGGTTGCAAGCATTTAATCTATTGGGCACAGGGAATCGCCCCCGAGGAGGACTACCTACGCTTCGGCAGTAAGCCGCGTCGCTTTGCCTTTGCGATTTGTGAACAATTTGCCCTTCGACGCGCTCAACGCATCTTCATGGTCTCGGACGCAATGCGACGCCATTTCGAGGGCAAGTATCGCCTTGACCTAGTGCCAAAGACGTTTGTGGCGCCGTGCTGCAACGAGGTGCTGCACCCGCTTTCATTTCAGGTCCCCGGCAAATACGATCACCCCGTTTTCACCTATGCCGGCGGGCTCTCCAAATACCAGTGCATAGACGGAATGCTTGACCTGTTTGCGAAGATCCAGTCCGATATGCCCGAATCCGAGCTTCTCTTCTACACATGGGACGTCGAGTGCGCTCGCGAGGCGGTACGTTCTCATGGCATCGAAAACGTCACCGTAGAGAGCAAAGGACAGGATGAGCTAAGCGCGGCGCTCGCCCGCGCAAAATACGGGTTCGTGATTCGTGATGACACTGAGATTAACCGTGTCTCGACGCCAACGAAAATCTCAACGTATATGTCCAACGGCGTCATCCCCGTCGTCACAAGCTGCGTGGAGGGCTTCGCCGACGCATCGCGCGATCTTGAACACGTGGTCTGCTGCCCCCATGAGTGTATCGCTGAGGCAATTTGCCGCATGGAGAGTCGCGTGATTGACCATAAAGAGATACTGAATGAGTACCGCGGATTCTTCAACAGCTACTTCGACCTTAAAAAGAAACGAAGTGCCATGAGGGAGTTTCTGACTCCCATGGTGCGCGATATGGGGTGTTAGATGATCTTGAACCATAATTCCGGATGCAGCGGGGGCACAGAGAGGCTCATGGGCATTGTCATACTTAACTACAACGGATTCGATGACACGGTTGCCTGCGTTGAGTGCTTTCCCGCTGACGCCCACGGAGTCAGGGTCTTTGTTGTGGACAACGCCTCGAGCGACGATTCTTTCGAGCGCCTGGAGCGTAGCGGGGCGTTGAAGCTCCGCGACTACTGCGAGCTCGTCCAATCCGGCTCCAACCTCGGCTATGCCGGCGGCAACAACGTCGGCATCAAACGTGCTCTTGAATACGGCTGCACGCACATCTGCGTGTTGAACAACGACACCGTAGTCGAACTATCCGAGTTGCACAAGCTCGCCGATTATCTGGATGCCGACACATCCTGTGCCTTTGTCGGCCCGGTTCTAGTAGAGAACAACGGGGTGGGCCAAACCGTTCAGTCTGCCGGAGCGAGTATCAATCTCTGGACCGGGGATGTCTCCGTATGCTCGGGCGGAGCGCCGCGCGGGTCTCTCTCGGGGAGTTTTCCCTGCGACTACATCGGCGGAGCGTGCATTATGTTCCGAGCTGGTGATGTTGACGAGCTCGGCCTCATCCCTGAGTGCTATTTCCTCTTCTTTGAGGAGACAGAGTGGTGCCTTCGGGCCCAGCGCATGGGTCGTACGGTTGTTTGCTGTGCGGATGCCGCCATCGTTCACAAGGGCTCGGCTTCTATAGGGAAGATTGGGGGGCTGTCGGCGTATCTACTTGCGCGCAATACCATGCGATTCGAACTAAGGAATGCATCTAAGGTCCAGGCCGCAGTTTGTCTTGCCTATAACGCTGTCTTTTACTGCGCGAAGTCTCTCTTGCGGCGCGACGGATCCATTAAGCGCGTGGGATATATGTTCGACGGTGTTCGCGACGTCGTCCGTGAGCCTTATCGAGGGATGGTAAAGTTATGCAGGGGGTAAGCAGGTCTTATCTAAGTAAGATGGGTCCGGACAGCAAGGAATGCGAATCTTCAGGTATTCTTAGATTCCTGCTTATATTTGCGTTTATCGTGGATGCGCGCTTTGCATGCATCATATCCCTGCCAGGCATTTTAGGGGAGTGGACTTCAAGTAACTGGAGCAAAGAGCTTGTTTGTATTATTGCTGCAGTTATTTTCATTTCGTATTTCATTCGATACCGAAGCATAGTCTTAAATAGGCTTAGCTGTTTTTTGCCAGTCTATCTGTTGCTACTACTAACTGTTTGCGTAATCGAAATCGTCTATTCCATGAAGGTTATGGGCAGTCCGCTTTCCGCTTCGGTTAAGTCATCTGAAGTTGCCTATTTCATTCTCGCTCTTCCTCTTTTGATCCAGATGATTATCGACGGTTCGTGTAAAAAAATGATGAACTTGCTTACGGTTATTGCGACATTTTGTGCTGTCGCCATGCTTGCGCAAAGCATCTATTTCACGGCAACCGGGGGAATTCTGTTTAGCGCGATGACCAATACGACTGGGACCGATGTGGCAATTCGTGAGTTCGGAATTCGTTTTAGTCCTCCCGGCGGTTTACTTACGTTTACTGCCATCTATTCGGTGATTGCTGCATTATTCCTGAGCGAAGATTTACGCAGCAGGTTTCCTTACATTGCGTCCGGCACACTGCTTGTTTCAGCAATCGTCACTGTTTACCAGACTAGAATGGAAGACATTGCCCTTATCGGCTCGCTTCTTTTCGCCATCATTCTTTGTGCTGAGAACGGTAAGTTGTCAAAAGGCTTAAAGAGAATTCTTGTGGCATTGCTTGTTGGCCTTGTGCTCGGTATGGGTTCTTTAGAGAGTTTCTTTAGTTCTTTTAGTGCGACGAACTCTGCATATTCCGGCAGCACCACTATTAGGGCCTATGCGTACACCTATTACTTCGAGAAGTTCTTGAATTATCCATTGTTTGGGTTTGGGTCGCTCCCCTCGACGTCCTCGCTCCTTCACGGCAATGGAACCGCTTACATTAGCGATGTTGGAATCGTGGGCCTATCGGCGCAATGGGGGATTATGTTCATTGCGCTATATGCCATTTTTTTCTGGAGGATGATATTCGTATATTGGAGAACTAAAGATGCCGTTGGCGTTTTTGAAAGGGCTTTGATGCTTGCCGTGATTATCTACCTATTGCTTACGAGTGCTACACTCTGCTGTTTTTCCCCAGCATTAGGAATCAGGGTTGTTATCGCCTTGGCCTTATTTGAACTAATTAATAGCCAGAACAAAGGAGAGCGAAAAGTTGACGTCGATGCCTAACATCGTACTTTCCGGCGCTGTGCTCAATTCGGACAACTTGGGCTGCGTGGCGCTGACCTATTCAGCAGTAAAGATGCTCAACGAGGTTGCGGAGAGGCTCGGCACCGAATTCTCCTACACGATTCTTGAGCTTTCATATGACAAGGATCGTTGCGAGGTCTCCCGTAGGCTCATGAGCGACAGGCTAGGCGTGCCTCTGTCGTCAATCGAAGTCATCCCGATGGGCTCTTCTATGACGACGAAGGCGAAGATACGCCATTGTCTCGAGAATCGTGTCATGCGCTCGCGTGTCAAGAATGCAATTGCGCTTTTCGACCTTACTGCCGGAGACAGCTTCTCCGACATCTATGGTATGGAGCGCCTTGAGCGCTACGCCGAGCCCATGGACTTTGCCCTTGGCTGCTCGACGCCGCTCATATTGGGGCCTCAGACGTTCGGGCCCTTCAATTCGCATGAGGGTCGCGCGCTCGCGAGACGCGTCTTAGACGGTGCTCTTCTCTCGGTTGCTCGCGATGAGTTATCCGCACAGTGCTTTGAGGATGTGTGTGGTAAATCTGCCCGCGTTTCTACCGACCTCGCCTTTGGGCTTCCGTTCGATGTCGCTGCTGTGGAACTCCCCTGCACCGATGCGCCCCGCGTGGCTCTCAATGCGTCGGGGCTTCTCTATGACGACTCCCTCGAGAACACGGTAAAGGCCTTCGAGCTAGGGGCCAATTACCGTGAATTCGTCCACCGGATTATTGAGGGCCTGCTCGCCGAGGGCTGGGAGCTTCATCTGGTTCCCCACGTGGGGGCCGACGTGGCCGTAAACCGCGCCCTTTGCAAGCGCTACCCGGGAGTTATCGACCACCCGCTGGCGGAAACCCCCGTCGACGCCAAGAATCTCATCTGCCAAATGGACCTTTTGATCGGCTCTCGCATGCACGCCACCATCGCCGCGCTCTCGTCCGGCACCGCGGTGGTCCCTGTTGCATACAGCAGGAAATTTGGGGGGCTCTTCGGCGGCGTGGGCTACGGACACGTCGTCGATCTAACGGTGTGCGGCACCGATGATGCCGTCTCGGCCGTGCTCGAGGCCGCCCGTGCACGCGAAACCCTTGCCACCGATGCTGCCCGGGCTCGCGTGGCCGCCGATGCAAAGCTAAGCGTCGCCCGAGATGCCCTCGCCGCCTGCCTCGGCGACCTCTTGAATCGTTAATCTATGTCGTTTGGAAAGCGGATGTCGGATAAGAAGGAAGTAAGTAGGAGCCAGTACGTCGCGAGGAACACCGCCGTCACGCTCCTGACTCAGCTCGTCAAGAATGTCCTGGGGTTCGTTTCGCGCACGGTGTTCATCTGGGTCCTTGGCAAGGAGCTGCTGGGGGTTAACAGTCTTTTCACTGAGATTCTAACCGTCCTTTCCTTCGCGGAGCTGGGAATCGGCAACGCATTTGTATACAGTCTGTATAAGCCGCTCGCGGAGCGCGACGACGAGAAGCTTGCCTCCCTTATGCGCCTCTACGCCAAGGTCTACAAGGGAATCGGCGTTCTCGTCGGCGTGCTCGGCCTGTGCTTGCTTCCATTCTTGAAGATGCTCATCGGCGATGTTGCCGTGGACGGCTCCCTGCTGTACTCAGTCTTCTTGCTTTACATCTTCAATTCGGCCGTCTCATACTTTTTCGTCTACAAGACATCGCTCATCGTTGCTGACCAGAAGAATTACATCGTTCTTATCGCTCAGGAGGGCTTTCATGCAGTTCAGGTTGCGGTTCAGGTGGCTGCCCTGCTCCTGACCGGCGACTATGTGCTGTTTATGGCTGTTAACGTCGTCTGCACGATAGGGACCAATGCTTTCCTCGCCCACAAGGCCGACAAGATGTACCCGTTCCTTGCGAACAAGGGCGCAAGGCCGCTTTCCCCCGAGGAGCGCGCCGAGATCGTCGCCAACGTCAAGTCCCTCGTGGTCTACAAGCTCGGGTCCACCGTGCTTGGTGGCACCGACAGCATTTTCATCTCCGCGATTATCAACGTGGTGACCGTCGGCTTCTACAGCAACTATAAGCTGCTGGTCGACCTGTTTACCTCACTTGGATCGCAAGTGGTTAGCTCCATCACCGCAAGCGTCGGCAACGTTAACGCGTCTGAGGGCAAGGAGCGCAAGCAGAGCATCTTTGAAGGCTTGCTCTGTGCCAGTGCCTGGTTCTTCGGCCTTTCTGCCGTCGGCCTCTTGCTGCTGTCGAACAACTTCATCAGACTGTGGGTCGGCTCAGATTACGTGCTCGACATGGCCTCCGTCGCCGCCATCGTCGGCGCCTTCTACGTGAATAACATGCACCATGCCTGCTTTGTGTACCGCAATACGGCTGGGCTGTTCGTATACGGCAAGTACATACCCATCGTCGCGTCGGTGCTCAACGTCGGCTTAGACGTCGCGCTCGGCCTCTGGCTGGGGCTTCCCGGTATTTTTCTGGCGACCATCATATCCCGCGCCCTCACCTACGAAATCGTAGATCCCTACATTATTTATAAGCGTGTTTTCGGCAAGAGCGTAATCGCTTATTACGGCAACTATCTCAAGTACTCGGCTGTCGTCGCGGTTTCGGGAGCGGCGTGCTGGGCCGCGTTGACCGTCGTCCCCGTCGGAAATTGGATGGGGTTCGCCGTGGGCTGCGTAATCATCGGCGTCGTTTACAGCGCCGTGTTCTGCCTCCTGTCGTTCAAAACTAGTGGCTTCGGCGTGCTGCACGGCTTCGTGCGGCGCATCGCCAAGCGTTAGTCATCTAAACTTCGATTGGAGTTGATTCGGTGGTGGACAAATATTCATTGCCTCTGGTGGGCGAGAGGCTCTACAGGAGAGGCGTGGCAGCGGAAGGCGGCCAAAGAACATCGGCCCTTGCCCGACGTCGAGCCTGGGAAAAGTATGGTGTCAAGGTGGGGATGCACACCTATGGCGGCTGCTTCGATCCGACGTTCAACGTTGGCGGTGCATCGGTCACGGTGGGACGCTACTGTTCTATCGCGCAGAGGGTCAGCTACTTCGGGGCTTCCCACCCGATCGAGCGCGCCGTGATGTCGCCATACTTCTACAACCGCGCTTTCGCCAGTCTAGATGTCGAGGACGTTCCTCGCGCCTCGCTCGAGATTGGCAACGATGTGTGGATCGGCAACGGAGCACTGATTATGCGCGGGTGCTCCCGCATCGGAAATGGCGCCGTCATCGGGGGGGGGATCCATTGTCACGCATGATGTTGAGCCTTACTCTATCGTCGCTGGCAACCCCGCGAGGGCGCTTCGCATGAGGTTCGATGGCGAAACCTGCGCCGTCCTCGATAAATCCCGCTGGTGGGAGTTGGAACCCGAGGAGCTAATGAGCTTCTACGGCCTGATGCGCAATCCCGCTGCGTTCGCGCGCGCTGTGATGGACGGAAGTCGAAATGGACAAAGCCAATAAAAACGTTCCGCCAAAGACCGCTGGCCTGACGCCCGAGGACGCCCGCGCCCTTTGCGTCGGGTGCGGGGCATGTGCGAGTATCGCCGGTCTTCGGATGGCGGAGGACAAACATGGGTTCTATCGCCCCCCTGTCGAGGCCGTTGACGACAAGTGTTCTCGGTACTGCCCCGTGGCAACCCTGCCCACGAAGTATTCTGAGAACCCATGGGGAGAGACGGTCAGCTCGTACCTTGGCTGGGCTACCGATGATGAGGTGAGGAGCAACGCCTCATCGGGTGGCGCCATAACCGCCTGCCTGTGCTACCTGTTGGACCGTGGGCTTGTCGATGCCGTCATGCAAGTGGGGCCCGACACTCGTGACCCGCTCTTCTCAGAGGTTCGTTTCAACAGGACGGTAGACGAAGTGAAGGAGTGCTCGGGATCGCGCTACGTTTCGTGCCCGGCGCTCTCGCGCGTCTCCGAGGCTGTGGCCTCGGGTAAAAGGTTCGCTGCCGTCGGTAAACCATGCGATATACGTGCGCTGCGCAACATCGTAGACTCCGACGAGCAGTATGCCGAGGCGTTTCCCTACCTGTTCTCATTCTTCTGCGCCGGTCTTCCGAGCAAGAACGCCGCCAGACGTCTTGATGGGCGGCTGAACCCGGAGGGCAAGAAGATGGTGGCTTTCCGTTACCGCGGGAACGGCTGGCCTGGATACGCCACGGAGACCTTCGAGGGGGGCGGCGAAGCCAGAATGACCTACGACAACTCCTGGGGCAAGATTCTTGGCCGCGACCTGGAGGGGTATTGCCGCTTCTGCTTTGACGGGCTAGGAGAGTATGCGGATGTTTCCGCAGGCGATGCCTGGTACCGGCTCCCCAACGGTAAGCCTGACTTCTCTGAGCATGAAGGTCGAAATATCGTTTTCGGACGCACTAAAAAAGGAGATGACCTGCTGCAGGCTATGGCCGGATGTGGGTTGCTTCACCTCGAGGATTTCGATGATTGGAACTACCTGCGTGGCATCCAGGCGCGGCAGTTTGAGCGTAAGGCTACTCTTGCAACAAACCTAAGGGTTCTGCGTCTTACGTGTCACAAAACTATGACGGCAAATCTGGCGGAACTCGGGCGATATTCTAAAACCCTTTCTCTCAAAGAAAGGCTCTTGTATGCGAAAGGCCTTCTTGGTCGCATAGTCAAAGGGAAGATTTCTGTGCCGTAGTCACGGACGGGAAGGACCGGAGATGAGGACTTCGTGAACAGAATCAATGTTACAGTTGCAGTAAACGCTTGGCGCGGAATTGCGGGGCTGGCGCTTGCGGGCGGCAGCGGGTACGTTTGGGATGATGTTGACTGCTGGTGGCACATAAGGAAGCTTCCTGCTACAGCCGGGCGCTTCATGCGGTTGACTTATCTTCTCTCAGAGTGGCGTGAGTTCCGCAATGTATTCGACATGCGTCTTAGGCAACGTGGGGACTCCATGCTTGCGCGTGCCTTGTTTAGAATTCTTTGGCCAATTGAGCCGACGTTGCACATAAACACCGATAATATCGGCCCCCGTATGTTCGTTGAGCATGGGTTCGCAACAATCATCTCGGCGAAAAGCATCGGGTCAGATCTCTGGGTGAACCAGCAGGTGACCATCGGCTGGAACTATGACAAGGCTCCCGTACTTGGCAATGGGGTTCGCGTTGCCGCAGGAGCGAAGATAATCGGTGGCGTGACGCTTGGTGACAACTGCATCGTCGGCGCCAACGGGGTTGTGACGAAAGACGTACCCCCTGAAGAAGTGTGGGGGGTGTTCCTATAGTTTTGTCAACTGGGAAATGCTCTCCGTGCGACCGAATC
>ERZ837590.990-NODE-990-length-17341-cov-27.252401_pt1 | contig 17341 bp, 5 predicted proteins | sample MGYA00519573_ERZ837590 | MGnify/ENA primary metagenome ERZ837590 (study PRJEB31850, sample SAMEA3708820) | human gut metagenome | biome: human gut; feature: human-associated habitat; material: faeces | place: China | collected 2014 ... | reverse complement strand
CCTTCCCTGAAAATGTTAATTTTTATTATGGTGATGAAAAGGGCCACGCTGTTAAAGGACTTCAAACCATTGATGGTTACCAACTTTACTTCGATAAAAACGGTCGTCAAGCAAAAGATGAAATAGTTCAGATTGATGGTAAAACCTATTACTTTGATAAAACCAACGGACGTATGGTTAAAAATCAATGGGCTTCAGTCAATGTTGGTGGAATTAGTCCTGCATCAAAGGACTACCGTTCATACTATCTCGGAAATGATGGCGCTGCTGTGACTGGTTGGCAAGATATTGATGGAAAACACTTGTACTTCACTGAGACCGGTCTCTATGCACATAATGGTATCTATTCAATCAATGGTAAGAATTATCTATTTGATCCTAGGGGACAATTAGTCAAGGATGCTTATGGCGATGTTGTTAAGCCAGGGTCTAAAGTGAGGTTTAAATATACCTACCGAACTAATGCAGATGGCGAAGTCCTAACTGGTAAACAAATTATCGATGGAACAGAGTATGTCTTTGCTTCAGATGGTCATGTTGTCGATGGTGTCATAGGTTATAACGGCAAACTTTATCTAGTCAAAGATAGTAAAATAGAAAAAAACTATTTTGGAGCCTTCTTTTCTAAAAACGAAATTTTGGGTGGAATTAATTTCACTGGAATCTATGGAACTGATGAAAACGGTGTCCTCCTAGAGGGTGTCCAACGAGGCTTAGATGGTCAACTGCACTACTTCCAACCAAAGGTGGAAAGTATTAACAAGCCTACGTGGAAAGAAATCGATGGCAAGCGTTATCGTCTAACAAAATGGTATCTTCCTGAACACCATGCTGGTATGTACACCACTATTATCCTCACTAATGATACTTTGAAAGTCGATGACAAGACCTATACGATTGATAATGAGGGAGTTGCAACTGAGTTTACGGCCAAAAACCAATTTATTCGTGATGACAATTGGAACTGGTACTACTACGATACTGATGGCAAGGTCCTAACTGGTCGTCAAACCATTGATGGTGTTCAACTCTACTTTGATGCTAACGGTAAACAAGCTAAAGGTACTTTGATTGACATTGATGGTGACACTTACTACTTTGATAAGGATAGTGGGGCTATGTGGACCAATCGTAGTCTAACTCTCAATGGAATGACCTACGAAATTGATGATCAAGGACGTGTGACATCGTCACTTCGAAATACCTTTGTTCAAGATAAGGATGGTGACTGGACCTACCTCAAGGATAAAGGGCAAGTAGCTACTGGATGGCAGACTATTGACGGTGTCCAACTCTACTTTGATGGCACTGGAAAACAAATCAAAGGTGAACGTATCCTTATAGATGGAAAATACTACTATTTCGATAAGAACAGTGGCGAACTCCTTCGTAATGCATTCCATTCCTTTAGTTCATATATTCACTACTTTGGCAATGATGGAGCACAAGTTTTCGGCTGGTACACAATAAACGGTCACCGTGTTTACTTTAAAGAAGACGGTCTACAAGCTAAAGATAATGTCCTTTTAATTGACGGAAATTATTATTATTTCAATCAAGATGGCCAACTTCTAGTTGATGGTTCAGCTAAATTATTTGGTGAAATATATCTTGCCGATTCAGAAGGAAAACTATTAACCGGGTGGAGAGAAATTGACGGTAAGACCTATTACCTAAATCCAAGCAACCAATATCGCTATATCAATAAAACAGAAACCATAGATGGAAAGACCTATCTTTTCGGTTCTTACGGAGAATTGTTACGAAATGACACTAACTACGGACACGCTTCGGATGAAAATGGAATCGTTCGAACAGGATTCTACCGTACTGATAAAGGCTACCTCTGCTATCTTGAGCCAAGAGTAATCTCTTACTACCAACCAACTTGGAAGGAAATTGATGGTAAGCTCTATCACTTCGAAAAATCAACCTCAATAGGTAAAGACCTTAACGGTTCTCCAATCACAACCAATGCAACCCTTGAAAAAGATGGTAAAACTTATGTCATTGATGAAAATGGTGTGGCCACTGAGAGAGTGAATTAAAGTGGAAAACAAGATATTTCTTCCACTTTAAGAAAACTTTAGGCTTTGCTTTTTATACTATAAGCATCCTAAAACTTTTCTTTTTCATAATCTCCTAAAATCCAGGGCATAGGTCCTGGATTATTTTGTTTTAGAAAGGTCTTTAGCAACTAAAATCATCCCCTCTCACTCGCAATGCAATGTAATCGTTTTCTTATTTTTATCTAAATTTCTTATATTTTCTTGAAAGTCTCTAAAATAGCGCTATAATAGGACTTAGGAAATGGAGGAAAAAGTATGAAAGTACATTCTAATTTTACTGGACCTAAGTCCAAAAAACGTCTGATTGCATTCTCATGTGCAACTGCCCTTGCAGGTTTTGCCTTTATCGCAAGACCTGCCTTTGCTGAGGAAGCTAAAGCTAACAACACATCAAACCTTGATGCAACTACTGCTACCACAACCAATGTGGAAACCACAGCAGACCTCGTAGAAACTAAAGTTGTCGAAGCTCCTGCTACTACCGAAAAGGCAGCCAGCACTGAAAGCACTACAAATGTCTCAGAACAAGCCACAACTTCTGCTGCAAGCTCTGAAACTGCCAGTGAAACAGCTTCAATAACTGCAAGTGAAAGCCAGGCTCCTGCAGAATCAGCCGCAGGCCAAACACGTGAGGCTGTAACTACAGACCGAGCTGCCAATGAGCCAGCTTCAGTACCTAATGAAACAAACGTCACTGGTGGTCAGTACTATAGAGACGAATATGGCTACTGGCATTACAAAGATGCTAGCGGTAAAGACCTGACTGGACCACAAACTATTGATGGCGTTAAGGTCTACTTTAGAGATAGTGGTGTTCAGGTTAAAGGGGAATTTACCTGGGACGGTCACTATTATGACAAAGATTCTGGTGCTCTTGTTACTAATAAATTCGTTGAGAGTTACGGTAGCACCTATTACCTAGATGAAAATGGCAATAAAGTAATCGGTCCCAAAGAAATTAATGGGGAATGGAATTATTTTGACGACTACGGTGAACAAGTTAAAGGTAGATTTGCTTCTGATGACCGTTATTACGACGAAAACGGAAAACAAGTTGATTTCGGGACAAACCGCTATTTTGAATTAAACGGAAAATGGTACTATGCTGGAAATGATGGTGCTATTTTAAAGGGACCACAAACCATCGATGGCGTTAAGGTTTACTTCAATCAAGGTGGTGTTCAAGTTAAGGGCTATTTTGTTAGAAATGATACTAACAATAAAGAACACTATTACGACAAAGATTCTGGTGCACTAGTCACTAACAACTACGTTATTGCCTACGATAACTATACCCACCAAAATGAACGCTACTATGTTGATGAGCAGGGTATTCGTGTAAAAGGTGCTAAAACTATCAATGGTAAACAGGTTTACTTTACATATGATGGAAGACAAGTCTTCGACAATTTTGGTGACGATGGCTACTTCTATGATCAGGATGGTAACCGAGTCGACCTAGGCACAAACCGTTATGTTCAAATTAAAGGCAACTGGTACTACATCGGTAACGATGGAAAAATCTTGACAGGTGAACAAACTATTGATGGCGCTCATGTCTACTTTGGCTATAAAGGTATCCAAGTGAAAGGAGATTTTGACTACAACAAACAATTTCATGATAAAGACTCTGGAAATCTAGTTACTAATCGTTTCGTAACAGTTAAAGACAAAACCTACTTTATTGGAGCTGATAGTAAGGCTATCAAAGGGGCAACAGTCATCGACAACATTGAATACTTCTTTGATAAAGAAACTGGTGCTCAAGTTAAAGGAAATTTCGCAAGAAACGATAAATACTACGATGGGGTCACTGGTGCTCTCGTAACCAATAGCTATGTCCAAGTTGATAAAGACTGGTACTATGTAGGCAATGACGGTAAAAGACTTAAAGGTTCTCAAACCATTAACAATGTTCCTGTATACTTTGATCCTTATGGGGGTAAACAAGTAAAAGGAGAGTTTGGTGATAATGGTTACTATTACGACCAAAATTCTGGTGCCAAAGTAGATTTGGGAACAAGTCGCTATGTCCAAGTTAACGATAATTGGTACTACGTCAATGCTGAGGGTAAGATTCTCAAAGGCGAACAGACCATCGATGGGGTTCAAGTCCATTTTGATACTAAAACAGGGCAACAAATTAAAGGGGGCTTTACTGACAAAGATGGTAAATTAGTCATAAAAGAAAAATATTATCTATCTGGTACTCCTATGAGATATTATGATAAAGACTCCGGTGCTCTTGTAAAAAATCAATACTTCAACCATAATGGTAAATGGTACTATGCAGATGCAGAAGGTAATATCCTTAAAGGCTCACAAACCATCGATGGGGTACATGTTTACTTTGACTATAATGGTGTACAAGCTAAAGATACTGTTCTTGATGGTTACTACTACGATAAAGATACTGGCGCACGGAAAGAGCTCCCTCGTGATCAGTTTATTAAAATTGGTGACGATTTATACTATTTTAGCAGTAATGGACGAACTGGAAGTATAAGTGTTAACGGTAAGGATTACTATGTTGAGCAAAACGGAAGGGTCCTTCGTGGTTCCTTTAACATATATCAAAATCCACCTTACTATGATGATGAAACTGGCGAAGCTGTAGAAAAAACTGGTTTTGTTAAATCTCGCGGTAGTTGGTTCTACCTAGAAAATGGTAAAAAAGTCGCAGGTTTCAAAAAAATTGATGGGAAACTTTACTATTTCTCTGCCAATCCAATGAACAAATACGAAACAAACGAACAAGTTCGTGGAAAATTAGTTGGACCTAAGTTTTATATTTCTTTTCTTAGCAGAGCAGAAGACAACCCAACTTACTACTTCGACGCTGAAACAGGTGCTGCTGTAACCAACCAATTCGTCTATGCAGATGGACACTGGTACTACTTCGGTAACGATGGAAAGGCTCTTCTATTTGATCAAGTCATCAATGGTCAACACCTCTACTTTGATTATCAAGGTAAGCAAATTAAAGGCAATTTCGTTACAGACTACAAGGGTACTCGTTATTACGATGAAAACTCTGGTGAGCTCGTAACCAACCAAACACGTACCATCAATGGTGTGACTTATCACTTTGATGAAAATGGACGTGCAAATCAATTGTAAATTAAGTCCGAAAATCGACTAAAATTATTCTTATAAGACATCTATACTAAGGAAGTTGATTAATTTCAACTTCCTTTTAAAAATCCAAGAAAATAATTTTTGTCTACTTTAAGAAAACTTTAGGCTTTGCTTTATATACTATAACCATCCTAAAACTTTTCTTTTTCATAATCTCCTAAATCCAGGGCTCAGGTCCTGGATTTTTTGTTTTTTTACTCTTATGACTGCTAAAATTGTGACATTTACCTTGTTAGTCACTTTATAATGTAATCGTTTTCTTATTTTTGTCTAAATTTCTTATATTTCCTTGAAAGTCTCTAAAATAGCGCTATAATAGGACTTAGGAAATGGAGGAAAAAGTATGAAAGTACATTCTAATTTTACTAGACCTAAGTCCAAAAAACGTCTGATTGCATTCTCATGTGCAACTGCTCTTGCAAGTTTTGCCTTTATCGCAAGACCTGCCTTCGCTGAGGAAGCTAAAGCTGATAGCTCAACAAACCTTGATGTTACTGCTGCTACCACTGCCAATGTGGAAACCACCGCAGACCTCGTAGAAACTAAGGTTGTCGAAGCTCCTGCTACTACTGAAAATGTGGCTAGCACAGAAAACACCACAAATGTTTCAGAACAAGCCACAACTTCTGCTACAAGTTCGGAAAACGCTAGTGAAACAGCTTCAACAACTGCAAGCGAAAGTCAAGCACCTGCAGAATCGGCCTCAGGCCAAACACGCGAAGCTGTAACTACAGACCGGGCTGCCAGTGAGGCTGCATCAGCAACCGCAGATACCAATAGTGAAACCAATGTTACCGGTGGTCAATATTATAGTGATAGCCTTGGTAACTGGTATTATAAGGATGCTAGTGGTAAGAACCTAACTGGTGCACAAAAAATCGATGGGGTCAACGTTTATTTCGATGAAAATGGCATACAAGTCAAGGGAAACTTTTCAAAAAATAAACAATACTATGATGCAGATTCTGGTGCTCTTGTAACGGATCGTTATATTAATCATCTTGGTGGTGTTTACTATGTCGATAAAAATGGTGAACCATTAAAAGGCGCACAAACCATTCAAGGAAAACAAGTTTATTTCAATGATTACAACGGCCTTCAAGTTCGAGACGGATTTGCTAGCAATGAACACTTCTACGATAAAGATGGTAACCTTGTAACAGATAGCTATGTTTTTAGCACTAAATACAACTATAACAACACTATCTATCCTTTCTATGTTGATAAAAATGGCGACAAATTAAAAGGTGAACAAATCATCAATGGAAAATCTGTCTATTTCGATAAGTATGATGGAGCACAGGTGCGTAATAGCGTTGCTGACAATGGGCGTTTCTATAATCAAGATGGTAATTTAGTTGATCTAGGGAAAAAACACTACGTGTTCATCGATAACCATTGGTTCTATGTTGATGAAGATGGAAAGATACTTAAAGGTGAACAAGTCATTGATGGTGTGAAAGTTTACTTTACCCCTTATTACGGATATCAAATTAAAGGGGATTTTAATTCTGACGGCCAATTCTATGACAAGGATACTGGCGAGCTCGTGACAAACCGTTATATTCAATTAACACGCTACGAATCGAACGGCTCAATGGCTCCAACTCTAGAGACCCATTGGTATTATCTTGGGTCAGACGGAAAAGTGGTAACAGGTCCACAAGTTATTGACGGCGTTCGTGTCTACTTTAACTATAGAGGACACCAAGCCAAAGGAGACTTCGGCTACGATGGTTTTTATTATGATAAAGACACTGGAGCACTCGTCAAAAATAGCTTTGTCTCCTTAGAGCAACCATCAGGAACCCTTATTTATTACCTCGATAACGAAGGCAATACAATTAAGGGAGAACAAATTATTAATGGTAAGCATCTCAACTTCGGTGAATACGGTATCCAAGTTAAGGGAAATTTCGCACCTAATGGACTTTTTTATGATGCAATTACAGGGGAACCTGTTACTAATCGTTATGTTCAAATCAATGACCAGAGTAACTCATATAATACCCTTGAAAATAAAGATAAATGGTTCTATATCGGTTCAGACTCTAAAGCTCTTAAAGGAGAGCAAGTCATTAATGGCGTAACCGTATTCTTTGACAAAAATGGGGTTCAAGCTAAAGGGATTTTCGCAGATGACGGTTTCTATTATGATAAAGATTCTGGTGCACGCGTTAATCTTGGCAACAATCAGTTTGTTCAAGTGAACGGTAACTGGTACTATCTTAATAACGAAGGTAAAATTGTAAAAGGTGAACAAGTCATTAATGGCAACAATTTTTACTTTGATAAAGATGGCAAGCAAGTTAAAGGGAACTTTGCTGAAAATGGAGCGTACTATGATGAAAATTCAGGAGTACAAGTAACCAATCGTTATGTTAACTTCAATAACAATTGGTATAGAATCGGTGCTAAAGGTACTCCTCTTAAAGGTGCCCATGTCGTTGATGGTCATAATGTTTTCTTTGACCAAGACGGTAAACAGATTAAGGGCGACTTCGCTTCGGATGGCTACTATTACAGTAAAAATTCAGGAGACCGAGTAGACTTAGGACAAAATCATTATCAAAACATAAACAATAATTGGTATTATATTGGTAATGACGGCAAACGCCTTACTGGTGAACAAGTCATTGATGGTGTCGAGGTCTACTTCGATAGTACTGGTAAGCAGGTTAAAGGAAATTTTGCTGAAAACGATTCATTTTACGATAAAGATAGTGGTGCCCGCCTTAAGGAACAATTTGTCGATTTGAATGGAAAGACTTATTATGTTGATGCTAAAGGCAAAAGACTTAGAGAAGGGGGAGTTCGAACTATCAATGGTAAAGAGTATACCTTTACGGGCGGTGCAGATCCCCACCTTGCTAGAGAAGAATTTCTATATCCTTATGGCTACTCTTCATTCTACGATTTGAATAATAAAGAAGTCAAAGGGCCTCAATTCGTTAAGGCCAAAAATGGTAATAGATATTACATTACCGCTTCTGGTCACGTCCCATTAGGGCTTCACATTATCAACGGAGAGCTTTATATGTTTGATGCTCCGACAAATAAATATGCTGATGGTAGGGTTAGGGCGAATGGCTTGACTGAAGACTATTTCCCATCACTTATTCCTAATGGTAGCCATATCTATTACTTTGATAAGGAAACAGCTACTGCTATAAAAAATCAATATAAAGAGGTTAATGGTAACTGGTATTACTTTGGACCTAATTGGTATGCACTAACCGGTGAACAAACTATTGATGGGGCTCATGTCTATTTCCATAGAGATGGCAAACAAGCTAAAGGGGAACTTGTCACTGTAAATGATAAACTTCATTATTATGATCCTAACAGTGGTGCACGTACTGAGAACACTACCCTCACTATCGAAGGTAAGACCTACCATTTTGATGCTGAGGGAAATGGAAAACTCCTCAATTAGTGTAAGTGAACAGTAATCATTATGAAAAAGTAATTCCATCTTCCACTTTAAGAAAACTTTAGGAATCGCTTTGTATACTACAACTATCCTAAAACTTTTCTTTTTCTTAATTTCCTAAAATCCAGGGCATAGGTCCTGGATTTTTTTGTGTTTTTAAACTCTTGTGACTGCTAAAATTGTGACATTGGCCATTCACTCGCTTTTTTATGTAATCGTTTTCTTATTTTTGTCTAAATTTCTTATATTTTCTTGAAAGTCTCTAAAATAGCGCTATAATAGGACTTAGGAAATGGAGGAAAAATTATGAAAGTACATTCTAATTTTACCGGACAAAAGTCCACAAAACGTCTGATTGCATTCTCATGTGCAACTGCTCTTGCAAGTCTTGCCTTTATCGCAAGACCTGCCTTCGCTGAGGAAGCTAAAGCTGACAACGCATCAAACCTTGATGTGACTGCTGCTACCACTGCCAATGTGGAAACTACAGCAGACCTCGTCGAAACAAAGGCTGTTGAAGCTCCTGTTACTACTGAAAATGTGGCTAGAACTGAAAACACCACAAATGTCTCAAAACAAGCCACAACTTCTACAGCAAGCTCTGAAACTGCTAGCGAAATAGCTTCAACAACTGCTAGTGAAAGCCAAGCACCTGCAGAATCAGCCACAGGCCAAACACGTGAGGCTGTAACTACAGACCGAGCTGCCAATGAGACTGCAACAGCAACCGCAGATACCAATAGTGAAACAAATGTCACCGGTGGTCAATACTATAGCGATGACCAAGGCAACTGGTATTATAAAGATTCTAGTGGTAAAAACCTCGTAGGCGAACAGACTATCGATGGCCAAAATGTTTATTTCCGCAGTAATGGGCAACAAGTTAAGGGGCCTTTACTCGATAGGAATAATAATCTATTTCGTTACTACGATGTTGATACTGGGCAACTATGGACGAATCGATACCTTGAATCCCAAGGTAATTGGTACTATTTAGGTAAAGATGGCTATCCACTCACTGGAGAACAAACTATCAATGGTCAAGAAGTCTACTTCGATTATAAAGGTGTTCAAATCAAAGGTGACTTTAGCGGAGAGGACTATAGCTATCCAGATCAAACTTTCTATTACGACTCTAACTCTGGTGCAAGGGTCCGAAAAGAAGGTCTAGTTCAGAATAAAAAAGGCCAAACCTTTTACATCAAGAACGATGGTTCTAAATTTACAGGAATACGTGAAATTGATGGTAATATCTACTATTTTAAAGCACGTGAAGCTGCCTCTCCTGTTGATACCGGCGTCCTACAAAAAGGAATCAGCATTTTACTAGAAGAAGGGCAAAATTCACCACGTACTTATGGTTTTGGTACCCCTACTAATATTACCCGTCGCTACTATTTTGACTCAGTTACTGGTCAAGCCGTTAAAAATCGCTATGTCCAAGAAAATGATGGCTGGTACTATTATGGTGCAGATGGAAATGCTATTCGTCCTCAAGATGGTGAAGTCAATATAGACGGTCAAATCGTTTACCTATATGCTAATGGTCGTCAAGCTAAGGGAGAGCTTGTTCTCGACAATGGTGTTCTTCGCTACTATGATCCTAATTCTGGAGCACGCGTCTCTAACACCACTCTAACAATTAATGGTATGACCTATCGATTTGATGAAAACGGCGTAGGTATGGATGCTCCTAACCCAAATGGTTATTATAGCGACGATAATGGAAACTGGTATTATAAGAACGCAAATGGAGACAACCTCACTGGTGCTCAAATCATTAACGGTCAAAAGTTATTTTTCCGCGACAATGGTCAACAGGTTAAAGGTGCTTATGGTGATTCCTACGGTGATTTATACGCATTCTACGATATTAATTCTGGAAATCTTGTAACCAATCGTTATGTTGAATACATGGGTAATTGGTTCTATGTAGGTAAAGACGGTAAGCCAGTCAAGGGAGCTCGAAATATCGATGGACAAGATGTCTTCTTCAACTATCGAGGGGTACAAGCTAAAGGAGGATTTGGTCAAGATGGCGTCTATATGCCTGAGTACTATTACGATAAAGATAATGGTCGCAAAGTAACCAAAGCTGGGTTTGTTAAAGATAACAGAGGCTTAACTTACTATCTTGACGAGAAAGGTAACAAAGTCCTTGGACTTCATGAAATCAATGGTGATTTATATTACTTCCGTCGAGGAGGTGCCTATAAGTACACCCAACTGGGTGACATGTGGCAAGACAGTATTAATTACATCGATGGTAAAATCTACTACTTCGGTCATGACGGTAGAGCAATTAAAAATCGTTTCTATCAATGGGGTAATTACTGGTACTACTTCTATGCGGATGGTTCAGCAGCTACTGGTGCCGTTCAGATTAATGGACAACAACTTTACTTCGATAAAAATCATGGTAGACAAGTTAAAGGCGCTTTTGCACCAGATGGTCACTACTACGATGAAAACTCTGGTGAACTCGTCACTAACCAAACACGTACTATCAAAGGTGTAACTTATCATTTTGATGAAAATGGTAACGCGACTAAAGTTTAAGCTATTCCTTACTTTAAGAAAACTTTAGGCTATGCTCTATATACTACAACTATCCTAAAACTTTTCTTTTTCATAATCTCCTAAATCCAGGGCTCAGGTCCTGGATTTTTTGTTTTTTTACTCTTATGACTGCTAAAATTGTGACATTTACCTTGTTAGTCACTTTATAATGTAATCGTTTTCTTATTTTTGTCTAAATTTCTTATATTTCCTTGAAAGTCTCTAAAATAGCGCTATAATAAGACTTAGGAAAAAGGAGGAAAAAGTATGAAAGTACATTCTAATTTTACTGGACCTAGGTCCAAAAAACGTCTGATTGCATTCTCATGTGCAACTGCTCTTGCAAGTTTTGCCTTTATCGCAAAACCTGCCTTCGCTGAGGAAGCTAAAACTGACAACGCATCAAACCTTGATGCAACTGCTGCTACCACTGCCAATCTGGAAACCACAGCAGACCTCGTTGAAACAAAGGTTGTCGAAGCACCTGCTACTGCTGAAAATGTGACTAGCACTGAAAGCACTACAAATGTCTCAGAACAAGCCACACCTTCTGCTGCAAGTTCGGAAAACGCTAGTGAAATAGCCTCAACAACTGCAAGTGAAAGCCAAGCTTCAACAGAATCAGCCACAGGCCAAACACGTGAGGCTGTAACTACAGACCGAGTTGCCGGTGAAACGGCAACAGCAACCGCAGATACCAATAGTGAAACCAATGTCACTGGTGGTCAATACTATAGAGACGAACATGGCTACTGGCATTATAAAGATGCTAGCGGTAAAGACCTGACTGGACCACAAACTATTGATGGCGTTAAGGTCTACTTCAATCCAAGCGGTGTTCAGGTTAAAGGGAACTTTGGCTGGGACGGTCACTATTATGACAAAGACTCTGGTGCTCTTGTTACTAATAAATTCGTTGAAGAATATGGTAGAACCTATTACGTTGATGAAAATGGTAATAAGACAATTGGTTCCAAAGAAGTTAATGGAGCGTGGTATTATTTTGAGCAGTATGGTGAACTAATTAAAAACAATTTTGCTCCTGATGGCCGTTATTATGACAAATATGGTAAACAAGTGGATTTCGGAACAAACCGCTATTTCGAATTAAACGGTGAATGGTACTATGCTGGAAATGATGGTGCTATTTTAAAGGGACCACAAATCATTGATGGCATTAAGGTTTACTTTCGATCATACGGAGCTCAAGTCAAAGGTTATTTTGTCAAAGATGAGGGAGATAATAAATCTCGATACTACGATAAGGATACTGGTGCTCTTGCCACCAATCAATACGTTATCGCTTATAATCCTTACAAACATCGAAATGAACGTTATTATGTTAACGACCAAGGAATTCGGTTAACTGGTCCTCAAACAATTGACGGTAAACAAGTCTACTTCGATACCTACGAGGGAAGCCAGGTTTTCGACAATTTTGCTGACGATGGCTACTTTTACGATCAAGACGGTAATCGTGTCAACCTTGGTATCAATCGTTATGTTCAGGTCAAAGGCAACTGGTACTATGTCGGTGAAGATGGAAAAATCTTGAGAGGTGAGCAAACTATTGACGGCGCTCACGTTTATTTTGAATATGGTGGCAAACAGGTTAAAGGAGATTTTGACTATAAAAATCAATTTCACGATAAAGACTCTGGAAATTTAGTTACTAATCGTTTCGTTACCGTTAATGACAAGACCTACTTCATTGGAGCCGATAGCAAAGCTATCAAAGGAGCAACAGTCATTGACAACACTGAATACTTCTTTGACGAGAAAACCGGAGCCCAAGTCAAAGGAAATTTCGCTACTAACGATAAATATTATGATGGAATCACTGGTGCTCTCGTAATCAATAGTTATGTCCAAGTCGACAAAGACTGGTATTATGTAGACAATGACTGTAAACGACTTAAAGGATCTCAAACCATTAACAATGTTCCTGTATACTTTGACCCTTATGATGGTAAACAAGCCAAAGGTGTCTTTGGTAATGACGGCTACTTCTACGACAAAGATTCTGGTGCTAAAATAGACCTTGGTACCAATCGCTACGTTTACATCAACGATAACTGGTACTATCTTAATGGAGAAGGAAAAATCCTTAAAGGCTCACAAACCATCGACGGGGTACAGGTTCACTTTGATCCATATTATGGCAATCAGATTAAAGGAGAATTTACCGATAGTAGTGGGTATGTGGTTAAAGCAAACTCCTACACTAGCCCAGTTAAATTCTACGATAAAGATTCCGGCGCTCTTGTAAAAAATCAATACTTCAACAATAATGGTAAATGGTACTATGCAGATGCAGAAGGTAATATCCTTAAAGGCTCACAAACCATTGATGGGGTACACGTTTACTTTGACTCTTATGGAGTTCAAGCTAAAGATACTGTTCTTGATGGTTACTACTACGATAAAGATAGTGGCGCAAGGAAAGAACTCCCTCGTGATCAGTTTATTAAGATTGGTGACGATTTATACTACCTTAGCAGTAATGGACGAACTGGGGAAATAAATATTGATGGGAAGGATTACTATATTGCTCAATATGGTAGAGTTCTTCGTGGTTCCTTTAACGTATACCAACAGCCACCTTACTATGATGACGAAACTGGCGAAGCTGTGAAAAAAACTGGTTTTGTTAAATCTTATGGCCGTTGGTACTATTTAGAGGAAAACGGAAAAAAAGCAAAAGGTTTTAAAGAAATCGATGGGAAATTATATTACTTCTCCAACAATCCAATGAACAAATACGAAACAAACGAACAAGTTCGTGGACAATTAGTTAGACCTAAATTTTACATTTCCTTCCCAAATAGAGCAGAAGACAACCCAACTTACTACTTCGAAGCCGAAACTGGAGCTGCGGTAACTAACCAATTCGTCTACGCAGATGGACACTGGTACTACTTCGGTAAGGATGGTAAGGCCCTCCTCTTTGATCAAGTCGTCAATGGTCAACACCTCTACTTTGATTATGAAGGTAAACAAGTGAAGGGTGATTTCGTTACAGACTACAAGGGAACTCGTTATTATGACGAAAACTCTGGTGAGCTTGTAACCAACCAAACACGTACCATCAATGGTGTGACTTATCACTTTGATGAAAATGGACGTGCGAAGCAATTGTAAGGATTTTAGTAAAATAGACTAAGTTTTTCTCACAGATATCTATACTAGAGGAAGTTGATTAATTTCAACTTCCTTTTTAAAATCCACGAAAATTAATTTTGTCCACTTTAAGAAAACTTTAGGAATCGCTTTGTATACTACAACCATCCTAAAACTTTTCTTTTTCATAATCTCCTAATCCAGGACTCAAGTCCTGGATTTTTTTGTTTTTTGATAATTGTTTGAATTACTAAGAACTGGGAAAACCTCACCCAATATTCAGAGAAATATATGTTTTTCTTTTTATCCACTCTCTCCACATTAAAAGAAAACCTTTTTATTTTAATGTTGAAAAGGCTTTCTTATTGCATTATAATATAAATTAAAAGGGGGGATTTGTTATGGAAACAAATAATAAGGTCAAACATCAATCATCTAAAAAGTATCTTATTGCATTCTCATGTGCAACTGCTCTTGCAAGTTTTGCGCTTATTGCAGGAGCTGCTTTTGCGGATGAAGTAACTACTGGTGAAACACACAAGATTGACACAACAACAAGTGTTACAGCCAATGTTGAAACAACAGCAGACTTAGTTGAAACAAAGGGGATTGAAGCAATATCTTCTGCTGAAAGTTCAACAAGTGCTCCAGAGTTAGCAAGTTCGGAAAATACTAGAGGAACAACTTCTGCAACCACTAATGAAAGTCAAGCACCTACTGAAACAGCCACCGTTGAAGCACAAGCCGTTTCAACAAGAGACAGTGACACTAGTAAAACCGCTATGACAACTCCTGTTATCAATGAGGACGTAAACGTTACAGGTGGTCAATATTACAGTGACCAAAACGGTGAATGGCATTACAGAGATGCCAATGGTAATGACCTGACTGGACCACAAACCATCGATGGCGTTCAGGTCTATTTCGATAAAGAAAATGGCATACAAGCTAAAGGCGTTTTTGCTAAGGATCCTAATAATGCTAAAAAACTAAATTTCTATGATAAAGATTCCGGTGCCCTTCTCAAAAATCAATTTATCGTGACCTACAGCAACGATACGAAACAATATGAACGTTACTATCTAGATGACAATGGGAACCCCGTGTACGGTGAGTATCGAATTAATCGTAGATCAGTATACTTTGATGATAAATCCGGTACTCAAATCATTGATCGCTTTGCTCCTAATGGACACTTTTACGATCAGGATGGTGTTTTCGTTAATTTAGGAACCAATCGTTTTGTTGAAATCAAAGGAAAATGGTATTATCTCAATAATAGCGGACAAATCATAAAGGGTAGCCATATCATCAATGGGGCTCAGGTCTATTTCGATGAAAATGGTATTCAAATAAAAGGTGATTTCGATAAGGAAAACCGCTATTATGATGAACACACTGGTAAGCTAGTAACTAATCGATTCGTAACAGTTAAAGACAAAAACTACTTTATTGGCGCAAAAGGTACCCCCGTGAAAGGTGCTACTCTTATTGATGGTAAAGAGTACTATTTCGATAATAAGACCGTTGCTCAAGTGAAAGGTGACTTTGGAGGTAATGGTAAATACTATGATACCTCAACTGGTGCACTCGTGACCAACCGTTATGTCAATGTAGACAAATATTGGTACTATGTGGATGCTGAAGGCAAACCATTAAAAGGTTCACAAACCATAAATAATGTTCCTGTCTACTTTGATTCTTATTATGGCCGACAAGTTAAAGGTGATTTTGGAGACGATGGTTACTACTATGATAAAGACTCTGGTGCGAAAATCTCACTCGAAAAGAATCGTTACCATAATATTAATAACCATTGGTATTATGTCGGTTCAAATGGAAAAATCCTTAAAGGGGACCACGTCATCAATGGTGTTCAGGTGCATTTCGACAGGATATTTGGAATACAAGCTAAAGATGACTTTGTGGATAAAGATGGCATTAATGTTCTCTATGATAGCTTTGTTGTCTTTGGTACCCCAGTTAAGTATTATGACAAGGATACTGGTGAACTTGTTAAGGGGCGTTACTTTACAAGTCGAGGTAAGTGGTTCTATGCAGATAAGCAAGGTAATATTCTAAAAGGTGCTCATACCATTGATGGTGTCTCTGTCTACTTTGACGACCACCTCGGAACACAATTCAAAAACGTGGTTAAAAACGGACACTACTATGATAAGGATACCGGTGAACAGAAGGAAGTCCCACGGAACCAATTTGTTCATGTTGATAATGGTCTCTTCTATTATGATAAAGATGGAAAACCACTTTCTGATTCTCAAACCATTAATGGTGTAACCTATTCGTTCTATGAAGATGGACAAGCCCGTCGAGGAACTTTTGGACCTTACGGTTCTGGACCTTTCTATGATAAAGTTACTGGGGCTGCAGTTAGAGAAAAAGGCTTCCATCAAGTAGGCCCTCAATGGTACTATACTGATGAAAATGGTAACAAACTTTTAGGTCTTCAAAAAATAGATGGTAAACTCTATTACCTTGATAATACCTGGTCAGTTAGCTCAGTTACTGGTTTTCTCGCAAAAGATGAAGTGCTTAGTCCTGAGCAAAAAGAATCATCTAGATATCCTCATACATCTAGCAGTACTATCATCAAACCTAAACTCTATAGTTACTACTACTTCGATGCTGAGACTGGAGCTGCTGTAACCAATCAATTCGTTAATTGGAAAGGCAACTGGTACTACTTCGGTAACGATGGTAAGGCTCTCCTCTTCGATCAAGTCGTCAATGGTCAACACCTCTACTTTGATTATGAAGGTAAACAAGTGAAGGGTGATTTCGTTACAGACTACAAGGGAACTCGTTATTATGACGAAAACTCTGGTGAGCTTGTAACCAACCAAACACGTACCATCAATGGTGTGACTTATCACTTTGATGAAAATGGACGTGCGAAGCAATTGTAAAATAAGTGTGAAAATCGACTAAAATTATTCTTACTAGTCATACAGATAAAAAAACAAACAAAAAGCCAAAATCAGCATTCTGATTTTGGCTTTTT
>ERZ837590.989-NODE-989-length-17347-cov-7.881448_pt1 | contig 17347 bp, 10 predicted proteins | sample MGYA00519573_ERZ837590 | MGnify/ENA primary metagenome ERZ837590 (study PRJEB31850, sample SAMEA3708820) | human gut metagenome | biome: human gut; feature: human-associated habitat; material: faeces | place: China | collected 2014 ... | reverse complement strand
CCTTATGGGCCGGAATATACAAAATCTAAGTCAATTCATATAAGATTTCTTATTGCTGAGAGTTTAGGTTCTTAAATGCGCAGGTAGATGCGCTGATTGAGTTCTCGGCAGATCTATTGAGATCTATGTAGAGTTGACTGAGGTGTGAGCCTGAAGCCGTACAGGGGGCCTTGGAGCGACCCCGGGGGAAGCGCGACCCAGTCTGAGCGTAAATTCCGGGACGCAGTTTCCGCCGGGCGGTCCAACCGGAAACCGTGTCCCGTTTTGGACGTGGATTACGGGATGCGGTTTCCGCAAACACGCTCAATCGCCCTATATTTCAAGTCACCTGTAGCTAACATTTGCGCAGCTCAACGGCCTCACCTGCATGTTTTTTAGTAAGCCGTGGCATACTCGGCGAACGGTATGAAGATGCCGGTCAGAGGGTATTGCAAACGGTCGCTCCCGTGGTATGTTTTTGCCCGAATCAAACCGGCGCGCATCGCCTGTAGCGTCGGTCAACAGAGAGGAAACTACCATGGCTCATCCCGTAATTGATGCCGACGAGTGCATCGCTTGTGGCGTTTGCGTCGACTCCTGCCCCGCTGGCGTTCTGGAGCTCCAGGACGTCGCTACCGTCGCCGACGAGGACTCCTGCGTCGCCTGTGGCGCTTGCCAGGACGCTTGCCCCGCTGGCGCGATCACCGAGATCGTCGAGGAGTAACAACTCCCGCACTTGCACACTCAAAAGTACACCGTGCACAAAAAAGGAGGCCTCCGCATCGCCGCGGAGGCCTCCTTTTTTGTGCGGATAACCAATTAGGCACCATCGCAGGTTGAGCTCACGTCAGCGAAAACGTCCCTAAGCGAGCAAGGTGACGTGAAAGAGGAGGGAAGCGTACTTTGGTACGCGACCGACGATTGAACGTCAGATTGCCGCTTAGGGACGTTTGCAGCATCGGCTACGACAGATCGTCCTCGTAGGGCATCAGGTCTGCCAAATAGCCTTTCTCCTTGAGCATGGCCTCGATCTCGTCGAGGGTCTGTTCGTCCTCCGCCGCAATGCGATGGAAGTGATAGCCGCTCGTCACCGTTAGCAGCGGAAAGCTCTTGCCGCTCTCGATATCGCGCAGATAGCGCTCGACATCGCGGCGGTTGCGGATGTCCAGGTCGGCCGTAATCTTACCGTACACGCGATGATTGACAATCACGTTGAGCACGGCGCCTCCGGCGTCGACGATACTCGTGAGCTCATCGCCTGCCTGCTCCACGCTGTGGCGAACCTTGACCAAGCGCGTAGGCACGGCGGGGCTGCTGGGGGCCTCCTGCAGCACGTATCCGCGGTTGGTCGCCACGATATCGTGCCCATCGGCGCGCAGCAGGGCGATGTCCTGCACCACGACCTGGCGGCTCACGCCAACCTCGCGGGCAAGTGCGCTGCCCGAAACGGGCTCCTTGGCTCCTTCGAGCACGCCCATGATGGCACGGCGACGCTCGCGGGCGTTCATTATTTACCGTCCAGCAGACGCAGGTGCTTAAGCGAGAGGTCGAGAATCGGCGCAGAGTGCGTCAGCGCCCCCGAGCTAATAAAGTCAACGCCCAGGTCGGCGAGCGCGCGGATATTGCTGGCGTCCACGTTGCCCGAGCACTCGGTCTTGGCGCGACCGGCGATAAGCTCAATCGCAGCAGCCATGTCGTCGTGGGTCATGTTGTCGAACATGATGATGTCGGCGCCGGCCTCCACAGCCTCGCGCACCATGTCCAGGTTCTCACACTCGATCTCGACCGTCGTGGTAAACGACGCGTGGGCACGCGCCATCTCGATCGCACGCGTCACGCCACCGGCGGCGTCGATATGGTTGTCCTTGAGCATGACAGCCGTCGACAGGTTGTAGCGGTGGTTGCTGCCGCCACCGATCTCGACCGCGGCCTTCTCAAAGATACGCATGCCCGGCGTGGTCTTACGCGTGTCGACAAGCACGGTCTTGGTACCCTCGAGCGCCGCTGCCATGCTGTGCGTGTAGGTAGCGATGCCGCTCATGCGCTGCAGGTAGTTGAGCGCCACGCGCTCGCCCGAAAGCAGCACGCGTGCATCGCCGCGCACCTGGCCCACGTGGTCGCCGGCGTGCACCTCGTCACCATCGGCAACATCAAACAGCACCGAGCTCTGCGGATCCAGCAACTCAAAGGTGCGGGCAAACACATCCAAGCCGGCGATGATGCCGTCGGCCTTAGCGATGAGCTCCACCGTGGCGGGGCGCGCCGTGGGACACACGCTCGCCGTGCTCACGTCCTCAAACGTAATGTCCTCGCGCAGAGCCTGCAAAATCAGATCATCGACGACGAGTTTCATGGTAATGGGATTCATGGTCTACTCCTCCACGGCCAGCGTGCCGGCGGCACGGGCCAAATCATCGATTGCCAGGGTATCGGCGCTCAGAGCGCGATGGCGGCCATCGAGCGCGGGATCGCCCGCCTGCTCCACGGCCAGCGACTCGCCGGTACGCATGTACCAGGCGGCACGGCGACCCCAGACCAGCGCCTCGAGCAGGCTGTTGGAAGCCAGGCGATTCTTGCCGTGAACGCCGTTGCAGGCTGTCTCGCCCGCGGCATAGAGCTCGGGCATCGAAGTACGACCGTCCTTATCGACCCACACGCCGCCCATAAAGTAGTGCTGTGTGGGCGTAACGGGAATGGGCTCGTCCAAGATGTCGCGGCCGTCCTCCAAGCAGCGCGCGCGAATGTTGGCAAAGTGCCCGGTCACCACGTCGTGCTCGACGGGGGCAAAGCTCAGCCACTCGTGCTCGGTGCCGTCGAGCTTCATCTGCTCGCGAATAGCGGCAGCGACCACATCGCGCGGCTGAAGCTCGTCAGTAAAGCGTTCGCCGGCGGCGTTGAGTAAAACTGCGCCCTCGCCGCGGCAGCTCTCGCTGATCAGGAAGGTGCGACCCAGCTGCGGCGAGAACAGCCCCGTGGGATGGATCTGCACGTAGTCCAAGTGCTCCATCTTAATGCCATGCTCCTGAGCGATATAGCAGGCATCGCCCGTGAGCTGCGGATAGTTGGTCGAGTGGTCGTATACGCCGCCGATGCCGCCCGTTGCCCACAGCGTGTGGCGGGCATGGATCTTAAATGGCTCGCCGGCATGCACGCCCTCGGCGGCATTTGCCAACTCGTCGGCGGGACGAACCGAGTTGTCCTCGTCCACGGGAACGGCGACGACGCCGGTGCATACCGTGGCGCCGTCACGCTCGGCAGTCAGGATGTCGGTCATGGCCACGTGCTCCAGAATCTGCACGTTATCCAGCTTGCGCACGGCCTGGAGCAGCTTGGTCGTGATCTCCTTGCCCGTAATGTCGGCATGGAAGGCAATGCGCGGGCGACTGTGCGCGCCCTCGCGGGTAAAGTCGAGGCTGCCGTCGGCCTTGCGCTCAAAGTCCACGCCCATGGCCAGCAGGTCATTGATGACCGAGCGGCTCGAACGGATCATGATGTCGACGCTCTCACGGCGGTTCTCGTAATGACCGGCGTGCATGGTGTCCTCAAAGAAGGCATCGTAGTCCGAGCCTTCGGGCAGCACGCAGATGCCGCCCTGCGCGAGCATCGAATCGCACTCGTCGACAGCGCCCTTGGAGAGCATGATCACGCGCGTGCTCGTCGGCAGATTGAGAGCCGCGTACAGGCCCGCTACGCCGCAGCCGGCAATGACGACGTCGCACTCCATGTCGGGGTATTGCTTGGTTTCCACAGGAATCCTCTCCCTTGTGATGTGACATAAGGGACCATCCCTCATGCCACATTGTTCTAGCGTGCTGCGTACTCGAGCATACGATCGAGCGTGAGCTTGGCCTGGTCGGCAGCCTCGTCCGACACGCCGATCTGCACTTCGCCCTCGCCCGTCTCCAGGCAGCGCACGAGCTTTTCGAGCGTGATGAGGTCCATGTTGACGCAGGTGGGCTGCACCGCGGGGAAATAGAACTTTTTGCCGGTGCCTTGGCAACGGCGCTCGAGCTCGTAGAGCACGCCGCGAACCGTCACGATGATGAACTCGCTCGCGTCCGACTCCTCGGCATACTTGATGATGCCGGCGGTGGAGCCGATGTAGTCGGCCTCGGCAAGGACGTCGGCCTTGCACTCGGGGTGCGCCAGCACGAGCGCGTCGGGATGCGCCTCCTGCGCATCGACGATCTGCTCGACGGTGATGATGTGATGGCGTGGGCAATAGCCATTGTTGAGGATGACGTGCTTTTGCGGCACCTGCTCGGCTACAAAGCGGCCCAGGTTTTGATCGGGGATGAACAGGACGTGCTGCTGCGGCAGCTCGGACACGATCTTGACGGCGTTGGAGCTGGTGACGCACACATCACTCCAACTCTTGATCTCGACCGTCGAGTTGACGTAGCAGACCACGGCAAGGTCGTCGCCGTACTCGGCGCGCGCCGCGTCGACCGTCTCACGCTTGACCATGTGCGCCATGGGACAGTCCGCGCCCGGCTCGGGCAGCAGCACGGTCTTGGTGGGATTGAGCAGCTTGGCGCTCTCGCCCATAAACTCCACGCCGCACAGCACGATAGTCTGCTGCGGCAGGCTCTTGGCGAGCTTTGCCAGGTAGAAGCTGTCGCCGACGTAATCGGCAACGGCCTGAACCTCGGGCGCCACATAGTAGTGCGCCAGGATCACCGCGTCACGTTGGGTTTTTAGTTGCTGAATGGCCTCGACGAGCTCTGCGGGCACCAGTGCCGCGCGCTCCGTTGCCGTCGTTGCCGATGCTAGGCCGGCCGCGATATCGCGTGCAAGCTCCGACGCATCCATGTTCGCGCTCTGTGCCATCAAGGCCCCTCTCTTTTGGCGAATCTTGGGGCTTTAGTATGACACCTAGGTTTACAGCTGACAAGACAGCTGTAAACCTAGGTGTAAAGTTGAAATAGAAATTCGATCTTGGGCTGGGTCGCTTTCGAGCCGAAGCGCTATGGATAGACGATGTTGGACCTGATTTAATATTTAACCCCCTGTTTATCGCCTTAGCCGAAGGGGCGTGGGCAAAAAAGGGCAAATATGAGTACTGTTACCAAACTAGTAACAGCGATTTTCCGGTCTAGAACGGCAAAGTCGCCTAATTTGGGGCTCGATCGTGGCTCTGCCGGGCGGAAATCGATGCAATTTTGGCCCGACAACACGCTTTCTAGGGCAATTTTGCTGTTACTAAAATGGTGACAGTACTCATATTTGGCATTTTTTGCCCACCGGGTTTCCGACAGGCCCAAAAACGGGCCCGGATCGCTCGATCCGGGCCCGCTGGGAACTGGCATGCGGTTAAACGCGGCGCTTCATAGTCCACGCCAGCAGCAGAGCCGCCATGCCGGCTGCAAGTACGCCACCAGCCATGGTGTACGTACCGTCGCCGACCGAAGGCAAGGCGCCCTTGCCGGTCTTCTTCTTGGACTTAGAAGTCGTGGTCGTAGTAGTCGTGGTGGTCTGGCCAGGAGCGGGCTTGGCGGCATCGGCGATGGTAAAGGTCGTCTCTGCCGTGCCCGTGGTCGAAACCACGCTCAGCTTATGCTCACCCACACCAAGCGTCTTCACGAAGCTCGTCTTGAGCGTCACGATCGTGGAGCCCTCGGTGAGCACGTAGTTCTCGGCGTCGACTTCCTTGTCGTCGACCAGCACCTTCTGGAAGTACTTGATCGGCGCGTTCGAGCGGAAGCTCAGATCCTTGGCGGTGTCGACCGTGGTCGCCTGGCCTGCGCCCTCGATAATCGTGGGTGCCAGGATCGCGATGTCCTCGGTTACGCCTTTCTCGCCGCAAGCCGTGCACTCCTGGTGCCTCTCGCCCTTGGCCTCGGCGGTCGCCGGCTTGTCGACAACCCACTCAAAGGTATGCTCGGCCTTGTCGAGGACCTCGCCGCAGCGGCAGACATGCCAGTGATTCTTGGCGTCGTGCGCCCAGCCGGAGCCGTCGGGCTCGTGCTTGAGCACACCCTCGACCGTCACGTTCACATCGCCCTCGACGTCCTTGAGCTCATAGGTGCCGTCGTCAGCAAGCTTAACGGCCTTGCCGTTGACGCTGACGGCATAGTTCTTGCCCGTAAAGTACGCGCCGTCGATGCTGATGGCGAGCTTTGCGGAGCCGTGCCAGTCGAGCTCGGTTGCCGTCGAGGTGAGCGTGTAGCCCACCTGATTGCCCGGCAGCGCCACGACGAGCTTGCGGCCCGCCTTCACGGTAACCTCGGTAACGGCAGAGGCGTCGTAGTTGGCCTTAGCCTGGTAGCGCACCTCGTACACGCCGGCGGCGAGGTCCTTGAGCTCGGTCACGTCCTTGCCCACGGCCTGGTACTCGGCGGCGCCCCGAGCGCGCCACTCCATGGTGCCGTCGACGCCCGTGATCTTGCCGTCCTTCTTGCCGCTCACGGTCTCGGCCTCGGCCTGGACCACCGGCGCGTCCTGTGCAGCGTTCTTGATGGAGAACTCGCAGGTCAAGCCATCGGCGGGCAGCGTGTAGTTGCCCGCGGCCTTGCCCGTCAGCTCGGCGAGGGTCGCCGTATAGGTGCCGACCTCGGTCTGGGAACCGTCAACGAGTGCACCAAGGCCATCCTTGCCGATGACGTTGCCAAGCTCTGCCACAGGGCAGTGCTCCTTGCCGTCGTAGACGAATTCGGTGGTACCCCACGTCACGGTGAGCAGACACTGGTTGATGATGAACGTGCCGTCGATCAACGTAATCGCGTAGTTGGGGTTCGCACCCTCGGGCTGCGTCAGGCGCAGAGCATAGCCACCCTCGCGCACGTCGTCACAGTCCTCGCGCTCGATCTCGAGCTCAAGCGTATCGTCCCCGACGAGCTCGCCAGAGGTGACCGACCACTCAAAGACGGGGTCTTTCTCGCCGTAAATCTTGGAGGCGTTCTGAGCGGTGACCGTGATCGCACGCGGCGTAACCTTGAGCGTCACCTGGCCCTCGACCGTCGCACCGCCAATCATCACCTTATAGGCAACGTCCAGCGCGCCAGCGTCCTTGATCTCGGGGGCAGTAGTGGACCAGGTCTTGCCGTCGTCAGTGCTGTACTCGGCCGTCGCACCCTCGGGCAGCGTCGAAGCATTGACCGTGTGATACGCACCGTCGTATTCGCCGGAGTAGCCGGAAATGGCAGCAGCCGGAATCTCCTCGGAGGTAAGAGCGTACCCGCAGACGACGCACTGACGGTGACCGAAGCCCTTCTCGGTCGCCGTGGGAGGCGTGTCGACAACCCACGTAAAGGTGTGCGCGGCCTCGTCAATCTTGCCGCCGCAAGTGCACTCGTGCCAGTGCGTATTGTCGTCGGAGATCCACTTATCGCTCACAGTCTCGTGCTTGCGCACGCCCTCGACCGTCACCCTCACGTCGCCCTCGACGTCCTGGACGGTGAACTCGCCGCGTTCGTTGAGCGTCACGGCGCCTCCATTGACCTTGACGGCATAGGTGAGGGAGCCGGCAAAGTAGCCGTCCTCGATGCTGATAGTGAGGGTGGCAGAGCCATGCCAGTCGAGCTCGGTCGCGTCAGCCGCGAGCTTGTAGCCGACCTGTTCGGCGGGCAGCGCCACAGCGAGCTTGCGGCCCGTGGCAACCGTAACCTTGGTCGCGGCGGAGGCTTCATGGTCGTCATCAGCGCGGTAGCGCACTTCGTACGTGCCCGCGGCAAGACCGCTGAGCTCGGTCGCGCCTTCGGGCACAGCCTGATACTCGCCCGAGTCCTTGGCACGCCACTCCATAGTGGCATCGACGCCCGTGATCCTGCCGTCAGCCTTGGCGCTGACGGTCTCGGCCACACCCTGGACCACCGGCGCGCCCTTGGGCGCCTTCTTGATGGAGAACTTGCACGTCAGGCCCGTTGCCGGCAGCTTGTAGTTGCCCTTGTCGGCGCCCGTCAGCTCGGTGATCTCCGCCGTGTAGGCGCCGGCCTTGACCGCAGCACCGTCGACATACGCAGAGACGTCGTCATCGCCCATGACATTGTCAAGCGTCGGCGTGGGGCAGTGCTTCTCGCCGTCGTAGGTGAACTCGGTGGTAGCGTCCCACTCCACGGTGAGCTCGCGCTTGTCGATGGTGAACTTGCCATCAACGAACGTAATCTCGTAGTTGGGGTTAGCGCCCTCGAGCTGCGACGCCGTCACGACGTAGCCGCCCTTGCTCACGGTCTCGCCGGCCTTGCGGGAAACGGTGATGCCCTGGAGGCTCTCACCCTCGACGAGCTCGCCCTTGGTGACCTTCCAGCCCAGTTCGGGATCATCGTTGCCGTAGGTCTTGGAGGCATCGGATGCCGTCACGGTAACCTTGCGCGGCGTCACCACAAGCTTCGCCTCGCCCTCGATAGCGGCTCCGTCGACGATCGCGCTGTACTTGAACGGCAGGGTGCCGACGTTCTTGATCTCGGGGACCGTGGCAGACCAAGTGACGCCACCGTCGATGCTGTACTGGACCGCCGTGCCCTCGGGCAGGGCCGAGACATCGGCAGCGTGGACCTTGCCGTCATACTCGCCGGAATAGCCGGCAACAGAGGCTGCCGGGATTACAACCTTATCGGAGGAGTTGTAGTCACAGACAGTGCAGTGCAAATGTTTGGATCCAGGCTTCTCGACCGTAGGCTTCTCGTCGATTACCCACTCGAAGGTATGCTCTGCAACGTCAATCCGCTCACCGCACGTGCAAACATGCCAGTGAGAAGAACCGTCGCTCTTCCAGCCGGTGCCATCGGGCTCGTGCTTGGCAATGCCCTCGACAGTGATTTTAGTGTCCTTCTCAACCTTAGAGAGCTGGTAAACACCCTGCTCGCTGGGCTTGATGGCCTTGCCGTTTGCCTTAACAGCGAGACCCTTAGTCGCGTAATAGCCATCCGCAACCGTAAGCTTAAGCGTCGCAGAACCGTGCCAGTCGAGCTCGGTCGCGTCAGCCGTGAGCGTGTAGCCCGTCTGCTCGGCCGGCAGCGTTACTTTGAGCTTGCGGCCAGCCGCAACGGCAACCTCGATGTCGGAAGAGGGGTCGTAGTTGGTCTTGGCCTGATAGCGCACCTCGTACGTGCCGGCAGCGAGACCTTTGAGCACGGTTACGTCCTTGCCCACGGCCTTGTACTCGGTGGCGCCCTGAGCACGCCACTCCATGGCGGCGTCAACATTCGTGATCTTGCCGTCCGCCTTGCCGCTCACGGTCTCGGGCACGGCCTGAACCTTCTTCGGCGCGTCCTGCGTGGCGTTCTTGATGGAAAACTCGCACGTCAGGCCCGAGGCCGACAGCTTGTAGTTGGACGCTGCCTTGCCCGTCAGCTTGGTGACGGTCGCCGTGTGCTTGCCAACATTGGCCGCAGCGCCGTCGACGTACGCGGAGACATCGTCACCTTCGATGACATTGTGGAGTTTCGCTTGGGGGCAGTGCTTCTCGCCGTCGTAGGTGAACTCAGTAGTGGTGTCCCACGTTACGGAGAGCTCGCGCTTGTCGATGGTGAACTTGCCATCAACGAACGTAATATCGTAGTTGGGGTTGACACCGTCGGTCTGCGACGCCGTCACGGCGTAGCCGCCCTTGCGCACGGTCTCGCCGGCCTCGCGGGAGACGGTGATGTCCTGGAGGGACTCGCCCTCGACGAGCTCGCCCTTAGCGACCTTCCAGCCCAGAGTGGGATCGATGTCGCCATACGTCTTGAAGGCGTCCAAAGCGGAAACCGTGATCGCGAGCGGGGTGACCTCGAGCGTCACCTGACCCTCGACCGTCTCGCCGTCGATCGTGACGTGATAGTCGACCGTCACCTTGCTGGCGTCCTTGATGCCAGGAGCAACGTTCGTCCAGCTGCCGTCGGCGGCCTTGTACTCAACGACGGCACCCTCGGGCAGCTCCGAGGCATCGACGAAGTGCTCCTTGCCGTCGTACTTGCCGGAGTAGCCCTTAACAGCCAGGGCGGGGATTTCGACCGCGCCCGACTCATGACCGCATACGGAGCACGTACCGTGCTTGGAGCCGGCCTCGGAAACCGTCGGCAGCTTGTCGGTCGTCCAGTTGTACGTATGCTCGGCGTACATCTTAATCGTACGGGTTTCCTTGTTACCAACAGAATCCGTAGCCACGATTACGTGCTCGGCGCCAGCATCGCCTTCGGCGGCCTTGGCCGTATACTTGCCGTTCTTATCGGCCTTGAGCTCTTTGCCGTTATCGGTAACCGTCACCGTCTCGTCGCGGTCATCGAACACGTCAAACGAAACGCTCTCACAATAGGCATCGCCTCCGAAGAGGTCATAAATGGTGGGCGCATCGGTGTCTACATAGGTATAAGACTCTGTGTAATACCACTTATTGCCGCAAACCCTGCAGACCTTTTGACGAACGCCATCGGCCTCAGGCGTGGCGGGCATAATAATCTCGTACTTCCATCTGCAGCTCTGCCATACCTGAGCCTTCTTGCAGTGCTGGCAAACCTTAAAGTGCGTTCCTTCATCGCCCGGTTGCCAGGCAGCATTGTCGGCAACAGCATGGGGTCCCGGCTCGATCTTGACCTCAGCATCGGCCGACGCATTGTGGTTGTCATCCTCGGCATAGCGTACATAGTAAGTACCTGTCAAAAGCCCGGGCAGCTTGCCGTCAGACATTATCTCTTGGTATTTCCCATTCGACCCGCGACGATATTTCATCGCCTTGGTCACGCCCGAGATGGAACCGTCCTTGCTGCTGCACGTAGTCCAATTATTGCCCACAAGCCCAGCCGGCGCGTCCTGATCGGCCTTGGAAATCTTCACGGTCGCTTTGCCCGTAACGGTCAGGTAGTCAGAGGCCGTCACGCGATAATGGGTCGTGTACTCGTCCGCTTTGCGATAGGTCGGCTTGTCCGACGTCCAATCACCGCCGTCTTCACGGTACTCGATCTTCATATCCGCCGGAACGGGGTCATTCTTAACGTTGACCGTAATGCCGTGCTTTTCGCCATCATAGGTGCCACCAAAGCCAGTGACCTCGAGGTCGAAACGCGCAACGTCAACGATCTCCCACTTGAGCGTCAAAACGTTTGAGGTACCGCCATCGGTCGTAAAGTTGCCCTTACCGATGACAATGCACTCGTATTGTCCCGGCTCGGTCTGCTTCAATCCGGATTCACTTCTAGCGTCGAGCACATAATCCTTGCCCTCAACGAGATCGACCCACTCGTCGGCACCATTCTTGAACTTTGCGCTTTCAACGACAGGCTGATGCTCCTTGCCGTCATAGGCATACTTGCCCGCGCCCTTACCGCCGTCTTTAAGGGTGAACTTATAGTTTTTATTCCTTACCAGGCGACGCTGCGAAATCTCGAAAGCCTTCTTGCCCTCGAGCGTCTGACCAGAAGCAGTCGTAAAGCTCGTAACGACATAGTAGTAGCCAGCGTCCGCCGGAGCATCCTTGAGTTCGGTACCGTTTTGATACGCCTCTGCATCGGCCTGGGACTTGCACTGGTACCACGTGAATTTATCGCTAGCCGTCACACCCATCTGCTCTAGATTCCACGCGCCATCTTTATTCAAAGCAATCTTTACCGGGCAGCCGTCATAGACAAGCTCGGTGCTCTGAAAGCTCGTTGCCTTGGACATGGAAAGCTTGTACGTGGCCTTCAGGTATTTTTTGACCTCACCGTTCTCGTCCTTGCCATATTCGCACTCACTGTTGCGGAACGGGCCCACGCACGATGCCTTAACGCCCAAACCGTCAGCCTCGACCTTCCACTTATGTTGATGGATGCTCTCGCGGAAGGTAAGGTCACCGTTGAGGTTCACGATCTCGTATTTATCGGAGTTGTCGTCGTTCTCGGACGAGCCGTCCGGCACAACACCTTCGATCTTGTTAGATTCACAGCTGCCAAGGACACGCGACTTTACGCCATTACTGTCCGCAGTCTCCTCAATCGAGATCCAAACATTGTCTCCAAAGCCTCCGCGTACGGAGAAGTCAGACGCGATGTTCAGCGCCGGGACGTTGGCATCAACACTCTTTTTCTTCGGGACATACAGACTCTTGGCGGTTCCCGTAGCCTTATCAGCTTCAGTGTACTTGTCGCCATAATTAGTATCTCCGGCGTGGCTGTTCTTCCAATAGCTTGCGATTTCCGGCGATCCGTTGAGGGTAAGGGTTCCGGCGGCGTATACCACGCACGTATTGCCGCGTGCGCCGTAACGTTCAATCTTGCCGCCGTTTATATTACAACGTGCGCTTCGAGCAACATTAAGAGCGTCAACCGTCAAAGTGTTGTCAGACGAGCTTGAACGCGTGCTGTGGAAGTTGCCCATCGTGCAGCCGTTGAGGTTGACCGTTGCGTTGGTGACACCCATCACGCCGGCGACGGCGCATGTTCCCGTCTCCTGGACCTGTGCAAACTCAGTGGTCTCTTCGACCGTCGGATACTTACTATTGGTCTGCCAAATGCCGCTGTTGGCATCAGACCCAAACCGGCAGTTATTGAATGTCGTGGTCAGCCTCGAAGCGATGTCCGAGTTCGCGCCGCCACGGGGATTACCCACAATCGAAACCGCACCATTGTAGTCGCCAGACGTGTTCCAGAACACACAGTCGGTAAACGTAGCATCGAGCTTATTGATATTTCCCTTGCCGTTATCGGAGAAGCTGCTGCGGAACAGGCGAACCGGCACGGCATATTCGAGAATGCTGTATGGAGAAACCTCGCCCAAAGAGTTGTACGACTTGCCAGCATAGTCCTTAATCATCAGCTTGCTAAAATTTGCAAACAGATTGCCCTTAGTGTTGCCAAGCGAAATCGCAGGCACCTTTTGGTTGACCTTGTTGTCGTACGAAAGAATGAAGTTCTGAGAACCATCGCCAAGCTTTAGGCTAACCGAGATGTCATCTGACGACTTCTCGTAATGGTTTTCATAATAGCGGTCGGTCAAAAATCCGCTATAGGACTGAAATTGCTTCTGGTTTCTATGGAAGCTGACGCACGGATTGTTGATACCGATAAACTCGATATTGCTACCCTGCTTAATGTTGAACAGCCAGCGATATTGCGCAAGTGACGCGGTCGTCCTGTCGTTCACATAGACCGTGCCATCGATATAGATCCTCACAGGATTAATCCGAGACGTATTCGGCGCGTCGATGGTGTAGCCCGAAGATGGCGTGACCTCGCCCTCGGCCGTCTTAAGCACATAGCTACCCGGTTTGGTGATTTGAACGGGCCTGTCGCCGGACTGCTCAAGCGACAGCACCTCCGCCTTCACTCCGTCGGGCATGACCCGCGTCTCGGCGTTTGCCACCGCCGGCGTTGCCACGAGTGCGCATGCCACGGTGGCGATGCCCAGCAGGCGCGTCAGCACGGCGCGCATCCCCATCTTCTTCTCCCTCATCGTGCAGCTCCCTTTATCCCTATGCTTCGCGATGTCTGGCATCGTTTGGCGCTGGCGGCTGGCGTGTTCCCCGGCCAGCCGCCAGCATGTATTGACATGTTTATCCACGGATTATTTTGCTGCTGCACTTTCTAACGCCCTGCCGCTTGGCGCGAGTTGCACGCCGTGGGGCGCAAACGGTGCGCACCCCCGCGAGCGGTACGCACCCAATGTGGCAAAATCGAATTACTAAGGGGGCCGAATGCTCAAGATTATTGCCTGCGACGACGACGTCGCTTTTCTAGATAGACTGCACCGAATGATCGACCGTTGGTCGACCGAGACGGGCACGGCGGTCGATGTTGCGCTCGTCACGCGCGGCGAGGACCTGCTGGCCCGCCATGCCGCGTCGCGCGCCGACATCATCCTGCTCGACATGATCATGCCGCTCGTCAACGGCATGGATACCGCGCGCGAATTGCGCCAGACCGATACCGCCGTGCGCCTGGTGTTTCTCACCTCATCGCCCGAGTTTGCACTGGAGTCCTACGAGGTCCGCGCCTTCGACTATCTGCTCAAGCCCGTGACTTACGAACGCCTGGCGCAGTTACTCGACGAACTTTCGAGCATGCGCCCGGCGGCAACCGACGAGCTCGTGATCAAAACGTCCTTTGGCTACCATGCCCTGCGCCTGTCCGACATCGAATATGCCGAGGCGCGCAACAAGCACGTGGTCTTCCACCTGCGCGACGGGCGCGATATCGAGGCACTCGAGTCGTTCCGCAGCGTCGAGGACCGTTTGGCGCAAAATGCCACCTTCTTTAAATGCCACCGTAGCTACCAGGTCAACTTGCGCAACATCGACCACTTCGATCGCACGGACATCGTCATGCGCTCCGGCGCGTGCATTCCGCTGTCGCGCAGCAGCAAGCAGGGGTTCCAAGACGCCTACTTTGCGGTGCGCTTTGAGGGCGGGAGGAGCTGATGATCTCCTCGGTCGAAATAATCCTTTGGGCAATCCACCACGCCACAACGCTACTATTTGGCGTCTTTGCCTCGGCGGCGCTGTGCGGTATCGAAATCAATCGACGCCATGCACTCGAGTTGGTGGGGGTCGGAGCCGCAACCGGCGCTGCCTTCTCGATCGCCAATGTCGTAGGCGGAGAGCTTTTTGCCCGTCAGGCTTATCCGCTTGTCGTGCACCTGCCGCTTATCGTCTACCTGTGTGCGCGCTATCGTCTGAGCCCGCTGCTTGCCGCGCTCGGCATTACGAGTGCCTATCTGAGCTGCCAGTTCAGCAATTGGATGGGTATCGCCGCATTTGCCGCAACCGATTCTCAGATCGCGTACTATCTGGCACGCATCGCTACCACGCTCGGCGTCTTTGCCGTCCTGCTGCATTGGGCCGGCGACATTGGACCCCGCCTGGCGATTAAAAGCACCACCGAGCTGGGCATCCTTTTAATCCTGCCACTCGTCTACTACATCTTTGACTATGCCACCAACGTCTACACCACGCTGTTCCACTCTGGCTCGGTGGTAACGGTTGAGTTTTTGGCCTTTGCGCTCTGCGCGTTCTACCTTATGTTCCTCGCCGTCTACCTGCGTGAATACGAAGAAAAAGAGGCTGCCGAGCGTGAACGCTGGATGCTCGAGACACGCGATAGCTCGGCCATGAAGGAACTCGATGCATGGCGCCAGTCCGGACGCGAGCTGTCGATTCTGCGCCACGACATGCGGCACTTCTTGCGCGGTCTGGCCGTCTTGATCGAAGAAGGCCGCACCGACGAGGCGCTCGATCGCATCGATACGCTATGCGAGGCCAACGACCGCACCGCCGTGCGCCGCTACAGCGCCAATGACACGGTCAACATCGTGCTTTCGTCGTTTGGCTCGGATATCAGCAAACGCGGTATTACCGCCAACCTGCGCGCCGCCGTGCCCGAGAACGTCCATGTGGCCGATGTCGACCTGTTTAGTGTGCTCTCAAATGCCCTGGAAAACGCCATTGCCGCGGCGAGCACCGCCCCCGAGGGCAAGCGCTTTGTCGATCTTGATCTGCGGTTTGAGGACGGCCACCTGCTGCTGTTAGTTTCCAACACGTTTGACCGCGCGCCGCGCATGGTCGACGGCATGCCCGTGACCCGGCATGCGGGCCACGGCTTTGGCACCAAGAGCATCAAACTCGCCGTCGAGCGCATGAACGGCAACTGCCAGTTCCGCATTAACGGCGATCGGTTTGAGCTGCGCGCTGTGATGTAAGGGCGCGGGCGCGACGGATTTGCGTTCCGCGGGTGTGGCTCGACCGCTCGGGGTCGTCTGTCGACGCGGGCTCGCTACAGCGGCGCGGCCGCCGGGGTCAGCTGCTTGATGTAGGCCCACATGCGCTGCTTAGCGGCCTTGTCGGTCAGCGCCGCCTCAAAGCCGTCGAGCGCGAGCACGCGGCGGCCCTGCACATGGGCGACCAGGCCAGGCTTGAGCATGGCGGTGTCGAAGTCATCGATCGCCACGAGCATATCGGCGTAGGTCTCGCGCATGGCGTCAGCCGCGTTGTTGTCGAGCAGTAGCACCGCCTCGGGGTCCAAGGCCTCAAGCGCCTCGCGGAACAGCTCGCACGGCAGAGTCTCGCCCACCGCGACCGCTCCGTCACCCACGCCGGCGACGCTTGCCAGCACGCAAAAATCCTCGGGCGCGTAGCCGATGGCCCCAAGCGCCTTGCGCAACGCCGCGCCATCCGGACCGGCGGCAAGCTCGCCACCCAAACGTTCGGCCTCGTCCAAATCGCCTTTGACCAGTACGATCGGCGAGCACGCGTTGCCCGCGATACGCACGCCACGGACCGCAAGCGATGTGAGCTCCTGCTCAGCCGCCTGGGCGATGGCTTCTTTTTTCTGGCTTTGTGACGTGGACATGCGCTCTCCAATCGTTTGCGTGCCAACCATTATATAAAAGAGCCGCCTGCGAGTGGTTGCTTTGCGGGCGGCTGGGTATAAGCACGGTCGTACTGAGTTTTACGCGGCTGAGCCGCGTTACATTATGGAGGTCACCATGGCTGACATTAAGCAGATTACCCCCGAGAATTTCGATTCCGTCGTTAACGACAGCCTGCCCGTGCTGGTCGATTTTTGGGCACCGTGGTGCGGTCCCTGCCGCTCACTCTCGCCCATCGTTGACGAGGTTGCCGACGAGCTGGCGGGCAAGCTTGCCGTTGCCAAATGCAACGTCGACGACAACCAGGACCTGGCCATGAAGTATGGCGTCATGAGCATCCCCACGCTGATTGTGTTTAAGAACGGCGAGGAGATCGACCGCTCGGTCGGCGCTCTGCCCAAGGCGAGGCTGCAGGCGCTGCTGGAGAAGCATCTGTAATACGCTTGTTACTTACCCGCCGTCCATGAGCGCTTTTGCACCGCTCGCCGGACTTCTGGATGCACCGAGTGCAACCACGGATAGTATGGTAGTCACAAACAGCCCCCAGTGAACGGGTGCGGGTCGCACAGACTCGCACCCGTTTTCTTATGCAGCTGCGCGCAGAGCGGGCGTAGTAAAATCTGAACCACTGAACTACCCCATACAAAAGGAGATTTCCCATGCATGATGTTGGAATGAACATGAGCCAGCTTGCCATGAGCGTCAAACAGGTCGACGACACCATCGAGCTCGCTCACGAATGGAGCCATCAGTTGCTGCATGCGACCGAGAATTTTGACATGGAGCGCATCGGCGCCAAGCTCGAGGCCGCCATGGCCGCGTTGCACGAGGCGCATGACGCGCTCGAGGGCTACGAGGAAGCCATCGAGGCCGACCACAACTCCGTCGGCTCCGTGAAGCTGGTGTAACGTGGCCGAACACGAGCACGGCTGCGGGTACGAGCACGAACATCCGCACGGGACGGACGGTGACGCGGGCTGCCACTGTAGTGGTTCCGGCTCCGAGCTGGTCCGCTTTTCGGTTACCGCACCGGACGACCTGCTGCGCCGTTTTGACGAGCAGATCGCGCGCCGCGGCGACGTGGCCAACCGCTCCGAGGCCGTGCGCGACCTGA
>ERZ837590.962-NODE-962-length-17906-cov-2.752227_pt1 | contig 17906 bp, 14 predicted proteins | sample MGYA00519573_ERZ837590 | MGnify/ENA primary metagenome ERZ837590 (study PRJEB31850, sample SAMEA3708820) | human gut metagenome | biome: human gut; feature: human-associated habitat; material: faeces | place: China | collected 2014 ... | reverse complement strand
CAGTTCAGCAAGACTGGCGGTGCTGAGGGCAAGGGCCGTGGTCTGAATGGTATTGATGATGGCAAGTACATCTACAAGTTTGGTCAGAAGCTGAAAGCTGGCAGCGATGACAAGTACATCGTTGTTTACGCTGATGGCGATACTGGCATGAGCCGTGTAAATGTTCATAAGATTGATTCTGCTGCTCTGAGAAGTATCTCTGAGATTGCTGGACAGAACAAAGACGGTGATTCTATCAGCTATGTTGGTACCTTAGGTTACAATGATGCAACTGATAGCAACAAGCTTAAGAGCAACTACTATCTGTTAAACAGCAGCGGTACTATCGTTAAGAATAAGACCGCAGCTAAGGACGGCAATGACTGGTACTACTATGTTGATAACAAGGTTATCAAGATGTACACCAACAACAACACCCTGACTGGTGATGATACTGGCGTTAAGGCTCTGAAAGAGCATTGGGGTGATGCTGACGTTCGTAGACAGCTTAACAGCACTACTAACGATAGCAAGTTAACTTCTGCTCCGACCAACGATATGATCGATGACGGAATCTAATAGTTAACGACAGTTGCGTGATTAATATTCACAAATAAATAAGGGCATCGTATGGCAAGTAATTGTCATACGATGCCCTTATTCCATTCTAACACAAAGGCCCCCGAACCACACTCATGGTTCGGGGGGCCTTATTACGACGAGCTAATCTTCAATAGCTGATTTAGCTATTAGATTCCATCATCAATCAGGCTGGAACTCGGTACTGCGTTGGTGTTAACTTCGCTGATAGAACTGTTAACGAACGGAGCATTTGCTTTATCCCAGTTATCTTTCAGGTTCTTAACGCCAGTGTTGTCACCAGTTAAGGTGTTGTTGTTGGTGTACATTCTAACAACTTTATCCTTAACATAGTAGTACCAGTCATTGCCATCCTTAGCTGCGGTCTTATTCTTAACGATAGTACCGCTGCTGTTCAGCAGGTAGTAGTTGCTTACAAGCTTACCGTTAGCATCTACGTAGCCAAGAGCACCTACATAGCTGATAGAATCGCCATCTTTGTTCTTACCAACGATATCAGCCATAGCTCTCAGAGCTGCAGAATCAATCTTATGAACATTTACGTTAGCTGCGCCAGTATCACCATCAGCGTAAACAACGATGTACTTATCATCGCTGCCAGCTTTCAGCTTCTGACCAAACTTGTAAACGTACTTACCATCATCGATACCGTTCAGGCCACGACCCTTGCCCTCAGCACCACCGGTCTTGCTGAACTGGAACTGATAGCTGTCACCATCCAGAGTAACACTTACATTACCGGTCTTCAGAGCACCATCAGCATCCTCGTTGTTACCGAAGTAGTACAGAGTATCATCTGCGCTGGAACCGAAGTAGTCGCTAGTAGTCTGGAAATCACCCTGATGCTTCATAGCGTCATCAAGATCATCGGAATCCATATCACGAGCCCACAGCTTGGTGATGTTACCATTGCTATCTACACGCAGTGCGCACAGACCAGTCAGCATAGAACCAGCCTTGTTGCCTTCCGGTGCGAAAACATAATATTTACCTTTGATCTTCTTGATCTTACCAACCTCGAGGTTACCATCGCCATCAGCGTAGTACCATCTCTCGGTCTCATCATCAGAATCGCCTACAGCGAAGGTCGGGGTTGCAAGATTGGTGTAATCTTTGAAAGTATTGTCATCGCCGTCTCTGTCCGGAGCAACTACCTTGAACCAGCCCTTGGTCTGACGAGCACCATCTTCCGGATCACTGAAGTATAACCAGTTGGAAGCTGTGGTTGCGTTAGCGGTAGCTTTCAGGGTCCAGGTGTAGGTCATAACACCACGGTAATCGAACGCATAGTGCTTACCATTGATCTTCTTCTCGAAGATTTCTTTAGAAGCATCATCGTTCAGACGTTTCTTACCGTTGGACTTGAAGTTGAACCAGTAATCGTAGTCGTCATCCTCATCCTGATCATAAACGGTAATCTTCTGCCAGCCAGTCTTTAAGGAACCATCTTCCCAGGAACCCATGTAGTAGGTAGCCTGCTCCCAATCGGAATCATCGGTAGCCAGGGTGGAGTCATCCTCGTTTACCCAGCCATAGAGCATCTTACCATCCTCATCGAATGCATATTTCTTGCCATCGATGGTTTTGAATTTGGTCTTACCGCTGTCGCCAGCCTTATAAGCTTTACCGTTGGACTGCATGTAGTAGTAACGGTACTCAGCCGGATCATCATCATCATCCTGATCCTCGTTAACAACTTTAACCCAGGTGTTGGTAACCATAACACCGTTAGCGTCTACGTAGTAGGTGTCATCGTCATCCTCGATCAGAGCGTCGGTTGCCATAGCACCACCCTCATCACCGTTAAGGAAGAACCAGTTGTCTCCAGATTTCTTCCACTCGTTTTCTACTCTATTGCCATCTTTGTCGTAGTAGTACCAGGTACCATCTTCCTCAACCCAACCCTGAGCTGCGAAAGAAGTCATAGCACCACCGATAGCTAACAGAGCTGCTGCAGATGCAACTGCAACTACTTTAGTCTGCTTTCTCATAATGAATGCACTCTCCTTTTTACTTTTTTGAATTTGCTACGAAATTCCTAAATTGCATTACGAGACGATTATACTTCCTATAAGGCAAATTATTGAGTGTAAGGAGAGGGAATGCTATGGAGAAAAAATTTGAATTGTATCTGGCGGAACAGAATTTATCTAAGAATACGATCACGGCATATTTGTGTGCGGTTCGTCAGTTCGAAGCTAGGTATAACAAATTGAACAGACAGAATTTGAAGGATTACAAAGTCTATCTGCTTGAGACGTACAAGCCACAGACAATTAATCTGCGGATACGGGCCATGAATTGTTATCTGGAAAGCATTGGAAAAGAAGGCTGGAAATTATCAACAGTGAAAGTACAGCAAAAACCGTTTCTGGAGAATGTGATCAGTGAAGCGGACTATCTGTATTTTAAAAACTGTTTAAAAAGAGATCATGAGATGTACTGGTATTTAGTGGTGCGTTTTCTGGCGGCTACCGGCGCGAGAGTGAGCGAACTGGTCCAGATTAAGTGTGAGCACGTACGGATGGGATATCTGGATCTTTATTCAAAAGGGGGAGTTGCGGCGTATTTATATTCCGGCTGCCTTACAGAAGGAAACACTGAAATGGATGGCAGAGAATCACAGAGAGAGCGGATTCCTGTTTCTGAATAAGTATGGGGAGTTGATTACGGCAAGAGGAATTGCGGCACAGCTGAAGCATTTGGGCATTCGTTATGGGCTGAATCCGACTGTGATATATCCGCATTCGTTTCGGCATCGTTTTGCAAAAAGCTTCCTGGAACGGTATAACGATATTGCCATGCTTGCCGACCTGATGGGACATTCCAGCATTGAGACAACCCGGATTTATCTGAGAAAAACCAGCACAGAACAGCAGAATATTGTTGACCGGGTGATAGACTGGTAATAAAAAAGCTGCCGGAGCAGCTTTCTTATTATCAGAGTATGCTATTTGTTACGTCTTGCATAAGCCATACCAATGCTCAGAAGCATCCACATGGACGGAGTGACAAGCGGTACATTTAAGTTTACCAGGGCCTGACAGAAATAGCAGAGCACGGCAACCGCACAGCCAAGAAGCACAGGTGATTCGGCAGACGCCTTTAAGGTATCCTGACAGGATTTTAAAATAAAGACAATATAGGAAATCAGGCCGATCGGTCCGATGGTTAGCAGCAACTGCAGGTATTCGTTGTGCGCATTGTCAAAAACCTGTCCGGTGGCTGCAATCATTTCTTCACGGAAAAACTGCGTGGTCATAATACCGAAGGTATCCGGTCCGTATCCGAACAGCTTGTGCAGAATCGGGAAATTACTGTAAAGCTCCATGGATTTACGCCAGATGTAGCCGCGGTTGGTTCCCCAGCTGTCACTGAATACCAGATAGGAACTGAGACTGCCATAGCGGGAGCCATGTCCCAGAGCATTTGCATCAAAAAGTAAAAATACAACGCCGACAAGGCAGATACAGATAAGAACACCCCATGCGTGAACTAGCATTTTGCTGGAAAACAGGCTGTCAGCACCGGATTTTTTTATAACGAACCAGTAAAATGCCAGAACAAGCAGCCAGAAAAGAATCGTCAGTACCGGTAAGGCACTTGTGTTCGCGAGAACATTAAACAGACCGTCAATTCCAAGCACGGCATCACCGTAAATCTGATTAATCAGAGAAATACACAGGATTGCAGTGATGAAGCTTGCAATGAGTGTCAGATAGCGAAGGGTATCCTGCTTTGACTGAAATAAATAAAAAGGCAGGAAAGCAAATAACATTCCAAGCGCCAGATAAGCATTATCACTGCAGCCCATAATGATCGCGAAAACAGCAATTACATAGCAGGCATAGTACCAAAGACCTGAGAACAGCTTTCTGGATTTTACAAACATGCTTGCGGAATAACCAATCAGCAGTGCTACATAGGAAGTGTAAGTGTTGATATTTCCAATAGTCGAAGTAAAAATATTAGCCTGTTTCACGGAAATGTGATCACGGAAATGGAAAATATCCATTTTGAAGTAATCGGTAATACCGACCAGGCACAGGATTACGCCACTGATCAGGAAAAGCTCCAGGATCCATTTCTGCGGTTTCCAGAGCCTTGCGATGATAAAGTAAAAGAAAACATACAAGGTAATCAGGAACAGACCACAGAATCTTCCCTCGTTGCCCCAGAAAGATTCGTATAAGTATTCGGACTGTAGGGTGGAGATAATGCAGGACAGCCAGTAAAGCAGAACTGCAGCATCAGCAATGCAAAACGTCTTTTTGATGTTAGCCGGAGCAAGGGCAGAAAAGATGTTTCTGCAGTGTTCCCCATCAAACTCTTTCAGGTCGATGAATAACATGATCAGGGCAATCACAAGAAGAATAATGGCGGTTGCGATTATGCACACATAAAAAAAGCGATACTTGGCCTGTATGATGTTAAAATACGCGTTTTCAATATACAAGGGGAAAACGGCGGCGAGAAGCACCAGCAGCACCGTGAGCACACCGCTCATAATTTGGGAGCAGGTGGATGCAAAACGGTCCTCCGGCAAAGATTTTAGATTATTCAATGATAAGACCTCCATAATTGATTTGGTACCTTATTTTATCATGAATTCATAAGCAAGACAAGAGAAGGAGAAGTTTGGTCTTATGATTGAAAATTTTTGGTTTCTGGTGGTTGGAGTGGCATGAATATAGAAGCGATATCATAAAATTTGCTGTATTTCCAGTGCTTTCTTCTCTTCATAAGTTGCACAAAATAAAGTTAGATGGTATACTGTATTGAGGTTTCATGCGCTTTTTCGCCCATGGAACCTCAACTACAATACAAAGGCAAATACGCAGCAAACCCTGCTGCAGGGAGATATAAAACAGCAATGAATCAGAGAGAGCAATACAAGCGAATGATCAAATTTTCATCCTCCGTCCTGATAATAGCCGTGCAGGTATGGATTTACTGGCATGTGTGGATGCAATATTACAGCAGCAACATTGAGCTGCCGTTTTTCCGGAAAGGAAACTGGCTTATGGCAGCTCTTTATGGTGCCATGCTGCTTTTTTTTGTTCATACCTATGGTGGGCTGAAAGTTGGGTATCTCAGAAAAGGTGATCTGATCTACTCCCAGATGCTGGGAACCGTGTTTGTAAACGCAGTGACCTATGTGCAGATCTGTCTGCTGGATCGTCACTTTGTCAATGCGGTACCACTGCTTGTCATGTCTGTACTGCAGGGAATTGTATTTTTTTTGTGGGCGAATTTGTTCCAGTGGATTTACAGCCGTATGTTCCCACCACGCCGCATGATTCTCATATATGGAGAACGGCCGGCCTTTGGTTTGAAACAGAAGATCAATACCCGGGAAGATAAGTACAATATCTGTGCAACTGTAGATATTCGAAAGGGCATGGATTATGTTTTTGAGCAGATTTCAAATTATGAGGCTGTGATCATTGGAGATATAGAATCCCATGACCGGAACCACATTATGAAGTATTGCTTTGAAAAAGGAATCCGGGCCTATATGCTGCCGAAGATTTCAGATATTATTCTGCGCGGATCAGATGATATCCACCTGTTTGATACTCCGCTTTTGTTAGCAAGAAATAATGGATTTAGCTTCGAGCAGAAGGTGTTGAAACGGATTACGGATATTGTGTTTTCCATTATCCTGCTTATCCTGACATCTCCGATCATGCTGGTTACGGCAATCTGCATCAAATTGTATGATGGTGGTTCACCGATTCACCGCCAGACCCGCCTGACTATGGGTGGAAAGGAATTTGATGTATACAAGTTCCGCAGCATGGTTATGGATGCGGAGAAAGATGGAATTGCCCGTCTGGCTGCAGAGGGAGATGTGCGCGTGACTCCGATTGGAAAGATCATTCGTCGGACCCGTATTGATGAGCTTCCGCAGCTTTTTAATATTTTAAAAGGTGACATGTCGTTGGTAGGACCGAGACCGGAGCGTCCACAGATCGCAGCAGAATACCGGGAATACATGCCGGAGTTTGATTATCGTCTCAAGGTGAAGGGGGGATTGACCGGTTTTGCACAGATTTATGGCAAGTACAATACGACTCCGTATGACAAGCTGAAACTGGATCTGATGTATATCGAAAACTATTCGCTGCGCCTGGATTTCAAATTGATCCTGATGACTATCAAAGTAGTATTCATGAAGGAAAGCACCGAAGGCGTGGCAGCAGGACAGACCACAGCAACACTTGAGGAAAATGTATGGAAAAAATAAAGGTACTGCAGGTCAATAAGCTCTATTATCCTGAAATCGGTGGAATAGAGAAAACCCTGCAGCAGATATCAGAAGGATTGCAGCAGGAACCGGATATTGATGTAAAGGTTCTGGTCTGTCAGAAAAAGGGCAGGGGCCAGACAGACTGCGTGAATGATGTGAAGGTTCACCGCTCCGGCAGCTTTGGTGTGCTGGCTTCTGTCCCTCTTTCGCTGTCGTTTTTTGCAAATTTGAGAAATATGAGCAGACATTGTGATGTGATTCAGTTTCATATGCCATTCCCGCTGGGAGACCTGGCATGTCTGTTGTCTGGTTATCATGGAAAGGTGGCAGCCTTCTGGCACAGCGATGTGGTGAAACAAAAAAAATGGATGATTCTTTATCGGCCAGTCATGGAACTGTTTTTGAAACGGGCTGATGTGATTCTTGTGGGAGCCCAGGGAATTCTGGAAGGTTCCCGATATCTAAAGCCATATCGGGATAAATGCCGGGTGGTTCCGTTTGCGGTCACGGATGAGGTCTTACGGTCCGGAAAAGCATACCTGGATCAACACGGATACCGGAAGCGAAAAGACCAGCTCCATTTTTTATTTATTGGTCGCCTTGTGTATTATAAAGGCTGTTCTGTTTTGCTGGATGCATTTGCAAAGACTCCAAAAGACGCGGTTCTTACCCTTGTCGGAGACGGCGTCCTGAAAGAAGAACTGATCCGGCAGGCAGAAATACTCGGAATTGCTGACCGGGTTCGTTTCCTGGGGCGGGTAAGTGATTCTGAGATGCGCCGATGCATGGAGGACGCAGATGTGTTTGTGCTTCCATCTGTTGAGCGCAGTGAGGCGTTTGCGCTGGTGCAGCTGGAGGCGATGGCTTATGGAATACCAGTGATCAATACCAATCTTCCAAGCGGTGTTCCAGAGGTCAGTCTGCATGGTGAGACAGGACTTACTGTAGAGCCGGGCAATGCGGAAGACCTGGCACAGGCTATGAACTGGATGTATGAGAATCCAGAGCAGCGTCTGCAATTTGGTATTGAGGCAAGAAATCGTCTGGAAGAACACTTTACACAGGAAATTTTAGTAAAGAACATGAAGCAGGTTTATCAGGACCTGGTAAGCGAAAACTGTAACTGTTCAGTACCCTCACAGTTACCGAAAACTTATATATGACAATCAGGAGGAATGCCGTGAAGGTTGCGTTTGAATCACAGCTCCTTTTAAAGGGAAATAAAACAGGAATCGGCTGGTGCGCGGATAACCTGATCCGCGGACTGGCGAAGGAACCGGATGTGGACTGCCAGATGAATTACTTTTCCAAAGGTGTAGAATCGGAAAAACTGGACAGCCTGAAAGAATATACAGACCTTGGCATCACACTCAATGCGTCTTCCAGCTGGAAAGCCACCTGGTACAAGCTGGTCTGGCCATTTTTGAAGATTCCTTATCACTGTTTTTTTGGAGATAGAGCAGATATCACCCAGTTTTTCAACTATGTCATTCCACCGGGGGTGAAAGGGAAAAAGGTTACCATTGTGCATGATATGGCGCATCTGGCCTGCCGGGATACGGTACGGAGAAAAACCAGATGGTGGCTGGATCTGACATTAAAGCAGTCCTGCCGTCGGGCAGACCTGATCCTCACGGTATCAGAATTCAGTAAATCTGAGATCATAAAATATCTGAACATGCCGGAAGAAAAGGTAAGGGTGATGTATCCGGGAGTAGATCTGGAATTGTTTCATCCAGGGTATCCGGATGAGCAGGTTCAGAGGGCGAAAAAGAAGTATGGAATTGATGGAGACTATATTCTGTATCTGGGAACCATAGAACCGCGAAAGAACATCCAGCGGCTAATTGAGGCTTATGATAAACTGGTAACGGAAGGGACTGTAAAAAATCTCCCACGCCTGGTTCTGGCTGGCGGACGCGGCTGGTTGTGTGATGATATTTACAAAGCAGCAGAGAAAGCATCCCTACGAGATAAAGTACAGTTTACCGGGTATGTGGACGAGGAAGACATTCCGCTATTACTTACCGGCGCGGAATTCCTGGCTTTTCCTTCGGTTTATGAAGGCTTTGGGACACCGCCGGTAGAAGCTTTGGCGTGCGGAACACCAGTGCTCACGGCCAATGTGGCATCTATGCCAGAAGTACTGAAGGAACACGCAGTATATGCAGATCCATATTCTACAGACAGCATCGCGGAGAAAATTCATTATCTCCATGAGCATGCAGAACTGCGGGAACGCATGAAGCAGGAAGGACCGGAATATGTAAAACGGTACAACTGGAAGAATTCGGTTCGTGCTCTGAAACAGATTTATTTAGAAATGATGGGAAAATAAATGAAAATTGCATTAGATGTACAGTCTCTGTTTGAAGAGAAAAAGACCGGCATCGGCTGGACCGTAAAGATGATGACAGAGAATCTGCTGAAAGATTCGCGGAATAATTTCTATCTGAATTATTTTTCATTTCGGAATCATGCGGAAAAACAGAAACGGCTTGCAGATTATCAGCAGGACAATACAACCATTGCCTGCTGTAAGTGGATGCCCCTTGGAATCTACCGCAGGATCTGGAAATGGCTACCACTTCCGTATTCCATGTTTTTTCAGGAGAAGCCGGATATCACGCAGTTCTTCAACTATGTGATTCCGCCGGGAGCGAAAGGCATCAAATCTGTATATATTTACGATATGGTATATAAGGCATGTCCGGAAACCATGGAAGCTGCCACAAGAGCTTACATGGAAAAAGAGATGGAGCGAAGCTGCCATCGAGCAGACCTGATTATTACCATCTCCGAATTCAGTAAAAATGAAATCATAAAATACATGAATGTGGATGCGGGTAAAATCGCGGTAGTACCCTGTGGAATTGACCATACCGCATTTCATGATAAAATAAAGGAAGAAGCTGTAAAACAGGTGAAAGAAATCTATCATCTGGGAGAACAGTATTTCCTGTATCTTGGTACTTTAGAGCCAAGAAAGAACATTCCACTTATTATCCGGGCTTATCATGAGCTTTATAAGCGAAAAGGCAGCAGTATTCCAAAGCTGGTTCTGGCAGGAAAACGCGGTTGGGGCTATGATGAGATATTTGCTTTGATTCAGGAATTGGAACTGCAGGATATGGTACTGTTTCCGGGATATGTGTCAGAAGCGGATAAACCTGCCATGCTGCGAGGCGCAACGTGCTTCCTGTTTCCGTCTCTTTACGAAGGTTTTGGAATCCCTCCACTGGAGGCCATGGCCTGCGGAACGCCGGTTATTGTATCGGATGCAGCTTCGCTGCCAGAAGTAGTTGGCGAGGGCGGAATTAAGGTCCTATATGATGATTCTGATGCTATGAGCAGTTATATGGAACGGCTGAGTACGGATGCTGAATACCGGGAACAGTGGAGCAAAGCCGGAGTGGAGCAGGCCGCAAAGTTTTCTTGGAAGAAATCGGCGGAGATTCTGGCAGATGCATATAGGAAATATTTAGATAAATAAGATAAAACAAAAGGATGTAAGGATGAGGACACTAAAAGAATTATATGCATATAGAGAAATGATATTTAGTTTGGTCCGGCGTGACCTGAAGGGACGTTATAAGGGGTCTGTATTAGGCTTTCTGTGGACCTTTTTAAACCCATTACTTCAGTTGGCGGTTTATACTCTGGTTTTTTCTATCATTATGAAAAGCAATATAGAGGATTATTATCTGTATTTGTTTGTAGCGTTAGTGCCATGGATCTTTTTTTCAACATCGGTTACGGGCGGTGCAAGTTCTGTATGGTCACAGCAGGACATGGTGAAAAAAATATATTTTCCAAGAGAGGTGCTTCCGATTGAATTTGTCACCAGTCAGTTTGTGAATATGCTACTCAGTCTTATTGTTGTAGTGGCTGTTTTACTTGTGTCCGGTAAAGGGATAAATTTAGTCGCTTTTTTAGGCTTACCTGCAATTATGATCATCGAGTATATGCTGGCATTGGGAATTGCTTTGATTGTATCTGCGATGTCAGTATATTTGCGGGATTTGGAGTATCTTCTTGGAATTATTATGATGGTATGGCAGTATATGACACCTGTCATGTATTCTATTGAAATGGTGCCGGAAAAATTAATGCCGTTGTTTATGATGAATCCTATGACTCCGGTAATCATGGCATACAGAGACATTTTGTATTATAAAGAATTTCCACAGTTGTCTACGTTGCTTCATGCGACAGTTTTAGGCGTAGGATTGTTGGTAATAGGGTTTATCGTTTTTAATAAGCTGCAGAAAAGATTTGCGGAGGTAATGTGATGAGTCAGGAAACAGTAGACATTACTGAAATTATGAAATGTGTAAAGCGTAATGCTTCGGAGCGAAAAGGCAAGGAACTTCCAATTACATTTAAAGAATTTCGCGAAAGTGAAGATGATGGCGCCCGTACATTTTATGAAGATGAGTTTCGTGAAAAGGTTCAGGAGTTTCAGGAAGAATGTTGGGTAAATTATGATATTCCGATTCGGGGGAAATGTAGATTTATAAAGAAAATCATAAAAAAACTATATTCGTTTCATCAAAAAGCACTTTGGCAAAAACAAAATGAGATTAATGCAGCCAATGCGGAAATGTTTGCATCTGTACGGGATTACATAAGCGGTCAGAATGCTCAAAAGATTGAAGAATTGGAAAATAGGTGCCGGGAATACGAAGCCAGAATTAGCCATCTGGAAGAATTGGTGAGAAAATAATATGAGAATTATTCAGATATTGCCAACAATGGCATATGGAGACGCAATAGGAAATCATACGCTTGCATTAAATCAGATGATTGAAAATATGGGGTATGAGACGGAGATTTATGCAGAAGCTGTGGATCATCGTTTGCCAGCAGGAATTGCGAAAGAAATTAGAAAAATGCCAGAGATTAAAAATCAAGATATCGTTTTGTATCATCTATCAACTGGCTCTGAATTAAATTATTTTGTAGGAAATTTAAAGTGCAGAAAAATTATAGAATATCACAATATAACTCCCCCAGTGTTTTTTAATGGATATAATTCTAGGGCGAGAATAAACGCGCAAAAAGGACTGGATCAGGCTCATTGGCTGGCAGATAAAGCGGATTATTGTCTGGCAGATTCTGATTTCAATCGATCGGAGTTAAAACAAATGGGTTATACACAGAAAATTGACGTAGCACCAATTTTGATCCCTTTTTCCGATTACGATAAGAAGCCTTCAGACACTGTGTTGAAAAAATATGATGACGGAAAAACGAATATTTTATTTACTGGGCGCGTTGCACCTAATAAGAAGCAGGAAAATGTAATCGAAGCATTTTATTATTATAAGAAAAATATTAATGCGAATTCCAGATTGATTTTTGTTGGCTCCTATAATGGAATGGAACGCTATTACAATATGCTCAGAGCTTATGTTGAGGAACTGGATTTGCTGGATGTTGAATTCACGGGACATATCCCATTTGATGAGATACTGGCGTATTATCGGATTGCAGATGTTTTTGTTTGTATGAGTGAGCATGAGGGATTTTGCGTACCGTTGATTGAAGCTATGAAGTTTGAAGTACCAGTTCTTGCGTTTGCGAGTAGTGCTGTCCCGGAAACATTAGGCAATGGAGGAATTATTTTAGAAGAGAAGAATCCTAAGTTGACTGCGGAATGGATTGATCAGTTAGTAGCAAATAAAGAATTGCGCGGCGGCATACAAAGAGAACAGAGACGGCGTCTTGAGGACTTTCAGTACGATAAGGTGTCTGGAATTTACGAGCGGTATTTAAAGTCATTTATTGAGGATTGATATTCATCATGAAGAAAATAGCATTTGTTGTTCCGTGGTATGGTGATAAAATACCTGGCGGAGCTGAGATGGAGACAAGAGAAGTTATTAAACATTTGATAGCAGATGGAATAGATGCAGAGGTTTTAACAACATGTGCAAAAGAGTTTGCATCAGACTGGTATGTGGATTATTACAAACCGGGTAGTTATATGGAAGATGTTGTACCTGTAAAACGCTTTGCGGTTCGAAAAGGAAACGCAGCACGGTTTGTGGAAATCAATACGAAGCTTCTAAAAGGATTTCGAATTTCAGGAAGTGAAGAAAAAGATTTCCTGGAAAATATTATAAATAGTGATGACTTGTATCAGTATATGCAGGAACGTGAACAGGAATACTCTTTGTTTGTATTTATTCCGTATATGTTTGGAACTACCTTTTATGGCACAAAAATGTTCCCAGACAAAACCATTCTGATTCCGTGTTTTCATGATGAATGCTATGCTTATTTTAGAGCATTCAGACGATATTTTTCAAAAGTGCGTGGAATTGTATATAACGCAGAACCGGAACGAAAACTGGCCAATAAATTATATCATTTGGATAACGTAAAACAGATAACCATGGGAATTGGCATGGACGTAGATATTTCGGGCAATGCAGAATGTTTTCGTAAAAAATATGGGATTAAAGAACCGTTCATTTTATATGCCGGCCGTAAGGATGAAACGAAAAATGTTCATACGTTGATTCATTATTTTGATTTATATAGGAAAGAAAAAAATACAGATCTACAATTGGTACTGATAGGACCTGGAGAACTACCGATTCCAGAAAGTAGCAAAGAGGTTGTTCACGATTTGGGGTTTGTTCCTGTTCAGGATAAATATGATGCATATGCAGCAGCAGAGTTATTATGCCAGCCGTCCAAAAATGAAAGCTTTTCCTTTGTGATTATGGAAAGCTGGCTTATGGGGCGGCCGGTTATGGTTCACGAAGCTTGTAAAGTAACATCAAATTTTGTAAGAGAATCAAATGGTGGATTGTATTTTAGAGACTATTTTGAATTTGCAGAAGAAGTTACGTTTATAATTGAGAATAGCGCAACAGCAAAAATTATGGGTGAACAGGGAAGAATGTATGTACGTACGCACTTTGCCTGGGATACAGTTACGCAGAAATATCGTCAGTTTTTGCGGGAATGTTCGATGGAAGAAAGTTTATAAAGACTGAGTTTGGAGGAAAAAATGAAGGCTGGAAATGCAATCGAAGTTCGGCATGTGGCTAAAAAATTCAGAGTGTACATGGATCGAGGACATACATTAAAAGAAATTGCGCTGTTTAAAAAACGCAGACAGTATGAAGAACGGCTGGTATTGGATGATATCAGCTTTGAAGTAAAAAGCGGAGAAGCTATTGGCCTGATTGGGCAAAATGGTTGCGGAAAAAGTACAACTTTAAAATTACTGACCCGAATTATGTATCCCGATTCGGGCGAGATTGAAATGAAAGGCAGGGTTTCAAGCTTAATCGAGTTGGGTGCTGGTTTTCATCCTGATATGACAGGGCGTCAGAATATTTACACGAACGCTTCTATTTTTGGCCTCAGCCGTGCAGAAATTGAAAAACGAGTTGACGATATTATTGCATTTTCGGAGTTAGGAGAGGTTGTGGATACACCAGTCAGGACCTATTCCTCTGGTATGTATATGCGTCTAGCATTTGCTGTAGCGATTAACGTAGATGCAGATATTCTTTTGATTGATGAGATATTGGCAGTAGGTGATGCGGCATTTCAGGCTAAATGTTTTGAAAAGCTTCATGAAATAAAACGAAAGGGTACAACGATTGTTATTGTATCTCATTCGATGGGGCAGATTGAGCAGATCTGTGATAAATCTATCTGGATTCATGAGGGAAAAATTCGTAAAATAGGCGAGCCAAAGCTTGTAGATGAAGAGTATCTGTATGCGATGGATCAGAAGCGTATGGAGGGAATTGAGTTACAAAAACAACTGGAACGCGAGCAGCGACAGGAAAATGCAGATGAGAATGATGTTGACGAAGAAGAACAAGCCAGTCAGCTTGATTCGACTACAGAGGATAACAGTACTGATGAATTAGAAAACCAGGATGCTACAAGTACGCCGGAAGATGAAAAAGAGGAAGAAAAGGAGCCTGATAAATGGGCGAAACTTAGAGACAAAGTTCCAGCTTTTGCTGACAGTACGGCTATCCGAATGGGAACAGGTGAAATTGAATTTACAGATGTAGAACTGTTTGATGAATCTGGAAAGAATAAAAATGTTTTTCAAACCGGGGATAAAATTATCATTGAGATGAAGTATAAAACAGCAATACCAGGGTTAAGAGGTAACTTTGGAATTGGTATTTTTCGTGATGATGGAGTGTATTGTTACGGAACCAATGTCGAAATTGAGCAGGATAATAAAATCACTGTGAGTAAAAAGGGTTATGTTCGTGTTGTCATCGAGAAGTGTTTGTTACTTCGTGGAAAATACTTTTTAGACATTGCTGTTCATGGAGATGAAGGTTACTATTACGATGATATCCGAAGAGTGCTGTCATTTTATATGACGAAAAATAAACGTGATGATGGTGTGTTTCGATTAGAAACAAAGTGGGAGTCCGGAAATTGCATTTCGAACAAGAAAGGTAATGAATTATGAATCCGATAAAAAAAATGACAAGGCAGTTATTAGAACAGTCGCAAAATGAAATAGAAGCAAAATTTCAATCAGTATTGGAACAACATCTGAGAAGAATACAAGATATTGAAAGTCGAGAAGCATGGACAAGAGAACGTTTCGAGGAAACAACGAAGAGGATAGAAGATATTGAGGGTCGAGAGGAATGGACGAGAGAACGTTTCGAAGAAACAACAAAACGAATAGAGGATATTGAAAGACGTGAGATTTGGGCGCGAAATAATATTGACCAGTTGCACAAAGCGTTGAAAACAAAATCATGGCAAACGTTTTATCAAAAAACAACATATTCTCAGTCAGGTGAAGATTCGATAGTAGGATATATTTTGAATTATTTAAATATTCCGTTTGACCAGGTTTCGTATCTTGATTTAGGTGCAAATCATGCAAAAGAATTAAGCAACAGCTACTTTTTCTATAAACAGGGGGCTCGTGGGGTATTAGTTGAAGCCAATCCGGAATTGATTGATGAGTTAAAAAAAGAACGGAGTGGAGATATTATTTTAAATAAAGCTATTGCACTGAATACAGATCAAAAGGAAATAGAATTTTATTCTTTAAGTGGAGATGGATTGAGTACAATTAGCTATGAAGCCGCGATGGAGACATGCAAAGCAAATCCGGAAATTTTCATAAAAGAAAAATATAAAATTCCTGTAATTACAGTAGAAGACATATTTGATACATATTTTTCTGAGTCAAATCCTACGATTATGTCGATTGATTTAGAGGGAATTGAGATGGAAGTGCTAAAACAGATTGATTTAAAAAAGCACCGTCCGATTATTATTATCATTGAGGATATTCCGTATAGCCCGAGGTTGATTATTGATGGAAAAGAAAATAAAGCATTGGATTTCTTGAATGGCAACGGCTATACAGAATATGCGTTTACAGGTATTAATGGTATTTATCTTGATCGAGAATATGTAAAAAGATTTTATGAAAATAAATAATTGCGGGGGTTTGAATGAGTAATCAGAACGAACAATTGAAAAAGATTGAGGAAGATATTAGTTTATTAAGATATAACATAAACATAATGCTTCAGCAGAGACAGACGTTTGCAGTACAAGCAGATAAGCGGAATCTGAAGTTTTACCTAATAAAATTCTTGCAGCGCTTATTGGAAAATCAATTTGAACGACAGAATCAGTATAATCTGAGTATTAGTAATGCGGTTCAGGATTTGGAGAGAATAACAACCCGATTATTGGAAATGCATCAGGAATTAAGGTACGAATTGAGTGAAGAATATAAGGCGTGGAGTGCGTTGAATGAGGCTCAAGGTACGAGAGTTATTCAGTTGGTTTCTGTTTTGAATTTTGGTGATGCCGTTGGAAATGAGGTAATTGCTTTTAAAAACATTTTAAGCAAAGTAGGAATTCCAACAGGAATCTTTACTACAGGCATACATAAGAGAATTCCAGATGGAACGGCGTGGCTGATAGACAAACTTCCAGAACTTCGTGATAATGATATTATTATCTATCATTTTGCATCAAAATGTGCACTTTTTGACTTGGTGAAAACATTGCCAGGCAAAAAGATCCTTCGATATCATAATGTAACACCTCCTGAGTTCTTTGCACCATATGACAAAGTGGCAGAAAGTGTTACTAGAGAAGGCTTAGATCAGGTTTCGGAATTAAAAGAGTATATTGATTATGTTTTGGCTGTATCCGAGTTTAACAAAGCAGATTTAATTCGTATGGGATATACCTGTAAAATTGATGTATTGCCGATATTGATTAAATTTGATGATTACGAACAAACACCTTCAAAAGAAGTAATTGAAAAATATACAGACGGAATTAAAAATATTGTTTTTGTGGGAAGAGTGGCACCCAATAAAAAGCTTGAAGATTTGATTCAAAGTTTTGCATGTTATCAAAAAAAATATGGCAATCAGGCGAGACTTATCCTTGTGGGATCTTACTCAGAGGAAGATAAGTATTATATTGAATTAAGAAAATTAGAAAATGAATTGAACGTAAAAAATGTAATTTTTACGGGGCATATTTCGTTTGCTGACATTTTGGCCTATTATAAAGTGGCTGATGTATTTTTGTGTTTGAGCGAACATGAAGGATTTTGCGTTCCATTAGTCGAAGCAATGTATTTTAATGTGCCGATTATAGCATACGCAAGTTCTGCAATTCCAGATACTTTGGGAGGTGCAGGAGTACTGTTAGAATCAAAAGAGCCAGAAAGAGTGGCTATAGCATTGAAACAATTATTGAATTCAAAAGAAGAGTGTGATAAATTGAATGAAGCATTTTTTTATTACATCCAAAATAAAAAACCGTATGTGGTCATGAAATATGCAATGACTATGGATGGAAAAATTGCCGCTTATACAGGAGAATCCAAATGGGTGACAGGAGAAGCTGCCAGAATTCATGTACAGAAACAGCGACTGAAATATACAGGAATTATGGTTGGGGTGGGAACTGTGCTGGCAGATGATCCGATGCTTACCTGCAGACTGGAAAACAGCAGAAATCCTGTGCGTATTATCTGCGATTCCCATCTGAGAACACCACTGACATCTAAGATTGTAAGAAC
>ERZ837590.943-NODE-943-length-18274-cov-6.903946_pt1 | contig 18274 bp, 19 predicted proteins | sample MGYA00519573_ERZ837590 | MGnify/ENA primary metagenome ERZ837590 (study PRJEB31850, sample SAMEA3708820) | human gut metagenome | biome: human gut; feature: human-associated habitat; material: faeces | place: China | collected 2014 ... | reverse complement strand
GCATTTTTGTCTCTCATCTCTCACTCATCTCTAAGCTGAGAGATAAATGAGAGATGGCTGAGAGATAGACAGACGGACTGTCGGGGGCATGCATCGCTGTCAGATTAATGCCGCGCGCGGAGCAGCTGCACGTTCACCCGCGCCCTGCATCCCGCCATTTCACGCGCTGCACATCGAAACCTCCAGCAAAGCAGTTACAATAGCCCAATGTGCATCGCGCACGACGATGATATCGGCGCCCGCGACTGGGGGAGACAACATGGCAGAGCAACAGATAACGCCGGGGACCAAGCTGCAGGTGGCATTCGACGTGCCCATGGGCCAAAAAACCGACTTCAACATGCTCGCCACGTACAAAGAGAACCTGGACGACGCGTACTTCCTTATGAGCGCGCCCATGCTCGCCGGCAAGCCGCTCATCATGGACGAAAACCAAAAGCTGCTGCTGCAATACAAAGTGGGCGAGGAGACGTTCGTGCTCGCCGGCTATCCCGAGGCAGTCGAGAAAAAAGGCATCCGCACCTACTGGAAAATGCGCAAAGTCGCCGAGCAGCGCACCTTTGTCAAGCGCCGCGACGAGCGTTTTAAGGTCGCCATGCGCCTTACCTACCAGCGCGACAACGCGGCCGCCTCCGAGCCCGAGGACGCCATGACCATCGACGTCTCGGCCGGCGGCCTGGCCGTCTACCTCAACGATTATCCCGACGTGGGCGAGGCCCTGGCCGTGCAAATGCCCACGATCCGCCTGCAGGGCGAGCGCCACGAGCTGCCCGAGCAGCTGGGCATCGTGTGCTGGGTGCGCCGCGCGCCCAAGGGCAGCCTGTACCGCAACGTCTGCGGCCTGCAGTTCCGCTACGCCGACGACATGGAGCGCGAGCTCGTCAAAGAATACGTCGGCTACATTCGCACGAAATATAAGATCTGATCGCCATGGCTCTGTTCAAGCGTAACGACAACAAAGATCAAGATGCCGAGGATTTGGCCGAGGGTTTGACCGAGGACCAAGCCGAGGACGCGCTACAGGACGCTCCCGGCGCTAACGCCGAGGACGCGCCCGGCGAGGACTCCGCGCCCGACCAGCCCCCCGCCTCCCGCAAGCGCTTCGGCAAGCCCAAGTCCAAGCCCAAACCCAAACCCAAGCGCAAGCCCAAGCGCGACTTGCGCGGCGTGGTGCGCATCGAGGAGCTGGAGCAGGCGCTGGCCGACCAGGACCTCGACGACATCGACCCCGACGCGGTCGTGTCCATGTACATGCCCAAGCGCCGCATGGAGCGCATCGGCACGGCGCTGCTGCGCATGGACAAGCTACAAAAAGCCCTCGTGGTGCTGGCGCTTGCCTTTGGCGTGCTGTTTGCCCTGTCGTTTATGCAGGAAAACATGGGTAACTTCACCATCAACCTCAACCGCCTGGAGCTGTTCCGCCGCGGCGTGGCCATTGCCGACAATGGCGACTTTAACAACGCCACCGCGCGCCTGGCGGCCGACGCCGTGGACAACGGCACCAATATCGCTGCCGACGACCTGCCCGACAACCTGGATAACATCGACGGCAGCCACAACGGCAAGAACTATGTGGCGTACACCTTCTATATCCGCAACGCCGGCAAGACCGATCTGGGCTACAGCGCCAAGCTCAAGGTGGTCAGCGCCAGCAAGGGCGTGGAGAAGGCGGCGCGCGTGCGGGTGTACCGCAACGGCGAGCCCACCACCTATGCGGCGGCAACGGCCGACGGCAGCCCCGAGCCCAACACCGAGCCGTTTGCGTCCAAGGACGTGGTGACGACCATTAGCCACAAGAACTTTCGCGTGGGCGATGTGGACAAGTACACCGTGGTCATTTGGCTGGACGGCGACGACCCGGAGTGCGTGGACAAGATCATCGGCGGTGCGGTGGAGTTTGGCTTTGACTTTGATTCGTCCGAGACCGACGACTCGAGCCTGTTCATTAAATTCGTGCAGGATATTGCCGACACCCTGACCGGCAACGACCCCATTAGCGCGAGCGGCAACGAGGCGCCCGATTACTACAAGGAACACAACGTGACCTGGAGTAACCGTCGCAACCAAAAGAACTCGCCCGCAGGGGACGGGGACAAGTAGAACGAAGAAGCGCCGGGCCGGGAGTGATTTCCCGACCCGGCGCTTTTGTTATGCGGAGGCGTTGTCGGCGGAGGTAGCACCGTTGCCAGCGGCGTCGTCCAGCAAGAACAACCGCAACGCGAGCTTGATCGCGTAGCCCGGTTTGACCTGCACCGGATCTCTCATGCGCTCGCCCAGGTCGCCGCAGTAGGCATAGATGTCGCGGATCAGATCCGCGCCCGAGAGCGTGAACATGTAGCCCGCGTCCGAAAGCGCGTTGGGCGCTGCGGGCAGCCCCGCGGCCGCACAAAAGCTCGCGAGGTCGGAGCCCATGACGGCCTTGTAGTCGATCGCGGCGCCACGGTCCCGGGCGGTCTGCTCCTGCTCGCGGGCATATGACAACGCCGCCGCCAGCACAAAGCTGGGTGTGGGCGCGTTGACGTCGTCGGTGGTGGCGACGAGCTTACCGGCCGCTTGCGTGACCAGCCAGGCAACTTCGCGCTGACAACGAACGGCTTTGCGCGTCACCGGCTTGATCGATCCGGTAGAAACGCTTCCCTTGGGTTGATTGGCGGCAGCCATAGAGTCCTCCCGGCAAATAGCCCGCATAAGCAGGCAGAAATACACGTTCTGCACCAGTATAGCGAGTGGGGAAGGGCTAAGGGCAAAGCGTGGTGGGGGGTGTAGGTATGTGCTGGCATGGCGCTGCGGTCGCAAACCTTAAGAGGGACTTATGACTCAACGGGAGAGCGCGGCCAAATAGGGTGAACGGCGTTTGCACAGTTCCATAACTAGCCCAAGGTAGGCCAATGAATCTGACGGATTGTAGACCCCCGAAAACTCATAAGGAAATCGTAAGAAATGTGGTATTCTCAAATCCAAATTTTTTAAGGATGGGCAAGCAACATCCAACACGAAAGCGCGGGCTCCCCTTCCGGGCTTCTCGAGGGTCATCTGGGATGAATGGGGAAAGAAAGGGGTCCGTATGGATACCAAGGCATTAAAGAAGCAGATGGGCGCCGCCATCGCCATGGTCCTCGTGGCAGCCGTAGCCCTCGGCTCCGCCACGTTCGCATGGTTCGTGACGAACAATACCGTCAAGGCGACGACGAGCAGCATCAGTGCTCAGTCAAACGCGTCGTATATGACGATTAAGTACAACGCCACCGCTGTGGGTGTGGACAGTACGTTTGACGTCGCCAGCGATACGAAAGCAACCAAGCTGTACCCCGCCACCTTTGGTGAGCAGAAAGGTTCTACCAAGGGTAAGTTCATGACGGGCTACGGTACCAATGTCAACGACGGTACCCTGAAGGATCAGCTGAGCCTTGTGGGCACGGATGGCACTCCTGCCGAGGCGGTTGAAAAGGAATTCGCTAAGGAGAATGTCTTTAAAATCAGTTCCCGTGGCCAGAACCTTTCCAACTTGAGGGTCGATTCTGTCGAGGCGAAATCTGCTGACGGTAACAATACGGATCTTTCTACCAACTCTGACATCAATTCTGCGCTTCGTCTGTTGGTGAAGTGTGGCGACAGGTGGGTTGTTCTTGACAAGGACGGCACGTTCAAACTTGGTTCCGATGGTATCACTGCCGCTAATGGCGTTCTTGCTGACACCGTCATTGCCGATCAGGATACCGAGGTTGATATTTACGTCTTCTTCGAGGGCAGCGATGCAAAGGTTTACACGAACAACCTCAAGCAGCTGACCGATTCTTCCAAGCTGACCGTAACCTTTACTGCTGATAATCAGAACCAACAATAGTCAGGTAGTACCAGAACAGCTTGCGAAGGGCAGGTTCCCAGCCCGGGATCCTGCCCTTTTCCGTAACGAAGGGAGGCGACGGGTGTGCACGATTCAGTAAAGAGGCTTAAGGTTCAGCTTGTTGGGGCGGCGTTGACCGTCGTCGTCTCGGCGGTGGCGCTTTCTGCAACTACCTATGCATGGTTTGTCACGAACAGCAGGGTCCACGCAACTACGAGCACCATTTCCGCTCAAGCGAATGGTATGGTGCTGCAAATTGCTCAGGGCAAAAATGTTGCCCATGACGGTTCGGATAAGCAGACCACTGCCAGCTCGGCTGGTCACGAAATCAGCCCTTCATCGACCAACGATGCACAATCTTGGTTCGTTCCCAAATCCTGGCGAGGCACCGATGTCTCTGGCTACCAGAAGGCAAACACAGATACTGGCGGCAAGTACACGCTGACGAGCGGCACCGATTCCTATTATGCCTACGTTGCTGCTGACTACACCCTCTACACCGTGACGAACACGGGCATCGCGGATGTTTATCTAGACGGCACGAATCCTGTCACCATCAAGCCCTCCGACAGTGCGACAGGGGAATGGTTCAGCAAGATTAAGGGTAGCCTGCGCGTTGGCATTGTTATTGATGACGAGCTTAAGGTTGTCTACGCCCCGGTTGAGCCTTCGACTGCCGAACATGGCAACGATGCCTCTTATACGATCGGCTGGAGCTGTGTTGCTGCTGAAGGCGCCGAGACCAAAGCGCCCGATTATGCTCATGTTTCCGGCGCGACCCTAGTTGACCAGAACGGTGGCGATTGGGCCGCCACCGGATCGGGCGGTTCTTATTCCAAGCCTGCCGGAGCAAAACCGCAGGCCATCGCAAAGAGCGTCGATTACAACGGCACGAACATGAAGATCGTCATCTGGATGGAAGGTACCGACTCCGACTGCCAAAACTGGTCCGAGCAGGGCAAGAACACCACTGCTCCGACCTTTGACGTAACGGTCAGCTTGGTCGGTATCGTGCCTGACGGCAAGTAATTCGAAGTTTTCGATAGCTAAATAACGAGGGCCAGTTCTGGATTGAACTGGCCCTCGTTTTCTTTATGCTAAAAGCAGTTTAATTACAGCCCGTACACCTCAACCATGGCTTCGCCGATGCGGTGGGGTACGCCAGTGACGAGCGCGTTGCCCATGCAGAAGGCTCGATGGCCATCGGTCATGCCGGTGTCTGTCCAGCCTTTCGGGAAACCCTGGAGCTGATCGAGCTCGTCGGGGACAAGACGGCGGAAGCGACCGTCGGGGCACTCGATGACATGCTTAAAACGGCTGGCCCCCGTGCCGCCTTCGCCTGTGAGAATCGTGCGGCTTGGTTTGTCGATAGCATCCGGGAAGCTCATGGCTCCCTCGGAATACGTGTACGTAAAGCCCGTCTTCTTATTGGTGCGCTCCTCGCGCTTGCTGCCCTTGAGGTAGCGCCAGTCGGGGAGCTTTTCGTCAGAGATGTAGAACTGCTCCGGAACATTCGCCTCGTCGACAAGCACATCGCCAAGCACGCGGCGCTGACCGTGATAGTCCTCAGTAAAGTCGCAAGTCAGAACATGGCAGCCCTGCATGACACCGGCGTTCTTGAACTGCGATGTCTTTTGACCAACGCCAAAGCGAGTCGAGTTCTCATAAGGGTCGGGCAGGACGTCGAGCTCGGCCATTTCGTCGGGATAGATAGCGGGGAAGGCCTTCGCCATTACGCCGTTATGCATGCGATCAACAAGATCAACCTTGCCGGCGTTCTTCTCGCAGAAGATGTAAACGCGCTTGCGGCGCTGGGGGAAACCGTATTCTGCTGAGTTGACAACGCGCCATTCGACGGTGTATTCGAGATCGGCGAGGCAGCTCAAGATGATGGCGAAATCGCGACCGCGCTGAGATGCGGGCGACTTGAGCAGACGGTCAACGTTCTCAAAGAGACCGAAACGCGGCTTCTTCATCTCGAGGAAGTGATAGATATCCCACCAAAGGACACCCTTCTTGCCCTCGATGCCATGTGCCTGATTAAGCGGACGTGCGACAGAGTAATCCTGGCAAGGGAAGCCGCCAACGACCATCTGCACATCAGGGATTTCAATCTCGCCGGCTTCAGCCTGTTCAAGCACCTTATTGATGTCTTCGTTAACAACAGAGTTCTCGCCAAAGCGATCCATATAGCAACGAGCTGCGAACTGACGCGCCTTGGTTCCGGGCGGCTCCCACTGGTTGGCCCAAATGGTATGGAAGGGGCCGGCGGGCTTCATGTAAAACTCGGGATGACGCGGGTCGGCATAGCCTTCAAGACCCAGACGAAATCCGCCGACGCCCGCAAAAAGCTCGGCAATGTTAATCTCAGACACGTTTCTCCAATCGCTGCTGTGTCCGTTTATGGTGCTCACAACAATAACCGATCGAGCGGACAAGATCAAGACCTCAATTTCATGGAGGAATATGCTGCCCTGAACTACCATGAGGTTAACTGCGACGTTCGGAGGTACCCCATGTCCAAGAAGCACCTCGACTTCAAGCGTATGCTTGACGATACCGATTTTTCTGACCCCTCTAGCATTGAGCGGTATGCTGCCAATCTCGACGGGATGACGTTTCGCGATATTCTCGAGCTCGGTATTGCGCCGGAGGGGGAGAGTGCGCCCAAGGACTTTGGGTCTAAGAAGTACAAGGGCGGTATGGGAACCCTGATTGAGGAGCGTTACTTTGGCTACAAGGCCAACAGCGATGATCGGCCGGACTTTCCCGAGGCAGGCGTCGAACTTAAGGCAACGTGTTTTGACGTGCTCAAGGACGGTCGCAAGTCGGCCGGCGAGCGCCTTGTCTTAACGATGATTCCTTACGACCGCCCTGTCTCGCTTGACTACGACAACTCGCATCTCAAGACCAAGCTCAGCAATATCCTGCTGATTTACTATGGCCGTGATCGCTCTATCGATAAATACGACCAGCGTATTGAGCGCGCTGTTATGGTTCGCCTGCCCGAAGAGGACATGAAGATCATTCGCGCTGACTACGAGAAGATCATTTCATACATTCAAGATGGCCGCGCGGATGAGCTTTCGGAGGGCATGACCACCTACTTGGGCGCCTGCACAAAGGGTGCAACCGAAGCGACGATGTGGGTTGACCAGTACTACGAGTATTTCAATACCGATACGGGCGAGATCGAGCGCCGTCGCGCAAAGCGTCGCGCCTTTTCGCTCAAGCGCTCGTATATGGACTATGTCCTCCACGCCTATGTCCTCGGTGTCCCGCGCGTTGGCGAGAGTATCGTTCAGGCTGGTGACGAGTCCGTTGATTTCGAAAGCTATGTAACTGGACTTATCGAGCGACACTATGGCGAGACCGATCGCCAGATTGCGGAGCGGTACGGCCTGGAGTATACGGGCAACAAAGCGCAGTGGACGACGCTCGTTTATCGAATGCTCGGCATTAAAAGCAATGCTGCCGAGGAGTTCGTTAAGGCCGGGATTAACGTCCGTGCTTGTTGCGTTAATAAGAGAGGGCACATCGAGCAGGCAATGTCTTTTCCTCCGTTTGAGTTTAAGCAGCTAATCAACGAGGATTGGGAAACGTCTTCCTTCCGTGCGCGCCTTGAGACCAACCGTTTCTTCTTTGTCGTGTTCCGTGAGGACCACGAGGGGGAGTGGCGCCTTGACCGCTGCCTATTCTGGGCAATGCCGGCAAACGAAATCGAAGGCCCCGCAAAGGCCTGCTGGGATGAGACGCGAAAGGTCATTCGCGGGGGCGTTGAGCTCAGTCCGTATCGGGATGCAAACGGAAAGCTCAAGGTGACCAACAATCTGCCCGGTATGGCGGACAACCCGATCGTCCACGTTCGCCCGCATACCTCAAAAGCTGCGTACAAGTTCGCCGACGGAACCGAAATCGGCGATATTGCGAGGAACGCCTACGAGCTGCCCGACGGACGCTGGATGACCAAGCAATCGTTCTGGTTCAACAAGGGCTATCTGGAACATATTCTGGGGCTGTAATCCCTCGAGCCCGCAACTCGGCTACCAGCGCATACTCGATTTTCGAGGAATTCCACACTCGATTTTCGAGGAAATCTGGACTCGATTTTCGAGCTTTGCCCTACAGGTAAATCCCCTCGCACAGGGTCTTGTGGAACTGGGTGTGGTGGTCGCGTGCCCAGGTGAAGAGCGCCTGGTCAAAGTTGTCCTGGCTGGCGGGGATGCCGTAGACGCCGGCGACTTCCACGCGCACGAACTCCAGCGCGGGCAGCTTGTTGATGGCCGTGAGTGCAAACGGCGACGTGGGCTCCTCGAACAGGTAATGGCTGCCTTGCAGCGCGCCGCAGCCGGTGCAGGTGCTGGCGAGCGATACGGTCTTGGTGGTGCGCGACGTTACGGGCTTGTAGCCGCAGCGCTCGCGCAGGTAGTCGCGGATCTCGGCCGGCACGCAGCCCAACGCGGGGACGATGGCTATGGCGTTGGCGCGGGCGGTGTCGATCGCGATGTGGCCCGCGTCGTCCATGGCGGGCGCTACGCTGGGCGCAGCCTTGCTGCTCGAGTCCTCGGCCGCCAAATACGGAATGCCAAAGGCCGCGACCGTCGTCTGCTCGTGGCACTTCCAGCATTCGCGCTTGCCCAGCACCAGGTAGATGTAGGGCGCGCTGGGGTCGGAGCGATCCACGCCGGGCAGCCACGCGGCAAAGGGTTCGGGGTTGACGCCATCGGGCACGTACCAGATCTTCTTGGCCCGGTCCCACTTGGCGCCGAGGGCCTTAGCCTCGTCTTTGTGCGAAAAGGGAACATCGAGCTCGGTGCGCATGGCGGCTCCTTTGTGTGGCTTGCGGTGCATGTGCTCCAAGGATACCCCAGCGGCGGACGTCCGATGCATGCCGACGGAATTGCTGATGTTCTTGCTGTTGGCCGCGGCTGTTTGCAAACGCGACGGTGCCGTTGGGGCATTGCTATAAGTCAGCAAATGAGCAATTTGGCCGTCCAAGCAGTCGCAAAGCAAAATGGAAGTCCCGCGCCGTCAAGCAGTTTTGCCGCTGCTGCACTACATAATCACAGTTAAACGCGGCAATTCGCTCTTGTACAGTCTTAACCGTGATCACACGTCATTAGTAGCTCAGAGGTTAGGGCGGTGACTGAATGGCTCGGTACAAAGGCGAGAATAGGGCATGGGAAGGAGCCGCTCGGCTGCTCGCAAATCCGGCGCGCGGACGTGAAGGTGTGCGAGACCCCCAAGCACGTGGCCGAGATCGGCGGGTGGAGCCTGCGCCAAGTCCAGAAGTGGTGCGCGGACGGGACGCTCCCCGCGATGATGATCGGCGGCACCTGAGCGATCAGCGGGCAGAAAATCTGCGACATGCTCGGCATTGAGGACTAGCGATGCCTATGGAAGCATTCAAGGAAAATGACACCGGTGGCCGTATACTTGGCGGCGGGGCCACCGGCGGCGAGTGGACAGGCCGGGGGCCTGTCGTGGCTGCATCTTACAGCTCGGTCACGGGGAGCGCCGCCTCGCAGCTCGATTGCGGGGTGAGCCAGCATGAACGATAAGGAGAAGGCCGACTTGGCGTTCCTCTCTATGGAGCCGCCCAAGAACTACGAGACTTGGAAGAACATCGGCATCAGCTACGAGGCCGCTGGAGGCGACCACGACACGTTCCTCAGCTGGTGCTCCCACGACCCCGAGAAGTACGACGAGGCCGTTACCCGCAAGCTCTTCGAGCATGTGGACGAGGGCGGTAGGATCACGGCGGGCACGCTCATCTGGCATGCGGCGAACGCAGGCTGAAAGAGCACGGGCGACCATACAAGCGGAGCGCTTTGCACGGCCTCCGGCGGCCATGACCTCTCCGGATTGCCGTACTTGGAGCAGGCGATCAAGCAAATCGAGGCCAAGGCGTTTTACCTGCACTTCTGCTGTTCACGGGAAGCAAACAGCCGTTCGGTGACGTTTTAAAGCTCAGGTCTCCAATCCCTCTGATTGCTGCTAATCTATAAAGTTAGCGAGTTGAATTCTTTTCGAGTTTGTGACGCTCGCATACGGTCATTCTAGGACGCCGAAGGGGTGATTGCGATGAGCGTTGATAGTTCCACGGAGGATAAGGCTCAGAGCGCCTCCATTGGTGCTGTGGATTTGTTTTGCGGGGTCGGGGGCCTGACCTACGGTTTACGCACCGCTGGCATCGATGTGGTGGCTGGGTTTGACCTCGATTCCTCTTGCCAGTACGCCTACGATGCGAACAACGGCAAGGACAAGTTCATCTGCAAGAACATCGCCGAGGTCACCGGGGAGGAAGTCAAGGAGCTCCTGAAGGACTTTGACATCAAAGTCTTGGTAGGGTGCGCTCCTTGCCAGCCCTTCTCGAAGCACCGCAAGGACAAGAAGCATCGCGAAAAGCACAAGGACTGGGGGTTGCTTGCGCAGTTTGGGAGGCTTGTACGTGAAGTGCAGCCAGATTACGTGTCCATGGAGAACGTGCCCGAGCTCGAGAAGGAGAGCATCTTCTCTGGTTTCTTGAACACGCTTAAGGAGTCCGGATACTCGGTGGAATACAGCGTCGTAAAGGCTGAGGAGTACGGTGTGCCCCAGCATCGGCGGCGATTGATTCTGCTAGCTTCTAGAAATGGGTCCATCAGCTTGATTGACCCTACGAATGATAACGCTCATGCTGTTACGGTTCGGCAGGCAATAGGTGCGCTGCCTGCCGTGAGCGCTGGCGGCTCTTGCAGGGGGGACTCTCTGCAAACGGCGTCGGCGCTATCAGAACTAAACTTGAAGCGCATTAAGGCTTCGACGCCTAATGGCACGTGGCGAGATTGGCCTGAGGACCTGAGGCTTGATTGTCATAAAAAGGCTGCTGGCCAAACGTACCCTGCGGTCTACGGGAGGATGGCTTGGGACGAGACGTCCCCAACTATAACTACGCAGTTCTATATGTACGGTACGGGCCGGTTTGGGCATCCAGAGCAAAATCGAGCCCTAACCTTGCGTGAGGGTGCCGTCTTGCAGAGCTTCCCGCAGGATTACAAGTTCATTAGGCCTGGCGAGAAGATCAGCAAGAAAGCTGTGGCACGGCATATTGGAAACGCCGTGCCACCAAAGCTCGGCGAAGCGGTTGGCAAAAGCATAATTGCCGCTTGCGTACACTAGCCCTCTTCTGATTCGGTCATACCGCGCCGATATTCACCGGCGTTGAGATAGGTCGAAACATCCTTGCGGAGCTGCATCAAAAATGAGTCAACATGATTGACTAGCTCCGCAAGCTCCGATGTTGTCACCTGATTGCTTGCTTCTGCAAACGAAATTGATCCATGAGCTAGGTCATTCCGTCGATTCTTGATGTCTTTAAGCTCGCTCTTAATCTCATCCCTCTTGCAGTTCGCTATATCATCATGAATCGATATTCCGTGGTCATCAAAGAGCTTGAGGATTTTGTCTGCATCTAGATTTCCACCGGCGATGGTGTTCCGAACGCTGAATTGAAGTACGTTATTTTTAACAGCATGATCAAGCAACCTCTTGCTTATGGACTCGGCAGTACTATTGCTGGCTTTTGGGTCGCTCAACCCGTTATACATTTGGGTATGGTGCCAAATCGATTGAAGCTTTTCGGAAACCTCAGCGTAGCCGCAACCCTCGTCCTTTACTCTGTCGTAAATCGCCTGCATGAGATTAGTGACCGAGTACTCAATGATGTTGTAGATCATAAGCTTGACGTTGGAGCGGATGACACTGGAAACGAGGGTCACATCTGGTGTCGATGAGGGCAGGCCACTGGGATTTGCCTTTTCAGCGTTTTCGTACGCTCCTCGCATTACAGCATTGTAGCGCACGCCCTCTGCACCTTGGTCAAGCGAATCGAGCAGGGTCGCGAGCGTAATCATGCTCTTGGTCTCACCAAGGCGGTCGTTGTAGACCTCTTCGTACCCCAAGTTAAAGTCATTGGAATCCATAAGGTTTACCGCTCCGCCTTCAGCTTGTTGGCAACGAAATCAATGCGAGCTTTCAACTTGGCCTTTACGTTTGCCGAGTCTGACCGCACAAGGGTCTGGAACTCTTCGCAATCAACCCAAGACATGTCTTTGCGCGAAAGGTCCTTGTCCTCCGACAACGCCACGGCAACGCCGACCGCAATAGCTTCGAAACGCGCATGAGGAGTCGTTTTTCCTGTCGGTGTCTTTTTGAAACCCCTGTCTCCCAAGCACTTCTCAACGTATTCCAACATTTCTTTGAAGCGAGCGACGAGTTCATTGCGCTTGTCAGGTGACTCGGCAAGCTCGATGTTCATGCGATTCGTGTATTCATCCAGGTAACTAGCAACGCGGTCTTTGTAACCCTCGAAATCTGGGTAGCCGTCTGCATAGGCGAAGAAACGAGTGACAAGTTCCATGTCATCGTAGTGTTTGCGCGCCGTCTCGCTTAACGGGGCAAGTTTTATAAAGAGCGGATCATTGGAGAGCTCGCTTACTAGTTTTGTAAAATCGCCGCCCATGGAGCCACGGCGAATTTCTTGCGATTTGAGCTGCTTGCCCGATGAATTGATACGACGAAAAATCTCCTGTCGGACGTCAAAGGTGGTCCCTTCCTCAAGGTAAACCACTCGAAAGCTCGCGTTATCGAATCTTCTTTGTACTTCTATGGGAAGTTCTGAATAGGTCTTTCCGTTGACAGATGTAAGGATGTTTAGATTGCACAAGGTTAAATCGCCTCTGGCAAAGTTCACCAAGGCGTTCATCCTTTGCGCTCCATCAACGATTTCCGTTCTGCCATCTTCAGCATCGGCAAAGAACATGTAGGGAATGGGCAGACCAATTAGCACAGACTCAATAAAGTAGCTGCAGTCAACGTCCGTCCAGACGAAGTTCCGTTGATAGTCAAGCGGAATGTAGAATGCATCAGCATTGAACTTATTGATGAGGTATTCCGCAACGTATTCGCGAGTGCTGAATCGCACATCCTTTTTCTTGTCGCGAATCTGTTCGGAAATCTCGATCGTCTCACTTTGTTGATCAGTCAATCGCCTTCACCTCAATCTATAGCAGGACGAAGCCAACTTAGGTCTGACTGGCTGTGGGATGTGAAGTCCTCTCCCATAACCAATGCTGCACTCTAATGATACCAGCAGATGCCTGGCATTAGAGTCGTGCCCCTCTGCCACTTTGTGACGCCCGTCTAGGCTGCTCGTATCGAGTAACTGGGCGGGCGCCTTGTTGTGCCTGCCGCGATTTGAAAGCAGGATACATGGACGGTGAGACTCATGGCGACGAGGCGGCGAAGGTCGAGCTCGCGGAAGGGCAAGAGGACGCGAGGTCGGCAGAGGTGGCGGACGCCCTTCGCTCGGAGATCGAAGCGGTGGAGGGCGCAGCAGCCGACGAGCGCGTGGAGTACTGAGCTCAGGCTCGCTGGGGCGCGGAGCGTCAAGGCCGCGCGTGCCCTTCTCGACGAACACGGGGGCGACGTGGGCGCGCTCAAGGAGGCGGAGCCCTGGCTCTTCTCGGTCCCCCCGCGCCCGCTGGGATCACGGGGCTGTCAAACGCGGGAGCCGCTGTTTGTGTCGACGACAAACTGAACATTGTGGCGCGACCAAATTGAGCACTTTGGCAAACACGCCGCGTTAACCTATCCCACCGCCTTGCCGAGCATGAGCGTCGCCTCCATACGGTGACTCGCGCCGGTGAACTCGACCAGGCGGCCGTGGTGGACGATGCGGTCGATCATCGCCGCCGCCATCTTGTCGTCCCCCAGGACCGTGCCCCACTTGCTGAACTCAATGTTTGTGGTGATGACCAGGCTGTGCCTCTCGTAGCAGTCCGACACCCCCTGGAACAGCAGCCTCGCGCTGTCGAGGTCCAGCGGCACGTAGCCGAACTCGTCCAGGATGACCAGGTCGTTTCTGGCGATGTCCCTCATCGCCGCCTCCAGCGAGTGCTCGCGCGCCGCCTTTTGGGATACATTTGGGATACAGCGCTATATACAAGAAACCGGTCTACCGCATTTCCGCAGGTAGACCGGTTGAATAATTGGTGGGCGTTAGAAGATTTGAACTTCTGACCTCTTCCGTGTCAGGGAAGCGCTCTCCCCCTGAGCTAAACGCCCGATCAAGGGTGCGCGAGTGCGCACGGAATAATATAACGGAGCTCCCACCCAGTGGCAAGAACTATTTTTTAAAAAGCGGCGATTTGCGACCCTCTCCGTCTCGATGCGGCGCGAACAGCACACGAAAAGTCGCGTTTGTACCCCCGATGAACTGCACGTTCGCGTAAAATAATGCCCATTATGGGCAAATGGTGTCCAGGTAGTTTGCAACACGGCATTTTGGGGAGGGGCATGTCGGACGCGCGCTCGCTGCGAAAACAGTTCAATCGCATGCTCGCTACGTTGCTGGTGGCCCTTGCTGCTGCCGGAGCCGTAACATATGCCTGGTACATCTACAACGCCAACCGCCACATCACCGATGTCAAGATGGCCGCGGGCACGGGCGTGACCTTCCTCATCTCCAACGAGTACGACGGCGAATACAAGACCAACGCCGGCCTGAGCTTTTCGGGCCTGCTCGATCCCGTCTCGACCGACAACGTGCTCAACGGCTTCCAAAAGGTAACGGGCTTTACCGGCGGAACCACCCAGGACTCGCTCTTTGCCAGCATGTTTGGCACCGCCGAGCATTCCGACTACTACAAGACTTCCCTGTACCTGGCCACCAACTCGGCCGCGACCGACGTGTACCTGTCGGGCATTGACTTTACCGAGCAGGACCCGGCAAACCCTATCTCCACCGCCTTGCGCGTGGGGCTGGTTACCTATGCTCCAGGGCAGGGCGACACCGTTACGGGCCAGTACGTCTTTGAGGTCTCGGGCGAGCACAATCCCCAAGCGCGCTACAACACACTCGATGGCAAGGATGCCGGCGAGAACGAGCAGAATCACCTGGTGCTCGACAGCACCCGCTCCGATGGAACAACGGTTCATTTTGACCAGCTGACTAGTGCAAACTTCTGTGACTACAACGAAGACACCGGCATCGTGAGCCTCAAGGAGGCCACGACCAAGATCTGCAGCCTGCCCGCCGCTGCCGAGGGCGCCAACCGCAGCACGCCCGTGCGCGTGGATGTGTACGTGTGGCTGGAAGGCTGCGACCCCGACTGCACCAACAACCTGGCCGCCACCAGCCTGCAATCGCTGGCGCTGCGCTTTGCCGGCAAGCGTTCGTAAGGGGGCTGGACATGAGTGCTTCGAACATCAAAGACATCCTAAACTCGCTCCGTCGCATGGTTGCCGCGGCTGCATGGATGTTGGTGCTGGTGGCAGCCCTGAGCGCGGCCACTTACGCTTGGTTTAACAACTCGCGCTATACCAACGTGACGCCCGTGGCGCACACGGTAAGCGACGAGGGCTCCGACCTGCAGATTGGCCTTTCGGCCAACGGGCCCTGGGACACGACGGCAACGCTTGCCGCCGCCGACAAGACACTCTATCCCATCTCGACGGCAGACCTTTCCCGCTTTTGGCGCGGCACGTTCCAAAACGCCGCCGGCGTTACGACCGACTACGCCGACTGCACCGCGCAGCTGGACGATTACGCCCTTTCGGGCGCGCTGTACCTTAAGGGCAGCGATAGCGCGCTCAACGTGTACCTGTATCAGGGCCAGATGAGCGTGACGAGCGACCCGCAGCTGCTGGCCGCGCTGCGCCTGGGTCTGGTAATTACAACCCAGTCGGGCACGCAAACGCATATCTTTACCTGCGACGATCTGGGCAATACCGCGGGCGCCACCAGTAGGCGCACCACCGCGCAAGACGGCGTGGTCGTGGCAGCTGGCGCCTCGGGCTGGACCTACACCGCCGATCCCGCACGCGCCATAAGCGCCTACAGCATGGACGGCACCGGCGACACGCCCACGGCGCGCGCAGCCGCCACACCTATCTGCACGCTGGCCGCCAACGAGGTGGCAAGCGTTCGCTACGTTGTGTACATGGAAGGCTGCGACGCCAATTGCATCGACGAGGCCCAGGCCCGCGATGTGGTGCTGCAGCTTGCCTTTGCCGCGGCCAAGGCATAAGGGGGGCGAAGCGACATGGAAGACAAGAAGCACATGCCAGCAGATAACCGCAAGGCCAAAACCCAGAGCGCTAGCTCCGCGGCCCCTTCCAGCGCGTCCGTCGATCGCCAGGTCCTCGAGGGCGCCGCCGCCCGCCGTCACGCCCGTCGCGCGCGTGCCTACATCGCGCTCGTTATGGTGGCGCTCGCTGCCACTTTGGGCGCCGCGACCTACGCCTGGTTTACCAGCAACATGAAGGTCAACACCAACTCGGTGAGCGTGCACAGCGACACGTCCAAGCTGGTGCTGGAGTTGGGCGATGCCGATCGCGGCAACTGGTCGCAGCAGGGCGATGCGTCTCTGGCCTCCACCGCGAGCGGGGCCGTGACGCTCTACCCGGTCTCGACCTTTGACCTCAACGGCTTTGCTGCCTGCGCGCAAAACAACTCAGCCGGCGATGCCGCGGTGTTTGAGCAGGCAAAAGACAACGGCTCTGCCTACTATCACGGCTGGATCGACCTGCGTCCCACCATCACGGGCACGGGCGCCAGCAAGGTTAAGGGCAAGGTGAGCCTGTATCTGGCAGAGTCGCTGGTCCCGCAGGGTGCCGACGCCGAGCTGCTGCGCGCGGCCCGCGTGGGCATTAAGGTCTCGAGCGGCAACCAGGTGCTCGCCACCAACATCTTTGAGCTCGACAGCTCCGATGGCGGTCATCGCGGCGAGCATCCCACGACCGCCCCAGCTGGCCTTGCCGGCTACGCCGATGGCATGCTGCTGGGCTGGCAAAACGGCCAGCTCGCTTGCGGTACCAACGTGACACAGGACCCGGCCGCCTTTACGCTGGACACGAGCGAGACGGCCGAGCGCCCGCAAAACTCGCTCGCCACGCTGGGTCTTGGCCAGACCTATCGTCTGGACATCTATTACTACATCGAGGGCACCGACCCCGATAGCGCCGACTACCTGCATCAAGACCCGGGCACCCTGCACCTGGCGCTCTTTGCGACCTTGGACGGTGAGTAGCCATGACGCGTAAGCAACCCGCCGCCAACTGTACGCCCGCCACCGGCAAGCTCAACGTCCCCGCCCCCGCCGACACCGACCTGCGCCGCAAGCTCACCACCACCGTGGTGCTGGTGCTGTTTGCCCTGGTGGCGATAGCCATGGCAACGTTTGCCTGGTTCTCCATCGCCGATAGCGCCAAGACCAGAATGCTCATGATCGATGCTAACGCCGACGGCTCGCTGCGCTTTGACCTGGACGAGCATGCCGCGTTTGACGAGTACGTGCACAGCTTGGGCTTCGACCAGATCTCGGCACGCATCGCCAGCGAAAAGGGCGTGGACATCGATGCATCCAGGCTCAAGCCCGTCACCACGAGCGATTACCAGACCTTTACCTTCGAGGATGGCTCCACCGCCGATCCCGCGACCGGCGCCTACCTGGAGTTCACGCTGCACTTTATGAGCAGCACGGACCTGCGCGTTCGTCTGACCGGGCAGGACGGCGACGGCGGCGCGTCCGGCACGCGGTTTAGCTCCGACACGCAGGGCATGGCCAGCGCCATGCGCATGAGCTTTACCGCCGACGGCCACACCTGGGTCTACAACCCCAACGGAGGCGGAGGCTCGTCTGGTGCGGCCACCGTCTTTGGGCTCGACTCGGGAGCAGCGAACGCGGCCAGCGACATGTTCGACCTAATAAAAGATACGGACAAGCCGGTAACCGTTCGCATATGGCTCGAGGGAACGGACCCAAATTGCACTAATATGCTAAAGGGAGCTAACTATTCGGTTTCGATGCGCTTTGAGGGCATCGAGGAACAGTAGATACGCACGGCGGCCATCGGGCCGCGCACGACCTAAACAGACACGGTAGTAAGGGACATCATGCAATCTGTCAAAAAAGCCGCATCCATCGCACTGAGCGTCGTCATGTGGATCATCATCCTGGTGGCGGCCCTGTATGCGTTTACCACGCTCGCTACGCGCGAGGACGGCAGTGTCTCGGACATCGCCGGCTTCACCCCGCTTGCCGTGCAGTCCGACTCCATGGCGCCCACGTTTAACAAGGGTGACCTCATCGTCATCCAAAAGTGCGACACCTCTAAGCTCGAGGTGGGCGACATCGTGACGTTCCACACCATTATCGACAACGAGTACGCGCTCAACACGCACCGCATCGCCGCCATCGACGAGGTCAACGGCATGCGCAGCTTTACCACCAAGGGCGATAACAACGACGTGGCCGATACACACATCATCAGCGACGGCGACATCGTGGGCAAGTACGTGTTTGCGCTGCCGCAGATGGGCAAGGTCATGAACTTCCTGTCCAGCTCCATGGGCTTCCTCATTGTGATCGTGCTGCCCATGCTGCT
>ERZ837590.906-NODE-906-length-19185-cov-25.825771_pt1 | contig 19185 bp, 24 predicted proteins | sample MGYA00519573_ERZ837590 | MGnify/ENA primary metagenome ERZ837590 (study PRJEB31850, sample SAMEA3708820) | human gut metagenome | biome: human gut; feature: human-associated habitat; material: faeces | place: China | collected 2014 ... | reverse complement strand
TCCGCCTCCTGCGAAGTTATCTACAATCAACTCTCCGTTTATCATGTGTTTCTCCTCAACAATTCTTTTATTTTAACCCTGTCCGCTCATCAACAACTTTCTCTCTAAATCAGAGACATCATAATCCCTGTTCGGAAAATTACTGAATTTTGTTTTCTTAGTTCTTCCTGCTGCTGCATCCTCTTCGCACCATTTAGCAACAGTTGCCATTGTTGTGCCACTGTATTTTTTAGCTCTTGTAACTCTTTCATCAACAAATGACTTCCCATATTGTCTGCAAAGAGTTTCATAATTTGTTTGTAAAGGGAGTGGGGGCAATTCGGTGTTTTCTTCTACTCTCCCTCTTATCTCTTTCTTATCTTCTTCTCCCTCTTCTTCTAGGGAGCGACTTTTTGCGCCGTCCGTCGACGTGTCGGGCGACTGTCGAGCGACATTTCCAGCATCTTCTTCGCACCACTTCGCAACTGTATCAATAACGTCTGTCACTTTGTATTTTGCTGTTTTTGCCCTTTTTATACGTTCATCAACAAATAATTTACCGTATTCATCGCAAAGGCTTTCATAGGTGGTTTTGGCAGTGTGTGCGTGTGCTGGTTCCGGTGTGCTGTTCTCTACTACACTACCCTCTACTACACTAACCTTACCTAACCTAACCTTACCTAACCTAACCTCGGTTGCCGACTGGTTGCCAGTTGGTTGCCAGTTGGTTGCCAGCTCAATTACTTCTGTATTTCCAGATAATTTTTCAGTATATGAGCCATTTTCTTTCAAATCTAACAAGGCAAGTTCTTCTTGATATTGTGTAGGATGATATCTGTCTTTTCGGAGCAAATTATGCATCCGCCAGTGTTTGATAACAATCACACCATTGTCAAAGGTTAGAATAAAACGTTTCAGCACCAGGAGCTTCAAATCATCTTCGGAAGCTCCAATCATGCGCTGAATTTTTTTCGGATTATTTACAAATCCATCATCATCTGCTCTCATATTCAAATGAAAATAAAGAGCTTGTGTAGTAAGAGGCATATCAAGAAATGCATCACTATCACAGATTTTCTGTGTGAACATTCTCTTTTCAGCCATTTAACTCATCCCCCTTTTTAACTAGAACGGAAGTTCTTCGTCGTCTGGATAGTTCATAAATCCATCATCATCTACATATTTCTGTTCCGGAGCAGGGGAATGAGTCCCCGCTCCTGTTGCCTTGCTCTCACAGAAATAATGTTCTTCCACAACTACATCTGTCGTATACACTTTTGCTCCATCACGGTTTGTATAGCTTCCAGTCTGGATTCTTCCGCAGATACAGATTTTCGTTCCTTTTTCCAGCCATTTCTCTGCGAAATCTGCCTGCTTTCCAAATGCCACGCATCTGATAAAGTCAGCAGATGTATCCCCCTCTTTCTTGAAACGTCTGTCAACTGCAAGTGTATATCTGGCAATCGCTGTTGAGTTTTCACCAGGGGTATATCTAACCTCTGGTGCTGCTGTTAATCTTCCCATTAATGCTACTTTATTCATTTCTATTATCCTCCTGTTTTTGTTCTTTTTTTACTGTTTCTGGTCGCCTAGAAGTAGCAAATAATTCCATTAGCATATAATAATCATCATAAGAAATATCTTCGATTCTCTGCGCTGTAGAACCTTTTTTGTTTAAATAATCTAAAGTATTCTGCTCACTTTTTCCTGCATATCGCAGTGCAACACGAATATTATTAAGCTCTTTTTCAGTCAAAAACTCCTCTTCTGAATCTCTCATTGCTCCCTCTGTCGGGATGCAAAAAAGTTGAAAACAAGCATATTTAAATGCAGCTGACAAGGCTTTATTTAATGCCTTATCGCCATTATCCATCCCTTCGCCTACGATTGACACAGTGACTTTTGAACCGTCCTCTACTGACATAAAATGATAATCGACTTTCACAATTGAACGTTTCATTGTTAAGTCTTTTCCAGATGCTTCTGTGATTGCTTCGATGTCCTTAACCTCAGGTACACAAAAGACTTTGTATTTAATCATAAGAGGCTGTAAAGCATTAAGTACATCGTCAATGCCTCTGTAAGAATACGAAAACTTATTCGCTTTTGCCGTTCGGTTTTTCCCAATCGGACCAATATTTTCCATGATTGAGGCAATCGCCCCATAAATTTTTTCCATTTTTCTTTTCTACTCCTTATCGGATTCTTAAGGATTCAGTCTGCTTTGTCTCTGCAATCCCTGCAAACTTCTCCGGATTTGCTTTGACATCTGCAAGCAGTCGAGTTCTATCCAGCTTCGGATCCTGCGAAATCAAATACTCAGCAGGAATTTTCGACTCATCAATGATGTTCAATGACTGCGGATTTTTCTGAATTGAGTATGAACGAAAATCTGTTTTCAGCTTTCTTACATCCATCATTTTCATTGCGTTTTCGAGGTTATTTTTTAAGTGATTGGTACGATTCTTAAGCACCTTTTTCATGTGTGACAAACGCTCAATTTCCTTATCAATTTTCTCAACATCGCCGTTCAAATTGGTGATAATCATTGCATAGCTGTCCGCTTTCACCTCTAATTCTCCCTGAATAGATGCAAGCGTATCTGCAAATACAGTTGCATCCACGTCGGTATCTTCTGCCATCTGACAAAGTGTCAGGTATTCCCCTGTGATTTCGTAAAGTTTTAACATTTTGTATCCTCCTTTTTGGTGATTAAAATTGTTCTTTCTAACGTTTCATGCTCTCTTGCCTGTTCTCTTCTATGTCCAGCAGAGGTCGCACTTGCAGCGCATCCGGCACCGGTTCGCATCTCTAACATATACTCATCCATCATAATTTCAGCCCTCTTTCCATTTCTCTTCAAACAGCTCTACAACTTTATCTACTGTCAACGGTTCTCTCGTTTCTACACCAAGCACTGCACTAAGTACGTCCAGTGTCATTTTCTCCTCTCCGCATTCTCTTGAATTGTCTAACAAGCTGTTTAAGACTCTGACTTTCTCCGAATCTCTAATTAACTCCTCTAATGCTGTAAATTCAATTTCCACCTTGCTCACGATGCTTTATCCTCCTTGATTTCAAATTTTGCCCAGCTCTCAATAAACTTCTCTGCCTGCTTCTTTGTTTTATTTTTCTTTCTTACCTGCCATAAACCAGCGATGAAGAAAATTACTGCCGGTCCCGCAATCCAGACAACAGCGCACACTAATGCTTCTGCATCTCTACACTCGATAGCATTACACAACCAGCCACCGAAGCAGATGCCCGTCCAAAGTCCCAAAGCTGTTTCAAGAATGTCCTTTTTTTTCTTATTGCTCATTTTTTTCATTGCATTTCTCCTCTACACCTGTTAAAATTACAAGTGTAATCTTTTATCTTTAGTCCCATAGGAACGCAACTTCCTGTGGGACATTTTTTAATTTAGTTACTTTTCTGCCACAGAATTCCTGTATCTTCCCAAAGTCTCTTAGGAGATATGTAATAGGTGATTCTTCCATACACACTGTTCATCTGTGATAATTTTGTAATCTTTTCCCCTGCCCGGGTAGCAATTCCGATCGGCAGCCACCCTTGAACAATTCCTGCTCTCACCCAATCCTGATCTCTTCCGTATATTTTTGCTGCATCAGCAACCGGAACTGAACCGGTAGGAAATTCCGGAATCTTCTGCATGCTCATTATTTTCCTGCAAACTTTATCAGCAATCTTTTCACTTGCTTCAAGTTCTTTAATTTCCGATAATTCTTCCTGTAAATCTGCTCCCATGTTTTCTCCTTTCTCACGCTGCTTCGATAAGTGGCATATAGCCCTCTTTTTTCAACAGTTCATATATGAATAGACGACCTTTTTGCGTCCATTCCGTCTGCATCTTCACATCAGACATTCCATTTGAACGCACAATATCAATCGTTCTGCTATGTACATACCCTTGATTTTGGTATTTTGAATATAAAACCCACTGACCGTTAGCTTTGTACTGAACTTTCAAATCATTTAAAATCTGATTCATCTTTCTAGCACTCATGCCGTAATCTTTTGCAATTTGAGTCATCAACACAAGAGATTTGCTCTGCAAAATTGTATCTACATAATTTGCTTTCGGCTCTAATTCGCTGATAATCTTCTGTTGCTCTACTACTTGACCTCCAAGAAACTTGCAACGGTCCTTTAAGGAATCAATCTGTTTAGAAGCAAATTGTAAAGCACGAGCCATAACCTGCTCCGGTGTGTTCCATGCTTTTTCCAAGTCAAGAAAATACTGACGGTACAATCTGCCTTTTTCCGTTCTCTGAATCATACAAATCTGTTTTGCCATGTCGATAGAAATTTCATAATCCACCGCAGGTCTACCTCCTGTACTTTCGCTCATTTTTGAGCAAAAGTCCTTTCCTGCTTCAAAACCATATTCCGTCATGCGTGGAAACCAGTCTTTGAACGCTGTTCTTATTTCCAACCCAGTATGCAATTCTCTAGCCGATACAGTTGGTTGCTCTGTATCATAATTAACCTTAATCAAGTCATTCATCATTTTCCTCACTCCAATCCTTTAATTTTAGTCAGAAGTTGCTCCACATTCTCGTCTAACTCTCTTAAATTTTCAATAATTCCAGTCACTGCTGGATACTCAAGTCTGCCTTCCGAATCTTTTCTTCGCTCCATCTGTTTCAAGAAATACAATCTCTTTTTGTAATATCCTTGCACCCAAATCAAATGAGTTTCAATGTCATCTAACTCAGATTTAGTGAGTACATTGCTTTCTTCCATTTCTCTTCACCTCTCTTTCTTACTATGCTGTTCTCTCTCCGGCAGGCTCTAAGCTCTCTCGCCTTCTGCATACTGCCGCTAATGCCATGACTGTCGCATCGAGATAATACTCTTCACGCTCTGTCATGTGAGGATACGTTTCTTTTAATAGTTTCAATGTTCTTTCCTGTGCCTCTGTCATTGTTTCACTTCCTTTCTTCTTAACAATCTCTAATTAATTTTTTATTTCTCGTAGATTGTTTGTTTGACTTCGTGAGTATATAATATCACTTTGTGAGTTTTAAGTCAAGTATTCTTTTGAAAAAATATTGACTTTGTGAGTTTTTAGTAGTATACTTAATATCAAGAAAAGAGGTGAAAAAAACGGAAATCAAAGATAGAATTAAAACCATTCGCAAAAAAAAGGAGCTAACTCAAGTAGAGTTTGGTCAAATAATCGGAGTAAAAGGGAATACCGTAACAAATTATGAAACGGGATTAAGAAATCCTACTGAAGCTGTCGTTAAATCTATCTGTAGAGAATTTAATGTCAATGAGCACTGGCTCCGTACCGGCGAAGGCGAAATGTTCATCGAGCTGACAAAGGAAGAAGAAATTGCAACTTTTATAGGCGGGGTTTTGAGAGACGAAGATGATTCTTTTAAGAAACGTTTAATCTCTGGACTGGCGGCACTGGATGAAACCGGATGGGAAGTTTTAGAAAACTTTCTCAATTCAATCCAAAAAAAAGAGGACTGATAGTATCAGCCCTCCGCCCTGGAATTGCTTCGATATTACAGATGTAACAACGCTTTTACATAAAAGTAAATTAAGCGCAGTTTTCGCTCATCTGCCTTATCCAACAGTTCCACAATCAGTTTTTTGTAATCCATACCTATGTACCTCCGTTTCTTCTGTACTGTGCAGCCCGAAACGAAATTCCTTTCATTATATTACTATATTACTACTTTTGAGAACAAAAAGAAAGGATTTCCCGAACATTCGTTCTATTTCGGCTGTTTTATCTTTCGTTACATTAATTAAAACGACAGCATTTTGGAAAAAATTACAAGAAACGGAGAATCGTCCGGTAAACCGGACACTTATTTGCTTGTCATTTGACAGGTGACTCGAACAGGTCTGTGATGTGACATTTCAGACCTCTGGCAAGTTTTTCGAGCGTACAAATCGTAGGGTTTGAATCTTCGTTCATGCACTCTTGAACAGATGATTTTGATACTCCAGTCATAAGCGAAACTTGCCGAATTGACATGTTTTTTTGGTACATAATTTTATCTAATAATATCTTCATATTAATAGTATTTAGCATTTTTAAAAGAATATGTACTGGAGATGAAATAATGAGGTTAAAAGAAAATATTTCTGTTCGTTTAAAAGAAATAATGGATATAAGAGGTTTTCGTCAAATTGACGTATTAAACTTATCCATCCCCTATTGTGAACAATATAATATCAAAATGAATAAATCAGACATCAGCCAATACTGTGCTGGAAAAAACGAACCTACCCCCAAAAAACTCTTCATTCTTAGTTGTGTCCTAAATGTAAATGAAAAATGGCTCATGGGGTTTGATGTGCCAATGGAAGATAATACAGAAACTAACTCTCAAATAGGTAAACTGATTCGTTCACGTCGAGAAGAACTTGGAATGACACAAGAAGAACTTGCTTATCGCCTTGGATACAAAAGCAAAACAACTATTGCTAAAATAGAAAATGGAACTAACGATATTGTTCAAAGTAAAGTTACTGCTTTCGCCGAAGCGCTTAATACTTCTGTTTCCTATTTGATGAATGTATCAAAAATTCAAGCAACAATAGATAGCTATGAACACTCTTTAATTTACGAATCTTCCCAACTAAATCCAAAGGGAAAACAAAAAATCCTAAGTATCATTCAGGAAATGGCTTGTAATCCTTTATATAATGATAATTATCTACAATCTATTGCCTCTTATCAACAAAAACAGACTTTAAAAGGAGACAATACTATGAAAAGGAGATGCACATAATTGACCACAGGAGAACGAATAAAAGAGGTTAGAAATCAACTTGGAATAAGTCAAGTTGATTTTGCTGACAAAATTAATGTTTCTAAGCAAACATTATATAAGTACGAAAACAATATGGTTGTAAATATTCCTTTCAATAAAATAGAAGCTATTGCTCAACTAGCTAATGTTTCCCCTGCCTACTTGATGGGTTGGACAAATGAACAACTTGCTTCTACAAATCAAGATAAAGTTATCACAACAGATTATATGTCTAATGTAAAAGAAAGAATCTTTGGTGCTGTCACAATCATGAGTGAAAAAGAGGCTGAGAAAATTTGGGAATTAATTCAAGCTACTTTTATTTTGGGCAACGCAGAGGAAGTTCCAGCCGAACCGGAAGAAATTGAAACGTTAGAGGCTTACCAAAATGGAGACCCAGAATATCAACCTTGCTATACTCATGAGGAAATGTTAAGGGAACTTGGTTTGGATAAATAAATTAGGAACGCATCGAGCGTTTAAAGGGCAAACAAAGCAAATACTTTTAATCGAGGGGGAAAATTATGGACTTCAAAGAAGAACTAAAGAATCATGTTAAGCGAATCGAGAACACAAAAGATACACTTCAAACTGAGGAAGCAACCAAAATGGCTCTCATCTTACCTTTTTTTCAACTGCTCGGATATGACGTATTTAATACCTCAGAGTTTTGTCCAGAGTATACTGCCGATATCGGAATCAAAAAAGGGGAAAAGGTAGACTATGCTATTCTAATCGCAGGAGAGCCGGTTATTTTAATTGAAGCAAAGGCTGCTAATAAAAAACTTGATAATCATAAATCACAGCTTTTTCGGTATTTTGTTTCTACTCCTGCTAAGTTTGCAATCCTTACAAATGGTATTGAATACCGCTTTTACAGTGATTTGGATGAGCCAAACAAAATGGATAAAGACCCATTTTTAACTGTCAACTTATTGAATCTCAAAGATGCACAGATATCACAGTTAAGCAAATTTCAGAAAAGTAATTTTAGCATTTCAGATATCTTAGACAGCGCATCCTTACTTAAGTATGTCAATATCTTCAAAGATTATATTGACCGACAGTTCCAGGAGCCAGCAGATGAGTTTGTCAAACTCCTGCTGCAACCGGTTTACAAGGGTGTTAAAACGCAAAACGTTATTGAACGTTTCCGTCCTGTTGTGACAAAAGCAATGACTGAGTATCTAACAGAAACACTGAACGAAAAGCTACAGGCAGCACTTGAAACAACTGCGACAACATCGGCGAATGATATTAATGCGCTAAAGACAAACGAGCACTGGGAAATTCTGAATATTATAAAAGAGATTTTGCAAAATGTGATAGACGTAAGAAAAGTAAGTCTGAAATATACAAGTGCTTATATTGCAGTCTTGTATGAGAAAAATACAAGAAAATGGATTTGCAGAATCACGCTCTCTTCCAACCAGCAGAGTCTTATCATTCCGGACGAAAATAAAAATGAACTGCGTTATAACATCGACGATATTTCGGATTTATTTAAATATTCCGAGCAAATTATTGAGTCAGCGAGACGCTACTTATTCTCTGATACACTATCTGAGAAACAAGAAGAAACAAAAGATGTCTTAAAAACTCGCTGGGGCACTTATCAAATGCCTGAGCCTTATCATGTTTGCATTACAAGAGGACCTCGTACTGATTTAAAGAAAATTAAATAATTCAGGGAGAAAAAAATGGGATTTGGAGAATCAGCAACTATCAAAAAGATAGGTATTATAAAAGTAGATGAAGAAAATCAAATGTTCCAAATTAAAGGGGCTATTTCAAATAATGGGAAAAAAAGTGGGATTATTGGAAAGACTTTTAAAGGGGCAATGGCTATTGGAACAGCAGGCATGTCAGTAGCAGCAGGAAAATTGCTTGGGACCGGAAAAACAAAAGTTGGTTCTAATGACTGGTATCATTTTACTGATTTAATAAGCTATGAATTGGTTGAAAATGATAATATCGTAACTAGCGGTGGAGTTGGACAGGCACTAATTGCTGGTGCTGCATTTGGTGGAGCTGGTGCAATCGCCGGAGGCATCACAGGAAAAAGAGTACAGAAAAAACAGGTTGAATCAATGTATATTAAAATCACATTAAATAATTTTGATACTCCACTTATCACCGTACCTTTTATAACAAAAAAAGTCAAAACTACATCAAAAGAATATTTGACTGCGCTAGAAGAAGCAAACAGCCTTTTAGCAACTTTAGATATCATAGCACATAGAAAATAAACAAAAACCGACCTCTGCTCAAACAGAAGCCGGTTCACCATCCGAAGATGTTACATCATTTGCCAGTTTTATTGTATCATCTTCGGAGCAGTCACGCAAGCAAAAAGAAAGGATTGATAGCATGGCACTAATTAAATGCCTAGAATGTGAATTACAGGTAAGTGATAAAGCACTTTCTTGCCCTCATTGTGGCTATCCAATGACTTCTGCTCCACGAAAGAAATACACGAAACAAACAAAACGAAAACGACTTCCGAACGGTTTTGGAAGTATTACAGAATTAAAAAATACCAGGCTTCGGAATCCATTCTGGGTTCGGGTCTGTGTTGGCAAGTTGCCTACCGGAAAATGTATTTTAAAGCCTCTGAAACCTCAGGCTTATTTTAAAACTTACAATGATGCTTATGAGGCACTTGTTGAATATCACAAAAACCCTTATGATTTAGAACCGGATATTACATTGCTCGAACTGCATGATAAGTGGCTGGAAGAATATTTTAGCAGTTCTGCAAGTTCAGAATCTTACATGCGAACTTTAAATGCTGCTTGGGCTTACTGCTCTTCTATCTATAATATGAGAGCAAAGGACGTCCGAGCAAGGCATATAAAAGGCTGTATTGATGAGGGATATGTTGTTGAAACAAGGGGAAAATATAAAGGAGAAAAGCGTTTTGCATCTGCCAATACAAAGACAAAAATAAAGTCCCTCTTTAATCTGATGTTCGATTATGCTGTAGAATATGAAATTGTGTCAACAAACTTTGCAAGAACATTTGACATAGCACAGGAAATTACCGACGAAGTAGAACAGGTAAAGCGTGGGCACCTACCTTTTTCGCAGGATGAGCTGAAACTTTTATGGGAAAATGTAGATAAAGTTCCTTATATTGATATCATTCTGATACAATGTTACTCCGGATGGAGACCTCAGGAACTAGGTTTGATTGAGATGAAAAATGTAGATTTAGAGAACTGGTCCTTCATCGGTGGGATGAAAACGGCAGCAGGAAAAAACAGGATTGTACCGATTCATTCCAGGATTCGTTCACTTGTTAAAGACAGATATGATGAAGCAGTCACACTTGGAAGTAACTACCTTTTTAATGCAACGGATGCCGTCAAATGCGGTTACAAATTAACTTATGACAAGTATGATTATCGTTTCAAAAAAGTGATATCTGCACTAAAATTAAATCCGGAACATCGTGCACACGATGGGCGAAACACTTTTATCACTGCTGCAAAAAAGGCAAAAATAGATGAGTATACAATCAAGTTAATTGCCGGTCATAACATTACAGATGTGACGGAAAAGGTATATACACAGAGGGATTTGGAATGGCTTAGAGAAGAAATAGAAAAGATAAAATAAGAAGTAAAACGACTTGGAAAAAGTCTTTAAAGTCAACATTATTCGTTGATTACTTGTTCACTAACTGCTTAAAAATGGCTTAAACTTAAGGTTTCTTGTCTCCGTTGAGGAAGCTGCTAAAGCTGGTAAATTCTAAGAACTCCTTTAAAATTAAGGATTTTTATCTAACAAAAAAGGTTACCACCGTACTTCTGCGGTGATAACCTTTTTTTATTTCTGTTCTCTGCTTATTGATTTTTACTTATCATTTACTTTCTCTTCTAACTGAACATAAGCATTCCATAACTTTGAAATTGTCTGTTCCTGAACTTTACAAGCTTCTCTTAAATTTTCTATCTCTTTTTTTAAACGGTCATTTTCTTCTTCTAATAATTCCATCTTTTTCTCTATCATATCTCTATCTCCTCCAGATAATCAAAATACATTCCTTATTATATCTCCTGCATTACACTTTGTAAAGTATTTCTTTTTTTATTTTTTTATGTAATGTTTTTCATTTATGCAAGCGCATGCCCATGTGAACTACTCGACTGTAAGTAACCGATCTTCCTGCTTAAATTCAACTATCCGAGACCATGTAAGTTCTAAGTCCTTTCATCAAATCCATCGCTTTTCCATCGATAACCAAATCTGCCTTTCCATCTGCAAAATGATCCTGGTCATTCATCAGAATAATCTTTTCCCCCTTAAAGTACTTCGTAAACATACTTCCCAGGTCAGAACGCATCGAGCAGCCCAGCATCAACAGAACATCTGCATTTGAAACCTCATCTACTGCTTTTGTAAGCAGACGATTATCTATCATCTCCCCTTTTAGGTAAATTTCCGGACGGATAATCGAACCGCACTTTTCACAATATGGAAGTCCACTTCTTTCTCTTTCCTGCAAAGCTTTCAACGGATATTTTTTCCTGCATCTTGTACAAATATTTCGATAAATGCTTCCATGGATTTCCAGTACATTTTTACATCCTGCACGTTTTGGCAAAGAGTAAATGTCTCTTGTTACAATTGATTTTAAAATTCCCATCTCTTCCAGTTGACCAAGCAGTTTTAAACCCTCATTTATTCTACCTCTTTTGCTGAGAACTTCATTTTTATAAAATTCATAAAACTGAGATGGTCTGGTGTTGTAAAACGCTGCACTAAACAATTCTTCTGGAGAATACCCATATCGACTCTCGATATCATAAGCATCCTCCGGCTCCCCTATGTTCGTACATCCACTTTGATAACTCACCCTCATCCCAAGGAGGCACACCAGATATTTACTTTCTTTGATGATTTGAGACGCACGTTGTAATTTTTCTTCTCGTGTCATTTTGCCCACCCCTTTCTATATGGGCTATTATACTATATTTTCAGTAAGATTGGTGCACAAACTTAATCTTTAAAACACTTTTTTTCTGCTATATTTTTCAATTTTTTTATTAATTTTTCAATTTTTTATTAATTTCTATTGATTATCTATGCAATTAAAATTTTATTGTCCTTCTTTTTCCCAAAATCCTAATTCTTGTTTCTATAGAATGACAAAACTTTTTTCTGATAAACCAGAAAAGTATCTGCAGGGACTTTTTTGATTTTTTGTCCTATACAGATACTTTTCTTTTTTACCAGATATTCATACGGACTTTTTTTCCTGCCCGCTCCAAATGTTCTTTTAATTTATAAGTCAGCCGAAGCTTTTCACTCGAATCAATATTCAGTTCTTTATAAGCTGGATTTCTTGCATTTCCAAAGAAAATATTGATTTCGGAAGAACGTTCAAATAATTCCACTGCCAGTTTTGCAGCTGCATCTTTTTGTTTTGAGATACTTATCACCGCCATACTGTCAGACAGCCATCGGTTTGAATAGGTAACAAGCTGTTTTAAAGTCAAATAACCTTCTGTTACCATATCAACCCCTTTTAAGGCAGACATCGCCGGAACTGCATCTGTTTCTGACCCCTTAATGGTTACGACTTCTTCTCCCAGATAGTTTGCCACAAATTTTGCAGTCGTTCCACCACACACTATATGTTGCCCTTCTTCTTCAAAAAAGACTCTTAAAAAATCCTCGTCTTTTTCCATTTTACTTGGAGGGCCAATCATCAGATTCGTAACTAACGGTTCGCAAAGACGGATTGTAAGCACCGTAATATCGTCATCTGTCTCATTTAAATTCAAATCCACACAGGCTTCTGCAATATCAACCGCCATACGCTGAGCGCTCAGATTCGGTTTATACTTCTGTTCACAAAATTTTTCAACCTCTTCATATCCCCAGCCTCCATCGGTTGTCTTCCCCATTCCGGCATTCGTTACACCATCTGACATCAAAATCAGCATGTCGTCTTTTTGTAAGTCAAACTCTGCTTCACGAATTTCCTTCTCGTTAATCAAATGAATTTGCTCTTCGTAATGAAATACCTTTCCTTTGCGAAGCAAAATCAATCCCGGATTATCGTAGGTCGCAAGATAAACATGTCTTCCTGTAATCTTCATAGCAAGAAATGTAGCATAAGCAAGCTGTCTTTCGTGACACACCGGAAGTGCTTCTGCAATCGTTTTTACCGCTTCTTCCAGATGAATTTTCTTTATCATCATCGTACAAAGCATTTTTGCCGTCAATGTTGCTAAGATATTTGCTTTTACACCGCTTCCAAGTCCGTCAGAGAGTACTAAAACGGTATCAGACCCTCTTTCTTCCATGATGTAAAAATCTCCACACAGCGATTCTTTTTTCTTATTTAGGCTGACATGGGCAAAATCCGCAAACAGATTGTCAAAATACACTCTCATAACCAAACCTCCGGTTTTTCACGTTTCTCTTCTTTTTTCTCCGCAAGAATTGTCTCTTTTAAGTTTTCTACGGCAACCTTGGTATCTGCCGCTGTTTCTCCTAACAATTCCGCAATCTTATGTACAATCCGAAGCTGCTCATCTGCCAGTTTGTCTGCCATCCTTGCTGCCACAATGCGGGTTCTTTGAATTTCCTGCTGCTGTGCAATTTCTTTTGTTACATTTTTCATAATACAGATAATCAGACCATTGCTTTTATCATAAGTCAGCACACGGTCTAAATAAACCTTAAATTCTTCTACAAAAATCTGATCCTGTGAGAATGTTTTTCCATAAGACAGCATATTTACAAAAGCATAGTCATCCATCAATTCACTGACAGGCTGTCCAATAATAGATTTCTTTCTTCGGATATCAAATAAGTCCATTGCTGCTTTATTTAATTGGATGACGTTTAATTCTGTATTTACTGTCACAAGCATACCAGGCATCGCATTGATAATCTTATTCGCATAACTGGCTTCGCGCTCTCTCATATAAGGCATACACATCGAAACCTCTGCCTTATTCTGGAAAATCGCAATCGCTTTTTCACGACAGGTATTGTAACCACACGCTCCGCAGTTTAATTCCTTTAACGGACTTGTCTTGCCCATTTTTACCAGAATTTCATGCAGTTCTTCTTCCGTTGGATACGATTCCTCCACAACTCGTCCAATAATCCCACGGCTCATATTAATTTCTTCGGAAATATCAAAATCTTTGCCGTTTTCTATATTTGAGGCATCGGAAATCGAAGCTTTTTCCAGTTCAAGCTGACTCTGAAGCCGGCAGACTTTACTTGTCTGGAAAGACGGACCACCGATACAGCCCCCATCGCAGGCATTTAATTCCAAAAAGCAATGATGGATATTCCCTTCTTTTAATTCATTTAAAACCCGAATACAGTTATCGATTCCTTCTATGTTCATATAGCTGTATTTCGGATTTTTTTTCATAATCCGGCTCATACCTCCCCCAAGCGCACGCATACGGGACAATCGCGGTTCTACATTCTCTTTCTCATCTTCGATACACATCTGATTTTCTGCAAGCCAGTCATCTAATTCATCAAATGAAATAACATAAGACACGTCATTAATCTGTTCATTTAATTCTGCAATCGGAGAAATACATGGACTGATATAGACAAGCGTACATTCTCGATTCTGCTCTTTTAAATATTTTCCATGTGCCTGCATTGGCGATAATACGGAAAGCAGGGAATCCATCAATTCTGGGTAATGAATCTTAACCAAACGGACAACCGACGGACAGATAGAGCTAATCATAACATCCTTCTCTCCCTCTTCAAGCAACCTTTCATATTCTCGTTTCACCAGATAAGCTCCCTCTGCACCTTCACGTACATCTGAAAATCCCAGCTCTAACAGAGCTTTTCTAAGAGAAGGAAAACTTCCGGCTCCATACTTTGCAATATAAGCAGAGTTTACACTTGCTACAAGCTCTCTTCCCTCCGCAATCATTCTCTTTAAACTTGGAACATCATTTTTCTCAGCCTTGGCGTGCTGGGGACAGACAATGGTGCATTTTTCACATAAAATACAGGCATCCTGCATAATCTGAGCCTGATGATTTTTTACCCGAATTGCTTTTACCGGACAATTTCTGACACATTTATAACAGTTTTTACAATCCACAGGTTTGAATCTTAAAATCCACATGGCGCTCTCTCCTTTGGTGATTTCTACTAATTTTTATGTATTTATTATACACGTCTCAGCAATACTACACAAGGAAATATTCTGGATTTCTCATAGCCATTGAAGTTTTTACATACCTGCCGATTTCTCTTAGACTTTATCAGATTCCAAACAGCCCATACCGGATTCCAACTAAAACCAAAATATGAACCGGATAAAACCAGTAGAAAAAGTATTTGAAAGAGTGTCCTCTCCCTCTTTGATGGTTATATAAATTAATTGACAAAAAGGCAAAACAAGCGGGTGCTTCCCATAAAAGTGCCAGACAGCCTGCAATCGTTTTTTCCACGGGCTGATAATAAAATAAATAAAAAATCAGAATTAAAATAATTCCCTTCCAGCCATAATCACTCCTTGCCAGATATCCGGTCAACACTCCAAGTCCTGCTGCAACAGCCATCCATGCCGGATTTTTCCGGCGCAGTACCTCCATCGCCCAAATTGTCAAAAATCCGATGAACAACGTCACCATTACATTTTGATAGGTAAACTCCAAAATCGAACTGCGAAACGCTAAATCAAAGGGAACCTCTGACACAAGTGCAAAGATTCCCAGACGAAGTGCATATTTTTTTCGATTCGATGTATGGAAAAAACCTTCTACTAATAAAAAGCAAAAAATTGGAAATGCAACTCTCCCAATTCGTCTCATCCAGATGTCTGCATACCAGACTGCATGAGTGACAGAATAAGAAAATGCGCCCGAAAGCTGCTGATTATAGGCTTTGATAAATCCGTTTTCAAATAAAACAGCTCCGATATGGTCAATCAGCATCGTTACAATTGCAATCCATTTTAATGTACTTCCTGATAAAACCGGAGGCAACAGCTGTTTTTTAGAAAATTTCCATTCCATAAAAACCTCTTTTCGTTTTTAATTCATCCTCGGAAAATTCCAAGAGTACATCTTACTGTTTTTCAACTACTTCATTTTTGTTTTTATAAATACTGTTTGCCGGAACAACACCTCGTACAGAAGAAAGTGGATAAACGTTAGAATGACTTCCCACTACTGTTCCTGGATTTAAGACAGAACCACATCCAACTTCCACTTCATCACCAAGCATTGCACCGAACTTTTTCAGCCCGGTTTCAATCTGCGTATCTTTTGCTTTTACAATAACCAGCTTCTTGTCAGATTTCACATTAGAGGTAATCGAACCTGCGCCCATATGGGATTTATATCCTAAGATAGAATCTCCTACATAGTTATAATGTGGAACTTGTACCTTATTAAATAAAATTACATTTTTTAACTCTGTAGAATTTCCAACCACTGCTCCCTCTCCCACTAATGCATTTCCGCGAATAAAAGCGCAGTGACGAACTTCTGCCTCTTTTCCGATAATCGCCGGTCCATTGATAAATGCAGTTGGTGCTACTTTTGCAGATTTTGCCACCCAGACATTTTCTCCACGTTTTTCATATTCTTCCTCACTTAAGGTACTGCCAAGTTTTACAATAAATTCGCTAATCAGAGGCAGTACTTCCCATGGATACGTCTTGCTTTCTAATAATTCTTTTGCGAGTGTCTGATTTAAATCCTGATACAATTCACTGATTTTTAACTGTTCCATTTGTTTTCTCCTTTTTCTGGCTTTTCTTTTTTCCTGACTGATAATAAACCGATGCCTCATCAAAAAATCTTCTGAGGGCGAACTGATTTCTAAGTCCAAGTACCGCATTGGTTCTCACTGTAATAAATTGTTCAAGTTTCTGCATGTATTCATCCGGTGTAATCTGTCCCTCTGCCACAAACGTCAGCCCTTTTTCCCAGCTTGCAGTCAACTCTGGATTTAACAGCGGTCGAATTGAGACATTAACGACATCAAAAATCATTTCCCCAAGCTGAGTCGGCGTAATCACCTGCGTCTTTTTATTTAAAGAAAGATAAGAAATCATCATTAATTTCTTTAAAATCTCTGCTCTTGTGGCACTTGTTCCAATTCCGCTTCCCTTTATCTGGGCACGCAGTTCTTCATCTTCAATTAACTGACCTGCGTTTTCCATTGCCAGTATCATCGAACCGGAAGTATAACGTTTCGGAGGAGATGTTTCCCCCTCTTTAATCTGATAGCCTTTTACCTGCAAAATGCTTCCTTTTTTCAGACTCTGAAGAACACTTAAAAATGTCTTATCTTCCATCTGCTCGCCTTCTTTTGCATCCGTTTCCACTTTTTCTGCCTTCTTTTTGGCAAAGGAATTTTGTGTTACTTTCAAGTAACCTTCCTCTATCAGAATCCGAAATGAAGAAAACAGCCGTTCTTCTTTTGTAACGGATATCAGACTGACTTTTTGGTAAACTGCGGGTGGATAGAAAACACTTAAAAATCTGCGTACAATCGTTTCATAAACGTTTTCTGAAGCCAGAGAAAGACTTCTTAGCGCATTCATTGCCTGTCCGGTCGGTATAATTGCATAATGGTCGGTAATCTGTTTGTCATTGACATATCTTGTCTTTGCAATTCCTTTATAACTGCCCTGATTTAAAATTTCTGTTGCAAATTCTCCAGCCTTGGTATAACTTTGAAGTCCTCGAAGATTTTTATAAATTTCTTTTGCAACTGCTGTAGACAGCACACGGGCATCTGTTCTCGGATAAGTGACCAGTTTTTTCTCATACAATTCCTGCACGATTTTAAGCGTTTCATCCGGACTGATTTTAAACAATCTGGAACACTCATTTTGAAGTTCTGCAAGGTTAAATAAAAACGGCGGATTTTTATTTTCTTTTTTACGTTCAATTTTTTCAATCACAGCCTGACAAGGTGATTCCGTCGATAAAATCCCTACCAGCTCTTCGGCATCTTTTTTCTCTTTGAAACCATTTTCTTTATAAAGTTTTGGAGATTCAAAATACCGGCTGCCTTTTACCGCACGCCATTCTCCATCAAATTTTCCGACTCCATCTTCTGTCTCCAATGAAGCCACAACCCGATAAAATGGTGTCTTCACAAAACTACGGATTTCCCGTTCTCTTCTGACAACCATTCCCAACACACAGGTCATCACTCGTCCAACCGATATTGCCTGATACCGTGTCCCAAGATAAGAAGACACCGCATTTCCATATTTTAGGGATAACAGTCTGGAGAAATTAATTCCCATCAGATAATCTTCTTTTGCGCGCAGATATGCCGATTCCGATAAATTATCGTACTCTGAAATATCTTTCGCCTCAGAAATTCCTCTTAAAATCTCTTCTTCGGTCTGAGAATCAATCCAGACTCTCTTTTGTGTTTTCTCTTTTACACCTGCCATCATTGCAACCAGACGATAGATATATTCTCCTTCTCGACCAGAGTCGGTACAGACATAAATCGTCTCAACATCCTCTCGATTTAAAAGCCCGCTTACAATCTCAAACTGTTTTTTTACTGCAGGGATTACTTCATACTTAAATTCTTCTGGCAAAAATGGCAGGGTTTCCAGCGTCCATCTTTTGTATTTGATATCATATTTTTCCGGATAACTCATTGTCACAAGATGTCCCACACACCAGGTAACCACGGCATGTTCTGACTCAAGATATCCATCTTTTCTTGTCATTGGTTCTTTCAGCGCCTTTGCAAACTCTTGTGCCACACTGGGTTTTTCTGCTATAAATAATGATTTGCCCATAAACTCCTCTTTCACGCAATCAGACCGGAGGGAGTTCTCCGGCCTGATGTATTTTTTTGCTCTCGTTATTTATCTCTTATTATTTCTTTGTGATAAATCCTTTTGCTTTTAAGGTTTCTGCACACAGAACAGCTCCACCTGCTGCTCCACGTACTGTGTTATGAGAAAGACCAACAAATTTATAATCATAAACCGTATCTTCTCTTAAACGTCCAACGCTTACGCCCATTCCGTTTTCATAGTTTACATCTAAAGTAACCTGTGGACGATTATCCTCTTCCATGTAACGGATAAACTGCTTTGGAGCACTTGGAAGGTCTAATTCCTGTGGAACACCTTTGAAGTTTACTAATTTTTCAATCAGCTGTTCTTTCGTTGGTTTCTTTCTGAATTTTACAAATACAGCTGCTGTATGTCCGTTTAATACCGGAACACGGATACACTGTGTTGTGATAACCGGTTCAGATGCTTTTACAATCACACCATCTTTGATTTCGCCCCACAGACGAAGTGGTTCCTGTTCACTCTTTTCTTCTTCTCCACCGATGTATGGAATGATGTTTTCTACCATTTCCGGCCAGTCTTTAAATGTTTTTCCTGCTCCGGAAATTGCCTGAT
>ERZ837590.900-NODE-900-length-19366-cov-4.050438_pt1 | contig 19366 bp, 19 predicted proteins | sample MGYA00519573_ERZ837590 | MGnify/ENA primary metagenome ERZ837590 (study PRJEB31850, sample SAMEA3708820) | human gut metagenome | biome: human gut; feature: human-associated habitat; material: faeces | place: China | collected 2014 ... | reverse complement strand
CAAGAGATGATCTGGCAGCAAAAATTCGCTATCTGTATAAGACAGTTGGAAGCTGCCTGGCTCCGTTTGACAGCTATCTGTTAATCCGTGGTATCAAGACACTGCCAATTCGTATGGAGCGTCAGCAGGAGAATGCACTTGCAATCGCAAAGTGGCTGCAGACACAGAAAAAGATTAAGCAGGTTTACTACATTGGTCTGGAGGATCATCCAGGATATGAAATCAATAAGAAGCAGACGACTGGATTTGGAAGCATGATTATTCGCACCGACAGTGAGGCAACAGCGCGCCGCGTGCTTGAGCGTATTCGTCTTATCACTTACGCGGAGAGTCTTGGCGGAGTTGAGTCATTAATGACTTATCCTATGCTTCAAACACACGGAGATGTTCCAGTTGAGACAAGAGAGCGTCTTGGAATTACCGAAGACTTCCTACGTTTTTCAGTTGGAATCGAAAATGTAGATGATTTGATCGCTGATCTTGATCAGGCATTAAATGGAGAAGACTGATATAAAGTGATGATTTGACAAGACAGAGCAGACAAGATGTGGAGGTTTCAATTTGAAATACGATTTTGATAAAATTACAGACCGCAAAGGTACAGACTGTTTAAAATATGATTTTGCAAAAGAGCGTGGCAGACACGAAGGTATTTTACCTCTTTGGGTAGCTGATATGGATTTTCCAACACTGCCACAGGTCAGTGAGCGTCTTAGAAAAATCACTGAGCATGGAATTTATGGCTACAGTGATGCTAAGGAGCCGTATTTTCAGGCACTTTTAGGCTGGTATGAAAAGCATTTTTCATGGAAAATTCAGAAGGAATGGCTGATCAAGACACCAGGTGTTGTCTTTGCACTTGCAGCGGCAGTGCGCGCTTACACAAAGCCAGGTGAGGCAGTTTTATTACAGCAGCCTGTTTACTACCCATTTAGTGAGGTAATTGCAGATAATGAGCGTGTTATAGTAAATAGCCCGCTAAAGCTGATTGACGGCCATTATGAAATTGATTTTGACGATTTTGAACAGAAGATTCGAGATAATCATGTAAAGCTGTTTTTACTGTGCAGTCCGCATAACCCAGTTGGACGCGTATGGAAAAAATGGGAGTTAGAAAAGATTGGAGAAATCTGTATCCGCTATGGAGTAATTGTAGTAAGCGATGAAATTCACAGCGACTTTACATGGGGAGAGAATAAGCATCTGATGTTTGCATCTTTATCTGACGATTTTGCAAACATAAGCATTACATGCACGGCACCTAGTAAGACCTTTAATTTAGCTGGTCTTCAAGTCTCAAACATCTTTATTCCAAACGAGACACTTAGGTTTAAGTTTAAAAAGGCAGTAGATGCAGCAGGCTACAGTCAGGTTAATGTGATGGGCTTAGAGGCGTGTCAGGCAGCTTATGAGTATGGCGAGGATTGGCTGACCCAGTTGAAGGCATATTTGACAGAAAATATTGCATTTGTCCGTAACTTCATTGCAGAGAGATTGCCACAGCTATCCCTCATCGAGCCAGAAGGAACCTATCTGTTATGGGGTGATTTTAGGGCGCTTGGTCTGACAGAGGCACAAAGGCAGGATCTGATCGAAAATAAGGCAAATCTTTGGCTAGACAGCGGTGCAATGTTTGGACCTGACGGAGAGGGCTTTGAACGCTTTAATGTTGCATGTCCGCACTCTGTATTAAAGCAGGCATTCGAGCAGCTAGAGGCAGCTGTAAATAGCTTATAAGGGAAAATTGAGATTTATTATGTAGAAAAGGAATGACAAAAAGTATGGGAAAATTACTCGAACCAAGCCAGAATATTGAACGCAGCATCATGAAGAAATATAGAAAAGAGCTGTGGAATCCATTTATTAAGGCAGTAAAGAATTACGAACTGGTTCAGGAAAATGATAAGATTGCAGTTTGTATATCAGGCGGAAAGGATTCTATGCTGATGGCAAAGCTGATGCAGCTGCTTCAGCGCTATGGCGATGTTCCATTTGAATTAACCTTTCTGGTTATGGATCCGGGATATAATGAAAAAAATCGTAAAAAGATTGAGGAAAATGCAAAGATACTTAATGTTCCAATTACGGTTTTTGAAACGAATATTTTTGATGTTGCAAATAGTGTGGATAAGTCACCATGTTATTTATGCGCAAGAATGCGCCGTGGCTATTTATACAGCAGGGCTAAGGAACTTGGATGCAATAAAATTGCGTTAGGTCATCATTTTGATGATGTAATAGAGACAACATTGATAGGCATGTTTTATGCATCGCAGTTAAAGGCAATGATTCCCAAGCTGCACAGCACAAATTTTGAGGGCATGGAGTTGATACGTCCGATGTATTGCATTCATGAGGAAGATATTATTTCATGGATGAATTACAATGGATTAGAATTTATTCAGTGTGCCTGTCGCTTTACAGAAAATTATACTTTAAATAATAATGAAGGCGGAATCTCAAAGCGTCAGGAGATAAAGATGCTGATTCGCCAGTTAAAGAAGGATAATCCACTGATTGACAAAAGTATTTTCAACAGTATCCATTCAGTAAGCCTTGACACGATGCCGGGTTACAAAACACATGGAAAGACATATTCCTTCTTAGATAACTATTATAATAATGAAAGAAGTGAAGAGCAGCTGTAAAAATGAAAGGAAAAAATGGAATACGAACATATTGTGCATTCATTTGAGCCGATTTTTGACAGTGCATCACAGATCTTAATTCTTGGTACGCTGCCATCAGTTAAATCCAGAGAAACTAATTTTTATTATGGACATAAGCAAAATCGCTTTTGGAAGGTTTTGGCAGCATTGTTTCAGGAACCGATACCAGAAACAATAGATGAGAAGAAGCATTTGCTTCTTAGGCATCATATTGCCATATGGGATGTAATTCAAAGCTGCGATATTAAGGGCTCAAGTGACAGCAGTATTAAAAATGTTGAGCCGACAGAGTTAAGAAAGATACTTGATGCATCAAATATAAAACAAATCTATGCAAACGGCAGCAAGGCAGGGCAATTATATAAAAAATATCAGCTTCCAATTACAGGGATGGAAGCTGTTGTTTTGCCATCAACAAGTCCGGCAAATGCAGCATGGTCACTTGAACGGCTGTGTGAAGCATGGAGAAAAATAAAGTGTTAGGAATTTTATTATTATGGATGTTTTTGAATATGGAAATCCGAATGCATCGCTTATTCTTTTGCAGATGATTGGTGATCATGATATTGAAATGATTGATCACGAATTTGATCTGATTCAGAAAGCAGTTTCGGATGAATTATGCCTTATTGCATGTAAAGTGGATGACTGGAATCGGGATTTGTCACCTTGGAAAGCACCAGCTGTTTTCAAAAGCGAATCTTTTGGAGAAAATGCAGCCAAAACGCTGAGCGAGGTTCTTACATATATAGGAGAAAAGAAACAGCCCTGCATCATTGGCGGATATTCGCTTGCAGGGTTGTTTGCTCTGTGGGCAGCAACAAAGACTGACCGCTTCAGCAAAGTGGCAGCAGCGTCTCCATCCGTCTGGTTTCCGGGGTTTACCGAGTATATAAAAGAAAATAATATAAAAGCAAAAGCAGTTTATCTCAGTCTTGGAGATCGTGAAGAAAAAACAAGAAATCCTGTTATGGCAACAGTAGGCCATGCGATACGCAGTGTATATGAAACTATTTCTGATAGTGGAATCAATACAATTCTTGAGTGGAATCAGGGAAATCACTTTAAAGATGTGGACATAAGGATGGCGAAAGCGCTCACGTGGAGCATTAGAGCTAAAGTTCACGGATAAGCCAATATTTTACTTGCATAAACAGAAAAAATACGATATATTGAATATAGAGTAACGACCGTGGTTTTGTAGAAAGGAGAAAAAATATGAAGAGACGATCAAAGCTTTCTATTCAGGTATATCGAGCGATAACAGTGACAGCGATTGGACTTATGATTGGAGCAGCACCCATGCGCGTGATGACGGTGCAGGCACAGGAAACACAGAAAAATCAAAAACAGCAGTCAGATTATCAGAAATTGGACTATAAGGTATTTGAGGACAGTTCAGAGAGACTTCTTGAGTGGTCTGATATTTATATGTTGTCAAATGAGGATATTAGAATTGCAAAAAATGAGATCTATGCGCGTCATGGACGGCGCTTTGCAAGTACAGATCTGCAGTCTTATTTTGATCAGATGGCATGGTACAATGGGACAGTTCAGCCTCAAAATTTTGATTCTGGATGCCTGAATGCAGTTGAAGTTGCAAATATTAGTTTTTTGGACAGTGAGCAGCGGGCGGGGACTGGATCAGATAACAAGTCTGTTATAGAAAAAGAGATAAGTCTGCAAAAACAAGAGAAAGAAATGTACACAGCAAATATCAATGACAGAATTGGTCTGAGCAGCTTTGCAGATACTGCTGTTGTAAAATACAATGCATCAGATGAACTGACATATTATGATGCGGAGGCATCGGCCGTGCAGATGGGCGCTTTTTATGAGAAAAATGGCGAAATTTTTGGAAATATCGGATTTGACAAGAGTATTAGCTATGCAAATGAAGGAAGTATATGCGCCTGGTATCAAAATCATGAATACAGACTTGTATGTGAAAACAGTGTGGCAAGCGAAGATTATAGTCAATATGAGGATACGTATGTCATGTATGAAGATGACAGAAGGCTGTTTGAATACAAAAAGATGGATGAGCATATAAGCGGCGGTGCCAGTCCGGGTTATTGGCTTCTGACGCAGGATGCGATTTATGTGGGCAATTATGATGGTCTTTTGGTATTGGACTGGAATGGAACTGTATTGACACGATCTGATCAGTACATATATGCGTTTGATGTGTATGAAAATCAGGTATATATGAGAACAAAAGATGATCATCTGGCCTGTGCAGACGTACAGACGCTTGCTAATGCGCATGAGATACGCTATGCATTTGATGAGGAAAGCGAGCGTTCCTATGAAGCGGCTGGGAACTTTATTTATCAGTCGTATGGTGCACTGTGGCGCTACGATATCGGTGAATTGAATGCAAGTGATAATATGAAGGTGCTGGATGTAGACTGTGATTGGGGACAGTTGTGTACATCAGATAGCTATGCCTATGGAATCAGCACTACACCAGTTAGAGATGGAGTGGCAATAGAGCGGATTTCTTATTTGACAGGAGAAAAAGAGACAGCTTGTGTGATTAAAAATGTGGGTTTTGCATTCTTAGATCACGCACAAGGCAACAAACTTTATTTGCAGTTAGGACCAGATAAAAGTGATTGGACTGGACAGGAAAGAAACTTTAATATGGTGACAATTGCAATTGACTTTTGGACTGGAACTGTGGAAGTACTTGCCGCAGGATGGTATTCGTGATAGATTAGCATAAAAAAGCTAAGGAAGAGTCTGCATATATTAGCAGGCTTTTCCTTGGCTTAAATCTTAAGCTTTTTGCCTCCTTGCCTACAAGACGCTTTCCAGATTTGTTCGAAAAACAGGCACAAAAGAACAGTTGAAGAAAAAAATGAAAAAATAAGAAACTTTATATTTGTTACAATTATTTTAACTATAATTTTAGGTATTATAGTAAATTTAATAAGTGGTTTTCTTTTTTAATTCATATAAGTAAAAATTGATGATCATATATGGTTATTTAAATAAAATAAGAGAATAAGGATAGAAGGATATATTATGAAGGGATATAAGGCACTTCAATATGAAAATGGTATTTTACGCTCTAAAATTCTTTTAAAAAATGGAAGGGATATTTTTGAAGTTGGTATTCCTAAACAATAAGTAGAGACCAAAGAAGACATTGCTTTTAGTGAAAATGGGTATAGTTTTTGTGGCACGATAGAAGAAGTTGCTGATTGTATGAATATTCTTGCTCCCCTAAAGGGAAGAAGTCCTGTGGGAGTTGATGAAAGATTATTCTTAATCGATACACTTGATAGTTGTGTGATTGGAAGTTCAAAACATTTTAAAGCAGAACAAATAGTTATAGAAAAAGAAATCACACAAGATGAAATTATTCAATATTATTTGGATCATCCTGAATTAAAACCTAATATTAGGGAAGATTTATGGAATGAATTTTGTAATGATAAGATACAGCCATATGTATACGTAAAAGAAGAAAAAGAAATTGAAGATTTAATAATAAAAAATTGTTTGCGATATGGTCAAGATGATTTATGTGCTCAAATATCAAATGATTCATATATGGAAATATGTGAAAAATGTATAGGTTGGCAATGGCGAGGTGACACGCGAAGCAATATGAAAGACTATCTATATTTGATCATTAGAAGTAAACTTTACAACGGTATTGAACTTAATTGTATTGAAGAATACCATAAGTTAGAAGGTTATGAAAATGAACGAAAAAGCTTGCGTTTAATCAGTGAGTACTTAAAAAAACAAGCAATAAAGCTATATGATTTTTAATGAAAGAACGGTTGAATTATGATAAATTAATCATAGGTCAATCGTTTTTTATGGAGGTCATTATGAAAAAAGGAATTATTATCGCTATTATCTTATGTTTACTAGGAATGATTTTTTTATCAGGAAGTGTTGGTGTTTTTTATAAACCAGTAGAAGTATCTAATAAAGTTGTTATTTTGGCTATTTTAATTATTGTTTTTATTATTTGTTATTTTTATAGAAAGAATAAGAAAAGAAGATAGTTGGGAGAGTGTCAAAGACATTCTCTTTTATGTTATAATGGATAAGGTGATAAACATGAAACATATCTTTATATTAAAACCAGATACTTCTAAAAGTTTAATTAATTGTATAGTAACAATGATGCAAGGAAAACGTTATGAATTACGCTATACCAAAGATTTAGATGATGCAAGAAAGATAGCCTTATCTTATCAAGATGAAAAGGAAGTTTGTCGTTTATATGCGATAGGTGGCGATGGTTTTGTTCATAAGGTGGTCAATGGCATGGTAGGGTCTTTTCATGAACTCGTTGTCATTCCGCAAGGAACAGGTAATGATTTTGCTAGAAGCATCTACAAAAATTTAGATGCGATAAAGATTTTTAAAGAGTCATTAAATAAGCAAGCCAAAGCAATTGATGTGATTCAATGCAAAGAAGATTTATATTGTATCAATGTCTTTTGTTGTGGTTTAGATGCTGATGTTGGAAATCTAGTGAATACAAATCGTAAGACAACCTTATTTCCAAGAATTATGCAATATAGTTTAACGATTTTAAATAAGATCTTTCATTTAAAATTTTATCCAACCGATATTTATACATATAATAAAGATATTTATCAAGGTAATGTTTTGATTTGTACCTTTTGTAATGGTCATTATTTTGGTGGAGGCTATCAGGCAGGGTATTATTCATCTTTAAATGATGGGATGATTGATATGTCTGTAGTGGGTGAGATTTCTAAAAAAGAATTACCGTATTATTTAAAAGGACTCATTACCAATAAGTTACATAAAACAAAAAAATTTCAACATTTTAAAGAAGATGATGTTTGGGTCAAAACCAATCAATATGTTAATATTGATGGTGAAAAATATGAACCAGGAACATATCACTTAAAATGTTTACATAAAAAAATTCAATTAGTTTATTAAGGAGATTACTATGGAAATAGATTTAAAAACAGATTCACGTAAAGTAAAACCAGGAGATACTTTTATTGCGATTAGAAATGTTAATCGTGATGGTCATGATTACATTCCTCAAGCTATTAAAAATGGAGCAACGAAAGTCATTGTAGAAGAAGGAAACTATGATGTTGAAACTGTTGTTGTTGAAGATACAAGAGCATATTTAAAAGATTATTTGTATGAACATTATTATCCTTATTTCAAAGATATGAAATTAATAGGGGTTACAGGTACAAATGGGAAAACAACAATTGGTTATATGATGTATCAAATGATGACGATGCTTGATATTCCTTGTGCTTATATGGGAACAATTGGTTTTTATTATTGTGGGAACTTTATTAAAATGGTTAATACCACACCTGATGTAGATGTACTTTATGATTATTTTATTAAAGCAAAAGATGCGGGGTGTAAAGTATTAGTGATGGAGGTTTCTTCACATGCGCTTGCGAAAGATCGAATTCATGGCTTAGAATTTGATGAAGTGGCTTTTACAAACTTAACACAAGACCATTTAGATTTTCATAAAACATTAGAAAACTATGCGAATGCTAAACAACTCTTATTTAAAAAGACAAGAGGAAATAAAATTGCTGTCATAAATGGTGATGATCCACATGCTTCACATTTTGAATTAGAAGGAAATCAAAATCTTTTGATTTCTGATCAAAAAGGTGATGTTCTCATTCAAAATATTGAATTTTCTCACTTAGGGACAACCTTTACCTTTAAATATCAAGAAAAAGAATATCAAACACATATTCAAATGGTAGGAAGATACAATGTTTATAACTATCTTACAGCGATGCTTTTAATTCATGAATTAGGATATGAAATTGATGCTATTTTAGCCTTAAATACAAAACTCAAAGCACCTAAAGGAAGAATGGAGTTAATCGTTTATGATACAAATGGTATCTTTGTAGATTATGCCCATACCCCTGATGCCACTTTGAATGTTTTAGAAAGTGCTCAAGAATTTAAAAAAGGAAAAATTATTACGATTATTGGTTGTGGGGGAGATCGTGATACGACCAAACGACCAATCATGGGGGAAATTGCCTGCAAACATAGCGATCATGTCATTATTACGGATGATAATCCACGAACAGAAGATCCTCAAAAAATCATTAATGATATTTTAAAAGGGGTTAGTGGTGATTATGAAGTCATCAATGATCGTCATCTCGCCATTGCTAAAGGAATGAGTTTATTAAAAGAAAATGATATCTTAATGATTTTAGGAAAAGGTCATGAAGATTATCAAATTATTGGAACAGAAAAGATTCATTTTTCTGATCAAGAAGAAGTAGAAAAATATATAAGGGAGCATATACATGACTAAAATTGCATTTTTTGATGTGGATGGAACCATGATTAATGTACCTCATCAATTATTAAAACCGACAGATAAGACGATACATGCTTTAAAAGAATTTCAAAAACAAGGAAATTATATTGTTGTAGCAAGTGCTCGTGGCGTTAAACCAGAATGTTTAGACGAAATTCCTTTTGATGGCTTTATTGGTTGTGATGGAGGCTATATTGAATTCCATCAAGAAGTTTTATTAAATAATGTTTTTAGTGTGAAAGATTTAAACTTACAAAATAGTATTTATGAAGCAACAAATGGACAATATATAATCAGTGAAAGGAATTAAAGTTATTTCAGTGACATGAATGGGGAACTTATCAAAAAACATTTAAGACTTTATACAGGAACAGATAAGCTTCCTGATGATTATGATGATAACTGGCGCTTTCAAAATGTTAAAGCTAATACAGTAACCGCTCTTTTCTATAATGCAAAAGACTTACATGAAGCCTTAGATATGTTACCAAAAGAATGGTCTATCAATGCTTATGATACAGGACATATTCGTATGGATGTCCATCCTCAAGGTTACACAAAAGGAACAGCGTGTGAATATTTATATCAAAAATTAAATATTCCAAAAGAAAATACGTATGCTTTTGGTGATGGAGAAAATGATATTGAAATGTTGCATCTTGTAGGAACTTCTATTGCGATGGGTAATGCGGATGTTGAAGTTAAAAAACATGCATCTACTGTGACTTTAACAGTAGATGAAGATGGTATTGCTGATTTTTTTGAAAAGGAATTTAAAATCAAATGAGAATTAGAAAAATAAATTTTCAAGAAATAAATTTTGAGTATTGTCCTTATCCTCAATCAATGTATGATTCCATAAAAAGAATAGGACTTTCTTTTCCTATTAAAGTGAATATTATTAATGGTAAATATTATTGTAAAGATGGACATAAACGTCTTTCTATTATTCAAGATTTATTAAAAAATGAAGAAGGTTATGAAAAAAGAAGGGATGTTCCCTATATTATTTATAATGATGGAAGTTCTAGATCTAATGATTGTTGGCGTGATCGCAACATGCATTAGATCTTTTTCATTTTTTGAAAGCATAAAACGAGAATAAATAAGAGGTATATAATAGATGCGAGGAAGTGATTATTTTGTTATTTAGTAATAGAGATTTAAAAAAATTGATAATACCTTTAATTATTGAACAGGTATTAGCATTGACAATTGGGATTTTTGATACGATGATGGTTTCCCAATGCGGGCAAAGTGCGGTTTCAGGAGTGAGTATTGTCGATGGGTTAAATGTGTTGATTATCAATATCTTTTCGGCACTAGCTACAGGAGGAGCTGTTGTTTGTTCGCAATATATTGGTAAAAAAGATGAAGAGATGGCTTGCCATAGTGCTAAACAGCTCTTATTTACCATCTTAGGTTTATCACTTGTTATTATGGTTTTATGTATGATTTTCAATGGGAATTTATTGAATTTGATTTTTGGACATATTGAAAGTGATGTGATGGCTTATGCAAGAACTTATTTTTTCTTTTCAGCCTTATCTTATCCTTTTATTGGTTTATTTAATGGTGGGGCTGCTTTATTTAGATCAATGGGAAATAGTAAAGTGGCTATGACAAATTCATTTTATATGAATATTGGAAATATCGTTTTGAACTACCTCTTTATTTTTATTTTAAATATGTCAGTCAAAGGAGCAGCAATTGCTACTTTACTTTCAAGAATGTTCTGTTCATTTATTATTTTATATATGTTATTAAATAAAGAACATATTGTACATATAGATACGTATTTAAAATATAAGTTTGATTTTTCAACTGTCAAAAGAATCTTAAAAATTGGTATTCCAAATGGTTTAGAAAATGGAATGTTTCAAATGGGGAAAATCCTTGTGCAAAGACTTGTTTCAACTTTTGGAACAGCTGCCATTGCAGCCCATGCTGTTGCCTTTAGTTTAACATCCATTGCCGTTGTTCCAGGAATGGCTTTAGGACTTGCTATTTTAACAGTTGTAGGCCAATGTATTGGAGCTAATGATTATCAGCAAGCTAAATATTATACAAAGAAACTGATGATTATTGCTTATTTATCAACAATTGTAGCAGCTGGTATTTTACTTGTTGGGGTTAGATATATTTTAAGATTTTATGCTTTACCACAAGATACTGCTAATTTGGCGGTTTCAATGGTTTCACTTCATTGTGTTTTTGATTTCTTTGTTTGGCCAATGGCATTTTCTTTCCCAAATGCCTTACGTGCAGCCAATGATGCAACTTTTACAATGATCGTTTCTACATTTTCAATGTGGACTTTCCGTTTCGCTTTAAGCTATGTTTTTGCTTTGTATTTACACATGGGTGTCATTGGTGTTTGGTGGGCTATGATTGTTGACTGGATTTTTAGGTCAATTTGTTTTATGATTAGATATAAATCCAATAAATGGATGAATAGAACATTAGTATAGGAGAATTATATGGAAAAAGTAGAATATTATTTTAGAGAAATTTCAAGGATTCCAAGAGGATCTTACAATGAAAAAGCAATTTGTGATTATGTGGAAAACTTTGCAAAAGAAAGAAATATAAAATATGTAAGGGATAAAATGCATAATATCGTGCTTTTTAAAGAAGCAACAAAAGGCTATGAAGATCATGAAACAGTCATGTTAGAAGGACATATGGATATGGTCTGCGAAAAAAATAATAATAGTGATCATGATTTTTCAAAAGATCCTATTGAACTTATTGAAGAAGATGGTTTTTTACATGCCAATAAAACAACATTAGGAGCGGATGATGGTGTTGGTGTTTGTTATATGCTTGCTTTATTAGATGATGAAAGCTTAAAACATCCAGCTTTAGAATGTGTTTTTACAGTTCAAGAAGAAGTAGGACTTAATGGAGCCATGGGTCTTGATAAAAGTATTTTAAAAGCGAAAAAGATGATTGGACTTGATAGAGGGAAAGAAAAAATTATTACTGTAAGCTGTTCTGGAGGAAGAAGAGCTGTTGTTGAAAAAGAACTTTCTTATCTAAAAAATGAATCACCTTGTTATCAACTTTATGTGGGTGGCTTACAAGGTGGACATTCAGGAGGAGTTATTCATTTAGAAAGAGGAAACGCTAATGTGATTATGACACGTGTCTATTATCATCTTTCTTTAAATAACATTGAATTTTTATTAGGAAGTTTTAAAGGTGGTTTAAAAGATAATGCGATTCCTAGAGAATGTGTCAGTGTCTTTGCTTCAAATGATGATTTTAAAAAAATCAAAGAAGTTGTTTTAAAAGTAGAAAATGATTTAAAAGAAGAATTAAAAGAAAGTGATGAACATGTATTTGTTCGTTTAGAAAAAGTAGATTCTTTAAATGAAGTGATTTCAGTTAAAGAAAGCCAAGATATTATTTCAATGATGTATTTAATGCCTAATGGCTTTATGCATAAATCTTTAAAAATGGATCTTACCAATATTTCTTTAAATATGGGTGTAGTGGAAATGAATGAAAAATTCAATATTTATTTTTCAATTCGTTCTCCAATGGAATCGGCTAAAGATGAATTATCAAACAAATTGAGTTTAATTGCATCAATGTTTAAGGCAAAATATGTTTTAGATAATAACTATCCAGGATGGAATTACGATGAAGGTTCAAAACTTAGAAAACAATATGTTGATTTTGTAAAAGAAACAGAAGGAATCACTTTAAAAGAAGAAGGGACACATAGTGGTCTTGAAACAGGTATTTTCAAAGGGGCACTTCAAGATTTAGATATTATTACTTTAGGGCCAGATATGTTTGATATTCATACTCCTGATGAAAGATTAAATATAAATTCATTTTATAAATGTTATCAAAGATTAATTCATTTTTTAGAGAGATTATAAGATGTTAGAACTTATTAAAGTAAAATATGATCAAGATATCAAAAATCAATTAGAAAAAAGATTTATTGCTTTTGACGTAGAAACAACAGGTTTGAATCCAAAAGAGGAAAGAATTATTGAATTAGGAGCTGTTCTTTTTGAAAATGGACAAGCTGTTCAAAAATTTAATACACTTGTCAATGCTGAAGTAGAAGTCTCTGAGTTTATTTCTAATTTGACACATATTACCAATGAGATGTTAGAAAATCAACCACGAGAAGAAAAAGCATACGAGATGTTCCAAGAGTTTATGAAAGTGGCTCTTGAAGGCAAAGTGATTGTTTGTGCGCATAATGCGAAATTTGATATGTCGTTTTTAAAGGAAACATTTAATCGCTTAAAATTAGATGGGAAGATTTGTTATGTAGATACCTTGCAATTATCAAGAAAGTATATTCATGGACCTTATAATTATAAACAAGGAACGATTGCTCATTATTTACATATCAAAAATGAAAATGCGCATCGTGCTTATGATGATGCTTATGTTTGTGGACAAATATTAAACTATATACTAAAGGGAAGCAATTAAGCTTCCCTCTTTTAAATTAAATAATAATTTCATAAATTAACGGATAGTAGTAATCAAAGTTGTTAAGAAAATTTTATATTTAAGGTACAAAATCTATGATATATGAAAAATTGTTAATATAAAAAATTTCCATATTTGTACAATAAATCATATGCAAGAGAGAAATAATATGTAAAAATAGATATAGGTGTAAATATTAATTGCATAGAGAGTATAATTATGCAGGTTCAGTTTACAAAGAAAGCTGATACATCAAAATCTATATATCAAGCGAATTATTAAGAAGAATGATAATGTTGAAAAAAGAGTTTGCTCGCATGATAGAAGAATTAGATTATGATGTTGAGCCTGTTTATGTAAAAAATGGGGGGGATAATATGTATTATGACACATTAAATTCTGAACAACAAATTTCTTTTTTAATTAAACCTATTATTGAAGTTCTACAAGAAGCAGGTGGTCAATTAGAGCGTTCTGAGATAAGAGATAGAATTAGTGAAAAAGACGAGCATATTGCTGAATTTGAACAAAAACTTTATACATCTATTAAGACAGGTAATCAGTATAAAAAGTTTGATTTTAAGTTCAATTTTGCTCTTAAAGAACTAAGTTACGTTGGTTTCCTTGTGTATGAAAAGTATAAACCTCTTGTTACTTTAACGGCAAAAGGGTCCGCTCTGGATTTAGATAATTTCGACGTTAAAACAGAAGTGCGTGAAAAGGCAGCAATTTATTGGGAAGAAAAAGCTTCTAAAAATAAAAATAAAGATAAAATAGTCAATGTAGAAGATGAACTTGAAGATGATATCAAATCTAATGAAGATGATATTCTGGATGATGTAAAGGTTAAACTCCAAAGTGCTATTGCTAATATGACACCTAAGAAGTTTGAACAGTTTTCTAGAGCATTACTTACAAAGATGGGGGTACAGTTTACCGATAAAGGAATAAAAGTGTCAAATGACGGAGGTATTGATGGTTATGGGTATCATATGGATGATGATGACTTTAGAACAACTCGAGTGGTAATTCAATGTAAGAGATATAATACTGCACCTGTAAGTGAACCTGATATTAATCAATTTTTGGGTGCTATGAATAAGTTTCAAGCTGATTATGGTGTTTTTATTACAAATAGTAGATTTACAAATGCTGCGAGAATAGCTGCAAGAGAAGGAACACCGATAACATTGATTGATGGGAATGATCTTATAAGATTAATAATAAAATATGAGTTGTTCATTACTCCAATTACAACTTATGTATTAGATGAATTCTATAACGAAGAGTAGTTGAAAAAATATTTGAAGTAGTTGGTAAAAATATGTAAAGTTGTACAAGTGAATTTTTTAACGATATGTTCTATTTCTATTGCTTAAGTTTTTTTGTTATTAAATCATATACTAAAGGGAAGCAATTAAGCTTCCCTTATATAATATCATTTAATAAATTAACAGCAGCCATAGCATCTTTTGTATAGTAGTCTGCTTGGATATCTTGAGCGATATCTTCTGTTAAAACTGCACCACCAACAAAGATAGGACACATATTTTCTTCTTGTTTTAAAAGATGAATAGTTTCTTCCATAGAAACAACAGTTGTTGTCATTAAAGCAGATAATCCAATGGCTTTAGGTTGATGTTTATGATAAGCTTCTAAGATTGTTTTAGAAGGAACGTCTTTTCCTAAATCAATGACTTGATAACCGTAACTTTCTAAAACAACTTTTACAATATTTTTCCCGATATCATGGATATCACCATGGACAGTCGCAATTAAAACAGGACCTTTAGAAGATTTCGTTGTTTTAAATGTTTGTTTGATCACATCAAAGGCAATTTTGCTTGCTTCTGCTGATTGGATCAATTGAGGTAAAAAGATTTTACCAGTTTCATAATCCTTCCCAATTTGGTCAAGAGCAGGAATTAAAATGTCATTGACGATTGTTAGTCCATCTTGACTTTCTAAGGCTGTTTCTGTTGCTTTTTTGACTTCATCTTTTAAACCGTGTAAGACAACATCATTTAAAGAAAAGGATGTTGTTTGTTTTGGTAAAACGACTTGGCTTTGTGCTTGTTTTTGAATGTAATTTGTTGCATCTTGATCATAATTATAAAGTACATTAAATGCATCAATTGTATTCATTAATTCTTGATCTAATGGGTTGATAATTGGTAAATCAAGTCCAGCAGACATAGCCATTGCTAAGAATGTTTTATTAAGTAAAGGACGATTTGGTAACCCAAAAGAAACGTTACTTACTCCTAAAACAGTATGGACACCCAATGTTTTAACCATAGAAACAGCTTTGATTGTTTCCATGACTTCTTTTTGTTGAGCAGAAGCGGTTAAAACAAGACAGTCAATAATGATATCTTTTTTGTCAATGCCATATTCTTTTGCTTTGTTAATAATCTTTTTAGCGATTTCAAATCTTTGCTCAGCCTTTGGAGGAATGCCATTTTCATCTAAGGCTAAGCCAATGACAACACCACCATATTTTTTTACAACAGGGAAGACGGCTTCCATGGTTTCATCTTTCCCATTGACAGAGTTAATAAGTGGTTTTCCATTATAATAACGACAAGCTTCTTCAATTGCTTGGAAATTAGAACTATCAATTTGTAAAGGAAGTTGAATAACTTCTTGTAATAATTTAATAACATGCTTCATAACTTTTGGTTCATCAATACCAGGTAAACCGACATTGACATCTAAAACATGAGCTCCTGCTTGTTCTTGTTTGATGGCTTCTACAACAAGTTCATCATAACGTTCTTCTTTTAAAGCCGTTTTTAATTTTTTCTTTCCTGTTGGATTTAATCTTTCTCCACAAACAACAACATGTTTTCCAAATTCAACAGTTGTTGTTCCTGAAGAGACACGTGTCAACGAAGAAACTTCTCTTGGAGTCACTGTTGTTGGGCAGTTTTCTTTTAATTTTTGAATAAATTCAGGGGTTGTTCCACAACATCCACCAACGATAGCTATTCCTTTTTTGACAAGAGGAACGATTGCCTCAATAAATTCATCTGCTTTCATTGGATAAACGGTTTGTCCGTCTTCTAAAAGAGGGAGACCCGCATTTGGTTGAATCATCACAGGGAAAGAGGTACTTTCTAAAATATTTTCAATAATAGGAGCCATTTCATTTGGTCCTAAAGAACAGTTAATTCCTAAAGCGTCCACTTTTAATCCTTCTAAGACATTGACCATTGTAAGAGGATCACAGCCTGATAAACTACGTCCATTTGTTTCAAAGGTCATTGTTGCAAAAACAGGAAGATCACTACACTCTTTGACAGCTAAAATACTCGCTTTTAATTCATAAATATCTGTCATTGTTTCAAATAAAACAACATCAATATCCTCTTTTACAAGTTCTACCATTTGTTTAACGCTTTGATAAACTTCATCAAAAGTTAAAGTTCCCATCGGTTCCATAAGTTTACCAATAGGTCCAATATCTAAAGCAATATAAGCATCAGGTTTGATTTTTTTAGCTTCTTTTGCATTTTGAATAGCCGCTAAAATCACTTCTTGATAACTATATTTATGTTGTTCTAGTTTAAGGGGATTTGCGCCAAATGTATTGGTTGTAATAAAATCAGCTCCTGCTTTTAAATAACGATGATGGATATCAATAATTATTTTAGGATGTTCAATATTATAATATTCTGGAATTTCTCCAGCCTTCATTCCTAGTTCTTGAAGTTGTGAACCAAAACCACCATCAAAAATAAGAAGATCTTTATTTAATCTTTCGCGTAACATGTTTGACCTCTCTTTCTAAAATTACAATCTTTTATATGTAAACAATTCTGACATGTTTTTTCTTTTCTGTTATCACCTAAACCAATCAAACCAATCATTGATTTTTGTGGTAATAAAATATTACTTTCTTGGACAGTCAAACCAATTTTTTTAGAACTTTCGATAATGAAAGCAAGCTCTTTATTGAGTTCAATAGGGACACGACCATAACCAGGACAAAAACGAAACGTTCTTTTACCAATCAGTAGTTCATTTTCATATTCATCACATTTCACTTCTAAAAAACTACTTGCGACAGCATCAAAAATCGTCGCTTTGGTCATGTCAATATGACTGTAATAATGAGATCTTTTTTCTACCTGTAATCCTAAAGTACAGCCAATAATAACAACATCATGACAATTTTGAAATAAATCATTCAAGTCTGGATAATCGAGATTTAAAGAAATTTCATCAATTCTTAAAGGATGAAAAGAAAGAGGAAATTTACGATAAGTTACTCTAAAAGAACTCATTTTTTCAATTTCCTCTATGCATTCATCAATCAAAACATTCATTTTTTCATCAAGTATTTGATGATGATATCCTAAATACTTTAAAGCATTTTCTTTAATCTTTGAAAAATTCATCACGAATATATTCTGTTCTTTTTAAAATTTCTTTTGCAATCTCTGGTTTATTCATTGTATAAATATGTATTCCATCTACACCATGAGTCATTAAATCGATGATTTGATAAGTTGCATAGTGTAAACCAACTTCCCTTCCCGCTTTAGGATTTCCAGCAAAACGATCAATCATCGCTGCTAAATCAAACGGAACAGAACAATTTGACATTTTTGCGATATTTTTTAACTGTTTTGGATTATGAGCAGGCATAATTCCTGCAAGAATAGGGACATGAATTCCAATTTTTCTTGCTTCTCTGACTAGACGATAATAATATTGATTGTCATAAAAAATTTGTGTAACGAGGTATTTTGCACCAGCATCGACTTTTTTCTTTAGGTTTAAAAGATCTTCTTCAAAGTTTCTTGCTTCATAATGTGTTTCTGGATAACATCCACCAGATAAACAAAAATCATTAGGAAAGTTTTCTTCAATGAATTCATTTAATTCACTGGCATATTTAAAATCACCATGATTAATACCATCACTATCTTTAGGATAGTCGCCACGTAAAGAAAGGACATTTTCGATACCATTTTCTTTAAGTTCTTCTAGAATTTCTTTGATTTCATCTTTTGTATTATTCATACATGTTAAATGAGCTACAGATTCAATACCATATTTATTTTTAATGGTTGAGGCAATCTTACATGTATTTTTAGATGTAGAACCATTAGCTCCATAAGTGACAGAAATGAAATCAGGATTCATTTTTGCTAGTTCATCAATGGTTGCATAAATAGATGTGATATCATTTTCATTATTTTTTGGTGGGAATATTTCAAAAGACAATGTAGGTCTTTTATTTAATAATTCATTAATTTTCATACAGCTACCTCACTTTTATTGATTATTATATTGAAAAAAGAATAAATAGTAAATGATTAAATAATTGTAGTTTGTTATAGCTTAAATCTATAGCTATTTTTCTTCTATTATTGATTCAGCAATGTTGTTTAAAGAATAACTTAGTGTTGAAAGAGAAGCAATAAGTAAAAATAAATCATGATATTGATTTATATCTAATTGATAATCTTTAATTATTTGTTGAATCATTTTTTGCAGTTGTTGATTTATAGAATGTTTGATTTCAATAAAATGATCATATAACTTTGATAAATCAGTATTACTTTCATAAATAGGAATAAGTAAATCTTTAATTTCTTGAATGGATAGATTGTTTTTTAATTGATAAATCATTAACATTTGAATAATTTGTTCTTTAGTATATTTTTTTCCTTTAACTTGAGTAATAACTTTTGATTTAGAATAATTGTTAATCATTGTTTTAGTTAATAATTTATCATCTTCATTTTTCTTATTATTAGCTAAATGACTATCAAATAAAGTCATAATTTGATCCATATATAAATCTAAATCAGGGATATCTTTAGATGTAATAGAACTTTTTTGAACCTCTTTTTCTATAATGTTATTTAATATTTCTTGATTCATA
>ERZ837590.896-NODE-896-length-19558-cov-2.754858_pt1 | contig 19558 bp, 12 predicted proteins | sample MGYA00519573_ERZ837590 | MGnify/ENA primary metagenome ERZ837590 (study PRJEB31850, sample SAMEA3708820) | human gut metagenome | biome: human gut; feature: human-associated habitat; material: faeces | place: China | collected 2014 ... | reverse complement strand
AAGACCGGTGGCATCGGCACCGATCATCTTCAGCACTTTCTCGGCTCCGTACTGGCGAAGTGCCAGGATAGCCGTATGTACTTTCGAAACGGATTCGATCCCGAAACAGTAGGAAGAGTCCCCTAACGTAATGGTTCTGCCATCCAACAGGCAGATACTGATACCGAACAAGTTCTTGTCAATATTAGCCAGATAAGGGATGTAATCAGCATTCTTGCCACCCGTATTATCCTTGAACTGCTCGTAAGCCTCCTGTGCCGCTTCTTTTATCTGTGAAACGGAAATTGTTTTACTCATGATCATTTCTTTTTATGGGGCATACCCGTATGAGTAAACACAGAACCTTTCACTTCCTGATTCTTATCCTGTGCGATACGGGTAGGAGTCGGATATTCCAGTTTTTCAAGTTCCGCAACAGCTCCTGTGATATCATTCAGCAACTGGTCAGCCATGTCGCGACTAAATCCCTGACGGGCAACGATACGCATCACGACATGGTTTTCAAGATTGTTTGGCAATGTATAGGCAGGAACCATCCAACCGCTTTGTTTCAGTTTATCCTGCAGGTCGTACAGGGTCCATTTCGCTTTTTTCGCATAGTCCGGTTTCAGATACCAGATAAACAACGGGTTCACGACTTCGTTGCTGTAGTTCACGAACGGAGCCATCTTACCAATCTGATCATGTAAGTATTGGGTAACCGCCATGCTGTTTTCCTGAACTGCTTTATACCCTTCGAACCCGAGACGGATAAATTGGTAATATTGTCCGAGGATCTGGGCGGCAGGACGGGAGAAATTCAGACCTACCTGTGTGATATTGGCTCCCAAATAATTTACACTGAATGACATGGAGTCGGGCAAATATGACTTGTCTTTCCAAACAACCCAACCCAGGCCCGGATAAACCAGACCGAACTTATGTCCGGACGTACTGATGGAAAGAACCCATTTCAAACGGAAGTCCCACTTCAATTCCGGTTTCAGGAATGGGAGGATAAAACCGCCGGAAGCAGCATCCACGTGAATTGGAATATCGTAGCCGGTCTTTGCATTGTAGGCATCGAGTGCCTTATCCAAAGCCTCCACATCATCGTTCAGACCTGTCCATGTAACCCCTTGGATCGGCACAATACAGATTGTATTTTCATCACACATCTTCAATGCTTCTTCGGGATCGAGCGTAGTCTTCTCCAATGTCAGAGGCACCTGGCGCATTTCGATCTGCCAAAGCTGGGCGAATTTTTCCCATACAACCTGAAATCCGGTAGAAATAACGAAGTTCGGCTTATCCACAGGCTTACCGGCGGCTTGCCTTTTCTTACGCCAGCGCAACCAAGCTGCGACACCTCCCAACATACATGCTTCGGACGAACCGATAGCCAATGCACCGGCTTTCCATTTTGCCTGTTCGGGAGTATTCCACAAATTGGCTACGATGTTGATACATTTGGCGTTCATAACGGCAATACGCGGATATTCCGTTTCATCGATATAGTTGATGTTGATCGCCTCGTTCATAAGTTTGGTCCATATAGGTAGTTACGAATGTCGCCAGGTTCAAGCGGGGCTGTGTCTGTGCAAACGTTTCGTCTTTAACCATCTGATACGCGATTTCCGGGGTGGTAGGACCATCAGGGATTTTGTCTACAGGAGAGGCTTGTAGCATCTTTTCCGAGCCAAAGATTGCTGTCTTGGCATCACCTTTTCTGAAATTAGAATCTTCCATGTCTTTTTGTTTTTAATTAATAATGGCGCTATCGACTTGTTTCGGCCGATTGTATGGCAAAAACAGCTACTATCCGCAATTGTTCTGCGTTTTTCGTTAAACATACGATATTTGGGGTTTATTAAAACAATGAACTTTCACTATTCGGGATTGTTTCAATACAATAAAAAATGATGTAACGAAACGATTATGCGAATACAGACCGGACAGGGGACGATTCCTCTTATCACGCTAATAGGCATATGGTCGATATCGGCACTGAATGCACTGCCCGGCCTGGCTGTCTCCCCAATCTTAGGAAGACTTTCTGCAATCTTTCCGCATTCCACAGAACTGGACATACAGATGCTTTCATCACTTCCTTCCCTCTTGATCATCCCTTTTATCATCCTGTCGGGCAAACTGACGGAAAAGATCAATAATGTCCTTCTGTTGCAAGTGGGACTGGTGATCTTCTCGTTGAGCGGCATCCTGTACATGCTTTCCACAAAAATGTGGCAACTGATAACAGTCAGCGCATTATTGGGGATCGGTTCCGGATTGATCGTGCCGCTTTCCACCGGTTTGATTTCCCGCTTTTTTACAGGAACATACCGTACGAAACAGTTCGGGCTCAGTTCCGCCATTACGAATATAACGTTAGTGCTGGCCACCGTTCTGACGGGGTATCTGGCAGAGGTGAACTGGCATTTGCCGTTTATCGTCTACCTGTTTCCGCTGATCTCGATCGTTCTCTCGTTCTATCTGAAAAAGAATATTTCACCGTATCCCGGTATAGGCATAAACACCACTAGCCGGAGAACGGAAAGGCCTGCCGATAGCAGTTTCGGGAAGTTCGGTATACAGATTCCCCACCTGATGCAGATCATGTCGTTCTATGGGTTGGCTACTTACTTAGTGATCATCATCAGCTTCAATCTTCCTTTCCTGATGAAAGAATATCATTTTACCAGCGGTAATTCGGGTATTATGATCTCGCTGTTTTTCTTGGCTATCATGTCGCCGGGATTTATACTGAATCAAATTGTCTCCTTCTTCGGCAAAAAGACCAAATTTGCCTGTATGGTCTCGATCTCTGTCGGAATGGCGCTTATACTCGTTTCCCGCACCGAATGGTTGATCGGGCTGGGTTGTATCTTTGCCGGATTAGGCTATGGTGTCATACAACCGATAGCTTACGACAAAACGACCCGCACGGCTATTCCTGAAAAAGTGACGCTTGCACTGGCATTCGTTATGGCCATGAACTATCTGGCCATTCTTCTTTGCCCTTTCATTATAAACATACTCAAGGATATGCTCCATATCGAGACACAGCAGTTCGCTTTCATCTTCAATATGGCCATTGCCCTGATAGCTGCCGCATGGGCCTACCTGAAACAAGATTCGTTCTTGTTCGACGACCGCATCAAACAAGTATAACATAAAATCCCAAGCATCGTGAAAAATAAAATAAGAGAAGCCAATATTTACATGATTATTTCCAAAACTTTCAGCGGGTTGAATATGAATGCGTTGAAATATCTCCTACCATTATGGATAAGTCCGCTGACGGGTGTAACCCTGCGCTGTACGTTTGCCGCCCTCGCGTTTTGGATTATCAGCTTGTTCACCCAACCGGAGACTTCCACCCGCCGGGAAAAGATTCTCTTATTTCTGTTGGGGGCGCTCGGCATTTATGGCTTTATGTTCTTTTACTTGCTGGGATTGAGCAAAACGACCCCTGTGTCAAGCTCCATTTTCTCCAGTTTACAACCTATCTGGGTATTCATTCTTTCTGTCATCTTCTTTAAAGAAACAATCACAAAGATGAAAATAACCGGTATTCTGATCGGATTAGGTGGCGCATTGCTCTGCATCCTGACCCAGAAAAACGATGACCTGGCTTCCGATGCCTTCACCGGAAATCTGCTTTGCCTGCTAAGTTCCATGGCTTATGCAATCTATCTGATTGCAAGCAACCGAATATTGAAGCATGTAGGAGTTATGACAATGCTGCGGTACACCTTTTCCGGTGCGGCTTTCTCCGCCATCATCGTTTCCGGATTTACAGGATTTGAAGCAACACTTTTCACGTTCCCGATCCATTGGAAACCGATGGCAGTCTTGGCATTCGTCCTGATTTTCCCGACCGTTATCAGTTACCTGTTAATACCGGTCGGACTAAAATATCTGAAAACCACACTGGTGGCCATCTATGGTTACCTGATCCTGATTGTGGCAACCATTACCTCGCTGGCATTAGGACAAGATCGCTTCAGTTGGTCCCAATTAATAGCTGTCCTCCTGATTTGTTCGAGCGTTTATTTCGTTGAAATAGCAGAAAGTAAGGAAAAATCATAAATTTTTCTCTTTCTTTGTAACAACAGCTTTTCCGTTCCCGTCTACTTAATGAACGCTCTCCAATAGCGCGCGTTGAAGAGCCGGAACTAACGGAATAAGTAACGATTAATACATTAGAAAGATGAAAAAATACATCGCAATCCTGATCCTCATCCTATTCTGCCAAGCAGGATATAGCCAGAGCATGGACAAGCTGTTCAACGACTTTGCCAAGCAAAAAAACGTAACCCACGTAACAGTCGGCCCGTTCCTGATGAAAATAAGCAGCCTGTTCACCGAGACGATGGGTGTAAAAAGCATCGAAGTCCTTTCTTTCGAGGAATGCGGCAATACCGTCAAAGACGATCTCCGCGCTGCTATCAAGAAACTGAAAGACCCGAATTACGAAACAATGGTCAATGCCAACGAAGAGGGCAACCGCACGAAAGTAATGGTACGTATTGACAAAGACATCATCCGCGAACTGGTAATCTTGACAACCGATGGAGGCGACGATGCCCTGATCCGCATCAAAGGAAAGATCAAACCATCTGACATCGAAAAAGTAATAAACGACCACAAAGATGGATGTTGAGAACTTTAAAAGGCTGTTCCTTCCCCTCCATCCCAAGCTCTTCCGGATTGCTTATGCGCTGGTCGAAAACAAGGCCGATGCCGAAGATATCCTGCAAGATGCCTACTATAAGTTGTGGAGTCGGCGGAATGAACTGACCGATATCCAAAATCCGGAAGCTTTCTGCGTGACGCTGGTCAAGAACCTCTGCCTCGATTTCCTTCGCTCACCTCGTGCTAACAGGCGCGACGCAGATGTCACCGAAGCCGTCACTCTTTCTACCGCTTCTTCACCGGACGAAGAGTTGGAAAGACAAGACAAAGTACAGCAAATCCGCCACCTGATCGACCGCCTGCCGGAAAATCAGCGGCAAGTTCTCCGGTTGAGAGGGATCGAAGACTGTTCGATGGACGAGATAGAACAGATCACCGGCCTGAGTGCCGTCAACATACGGGTGCTACTCTCCCGGGCACGAAAAATAATCCGGGAACAACTTGAAAAATATTATACATATGAATATGGACGATAAAAAGATAGATGAACTGATCAATAAAGCCCTTCAAGAGGAACAAGCTTTACCCGAAGGACTTTCCCGTAGACTGGAAAAGCAGATCGACACCTGGGCTTCCACGGAAGAAAAGAAGACCCGTTCATTGACCCGTAGACGGACTTTATATTGGTTAAGTGGAGTTGCCGCCTCCATCCTGTTGTGCATCAGCTTTTTACAATACAAATCGTCGTATCACGCTCACGACCGGCTCAGCGACACTTACACCAATCCGAAAGATGCCGCCGCCGCTGCCGAAAAGGCTTTACTCCTACTCTCGCAGAACCTCAACAAAGGCATCAGCCAGGTGGATAACGCCGGGCAGGAGATAGATAAAGTAAACAATATTTTAAACAAACATTTAAACGATTAATCTTATGAAATTAAAGAATATATTCCTGATCCTGTTTCTTTGTTGCACCAGCTTGTGCTTTGCCCAGGATAAACTGTTCGAAAAATATGCCGATATGGATAATGTAACATCTGTCTTCATCTCCAAGAAAATGTTCGACATGATCCCTAATGTAGAAAGCGGCGGCCTCAACCTGATGAATCTGAAAGGGAAAATAAACAATCTTCAAATCGTCACTTCCGACAAGCAGGAAGTCCGGGACCAGATGCGAAAAGAATTCAGCAGCCTTATCAGCAAATCACATGAAGAACTGATGCGGGTCAAGGACAACGATACACGCGCCTCTTTCTACATCGTCCAGAACGGTGACCTAATCAACGAAATGATCATGCTGGCCGACACAGATTCAGACTATGTGGTCATCCGGATAACAGGCAAATTCACATTAGAGGATATACAAGATGTGGCGAAAAGTTTTTCCCAAAACGATAAAAAAGAGGTAACGATCAGTTACAACTAAAACCGGAAAAGTATAAATATCCCGAAAAGATAATTATGCTTTTGTGAATACCTTAGTTCTGGTAGAACTAAGGCTATTCTTGTCTGTTGTTTGCTACCGTGACAAAATTAGCTATATAAAACTACTAGATGTTTTCAAAAATGATATTAAAATTAGTCAAATTGATATTCTTTCAAAAAAGATATTCTCATTTTTCCCTTCCAGAAGACTCCAATAACCTCCACAGATAAGCCAAAACCGATAATCGAGCCTACTTTTTTACAACTATCCGTACTGTATAGTTCATAGTTCTACCAGAACAAATTCAATTGCAATCTTAAATCATTAGCCTATGGAGAGAAGTAAATAACACACCTAAAAAGTTTTTGTAGAGAAAATTAGAGTATTTCAACTGTTAAATTAAATTTTAATATTATGATCAAATCGATATACAGCAACTTATTGCCTAAAGCTGTACTATTATCAGTATTTTTAAGCCCCGGATATGTGATTTCAAAAGCTCATGCAAACACAGATTCCATCAGTGGTATAGAACAAACGAACGGTAAACTGTCCGGACGGGTTATCGATGCAAAAGGAGAACCTATACCAGGTGCAAACATATCCGTCAAAGGCACCACCATCGGTACCATTACAGACATGGACGGTAATTTTTCCATTGATGTTAACCCCAATCAAATACTCACCATCAGTTTTATCGGATATGAAACAAAAACAATCCCTGTCTCCAACCAGAAAACATTAAATGTCGTTCTGCAAGAAACTGTAAACCAACTGGACGAACTTGTTGTCGTTAGCTACGGTACACAGAAAAAAAGGGATTTGACCGGATCTGTTTCCAAGATAGATGCAGGAGAATTAGAAAGTTTTCCTGTAGGACAATTTGCCCAAAAACTTCAAGGACAGGTAGCAGGTGTACAAATTAACCAATCTACAGGACAGCCGGGTAAAGGTATGGGATTCCGTATCCGTGGTGCAGCATCTATCAATGGTGGTAGTTCACCTTTATTCGTGGTCGATGGAATCCCTATCAATATGGACCTAAGCAGTATCAATCCGGATGAAATCGAAACCTTTTCCATCTTGAAAGATGCCGCTGCCACTTCTTTGTATGGATCACGTGCCGCCAACGGTGTCGTACTGATCACAACGAAAAGAGGAAAACAAGGTAAAACTCAAGTGGATGTGAATGCTTCATTCGGTATTCAGACTTTAAAGGGACTAAAGACTCCGGATGTTATGAACGGGGAAGAATTTGCCCAATACAAAAAAGAATACTACGAAGATGCTGCCAGATATGAAGGTTATACCGGAGGAGTTCCAGAACAATATCAAAATCCATCCCAATACGGTACTGGTACCAATTGGTATGACTTACTGACACGCAATGCCGCCACACAGAATTACAGTATCAGTGTGACAGCCAATAAAGACAAGTTCAATACAGCTATCGTATTAGGCTACTTCCGCCAAGACGGTGTTATGTACAATTCTAATTTCGAACGTTACTCTTTACGTGCAAACAATGATTATCAAGTAAACGACCGCTTAAAATTAGGACTGAACATAGCTCCCACCTTGCAAATCAAAAACAACCAAAATACAGACGGAGGTTGGCAGATATTAAGTGCTGCGTTCTTGGCTGACCCAACTGTAAATCCTTACGATGAAAATGGAGAACCTATTCTTTCTCTAAACTCTCCAGGGATGTTCCCTCAACCTAACTGGATACGTGTTTTACATGAAAAAACAAGTAAAACACAGGATTTGGCCTTATTAAGCAATGCTTTTGCAGAACTGGATATATGGAACGGTATCAAATATAAATTCCAGGCTGGTTTCGATTTAGGTGCCAAGAACTATAGAGATTTTACACCTTCGACAGCCGGTGGAGCCATGTTTACTGCTCCCCCTCAAAAAGCAAGTGGACAATACAACACCAACTTCCACTATAGTTGGACTATCGAAAATATGTTGATGTATAACCATAAATTCGGAAACCATAATATAGATGCACTGGTCGGTTATAGTGCACAAAAATATTCCAACGAATATAACCAGCTAACAGCAACTGACTTTCCAAGTGATGATATTCCTTGGATGGGTGCCGGTGCTACAAAAAACGGTGACAACAACATCGAGCAATGGGCATTAGCCTCTGTCATCGCACGCGTGAATTATAGCTTCAAAGACCGCTATTTACTCCAGGCGACATTCCGCCGAGATGGTTGCTCCCGTTTTGGGGCAGGCAATAAATATGCAAATTTTCCTTCCATATCCGCCGGATGGATTGTATCTGACGAAGCCTTCATGGAACCAGTAACCAATGTTATGAACTACCTGAAAATAAGGGCCAGTTATGGACTAACTGGTAACTACAACATTGGTAATTACCGATATATTGCGGGAGTTAGCACTTATAACTATGTCTTAGGTGGCTCTTTAGCTCCGGGAAAAGGATTAGGTAATTTAGGGAACAATGCTCTTACTTGGGAAGAAACAAAGCAACTGGACTTAGGTGTCGATATCGGTTTCCTAAACGATCGTATCTATTTGATGTATGACTATTATAATAAAAAAGTCGATGGACTTTTGTATCAAGTCGATATTCCAAGAGCTTCCGGCTTTTCCAACATTTATTCCAATATCGGTGATTACAAAGCATGGGGACATGAAATCACTTTGCAATCTCGTAATCTTGTCGGTGATTTCAAATGGACTACCAACTTGAATATAGCCTTCAACCGGAATGAAATAACCAAAATGGGAACAAACAACACCCCAAAAGGTGGATATTCCAATCAGGAAGATTTCAACCGTTTAGCAGTAGGAGAACCTATCGGTATATTCATGGGATATGTATTTGACGGCGTATATATGACCGAAGAAGAGTTTAATTCCCAACCAAAGCACGCCTCATCTGAGATCGGAACGGTCCGCATGAAAGATGTCAGTGGTCCTAACGGTGTTCCTGACGGTATAATCGACAACAATGACCGTGTAAAAATTGGTGATCCGAATCCGGATTTTATTTATGGTATGACAAATGAATTTTCCTGGAAGAACTTCGATCTGAGCATTCTGATCAGTGGACAAGTAGGTGGTGACATTATCAATTCAAACTACGAACATACCTTGAATATCGACGGTTGTTTCAATGTATTGAAAAAAGTTGCCAATCGTTGGCGCTCTCCGGAAAATCCGGGTGACGGACAGGTTCCGAGAACAAAAGCCGGTACCACGGAATTATTCCGCTTCAATAATAGCAGTTGGGTATATGATGCTTCTTATTTGACCATAAAGAATATCACTCTGGGCTATACAATTCCGATTAAACCGAGTCAATACCTCTCTAAACTCCGGGTATATGTAACAGCTCAGCAATTAGTCACATTCACTAAATACCCAGGTATGAATCCGGAAATAGCCATGAATGAAGATATGGGATGGAACGGTTTAGGAGTAGATCGTACAACTTACCCGGTTCCAAGAACATTCAGTATCGGATGTAACATTTCATTCTGAAAGAAAAACAAATTATAAATTTAAAGCGAAAGATCATGAAAAAGATATTTAGTTTAGTTGTTGCATTGTTGACTTTGGTTTCTTGTTCGGAAGATTTTCTGAATCTGACGCCTCAATATTATCCGAATGATGCGACATTCTTTAAAACTCAAGAGCAATTCACTCAAGCAGTGAACGGAGCCTATTCCGCTCTACGGGGAGTATCGGCAAGACAAGGATACCTGATGGGAGAAATGCGTTCCGACAATACACATTACACCCGCTATAAAGCAGACCGTGGTCTACACATCTTGTATCGTGAAAATATCGCGGATTTTGTTGTAGATGACCAGAACCAATGGACAAATGAAATGTATTATGCATGTTATACGGGCATTTCAAGAGCCAACACCATTCTGAACCGCATTGAAGGGACGACTTTTCCCGATGATTTCAAAAATAAAACGATCGGAGAAGCTAAATTCATCCGTGCTTTCATGTATTTCCAATTGGTGCAATGCTACGGAGACGTCCCTTTGCATCTGGAAGAAGTGACAGGAGCGGACAACGCATTCTTACCTCGTTCATCTGTTAACGATATCTATACAGCCATCGTTGATGATGTGAAAGATGCCATAGAGAAACTTCCTACGGTCAAATTCCCGCAAAATGGTGCTGCAACCAAAGGAGCTGCCAAAATGCTCTACGCTTATGTATTAATGACAAAGCCAGATCGAGATTATGCAACAGCGGAAACGCAGTTAAAAGATATCATGAATATGGGATATGAATTACTTCCCAATTATGCCGATATATATGACACATCCAAAAAGAACGGAAAAGAATCGATTTTCGAAATCCAGTATCAAATGGGAGATCAGGGACAGCAAAGTGATTGGTTATACTACTTTATTCCCAAAACAACGAATGCAGAAATTATTACAGGTGTTCCGGATTGTAGTACGTTACTGACAGGAGGCTGGAATGTTCCGACACCGGAAATGATCGCTTCTTACGAACCTGGAGACCTGCGTGTCGACCCATCTATCGCTGTTGCAGTCGGTACACTGGATGCAGCAAACGCCTTAGTCGTAGCTGATGTACTAAAAGTCGGTGATCCCAAGATCAATGATTATCAAGTTAATTATCCATTTATCAATAAATACCGTCACGCACACTCCAAAATAGAAAATACAGACGATAACTGGCCTGTTTACCGCTATGCGGACTGCCTGTTATTGTTAGCTGAATGTCTGGTGGAGCAAGGACGTGCAGGAGACGCAGCACCCTATGTCAATCAAGTACGTGCGCGTGCAGGTTTACCTGCTGTTACAACAATCAATGCCGAGGTAGTTGCCAATGAGCGACGTCACGAACTCGCATTTGAGAACCATCGTTGGTATGATTTATTGAGAACAGGAAAAGCTATTGAAGTAATGACTGCCTACGGAAAATATATCAAAACGATTGATACGGAACTTCCTGAACGTACCTATCAGATAAAGCCGGAATATTTGCTTTATCCGATACCTTATAACGAGTTGCAATTAAATGACCAGCTCAAACAAAATCCAGGTTATTAATTATCATATTAACAAAAAGACCTTTACTTTTGTAGTAGAGGTCTTTTTACTATTAGCACCATGAATACACAACGTATTATCAAAAACTTTATATATACCGTCGCAGGAGGTATCCTGTCTCTCGGAACGACTGGTTGCAGTGGCAACAAAGCGGAAACGACAGACAGTTTTTCCACTTTGGAAGCCCAGTTTTCCAACCCTTCATCCGAGTACCGTACAGCCCCTTTTATGGTTTGGAACGGAAAAGTTACAGAAATTGAAATCGACCGTATGCTGAAAGACTTTAAAGATGCAGGCTGCGGAGGTGCGTTTATCCATCCCCGTCCGGGCATGATCACGGAATATATGTCGGACGAATGGTATTCCCTCTACCGTTATGCCGTCGATAAAGGAAAAGAGATGGGACTGGACATCTGGATTTACGATGAAAACTCCTATCCCAGCGGCTTTGCCGGAGGACATGTTCCCGAAGATATGCCCGAATCCTACAACCAAGGACAAGGACTTGAGTTGACAAAAACAGATCTTCTGCCTGACAAGACAGACGAATATTTCATCATCCTTAAAAAAGAAGGGGACAAATGGACAGATATCACGAACGCCCTGAGCCAGCATAAAAAAGCAAAAGGAGAATATTACCTCTACAAAAAGACCTATTTAGGCAAATCAGACTGGTACGGAGGGTATTCTTACGTAGACCTGCTCGTACCCGGTGTGACTGAAAAGTTCATCGACCTCACGATGAAAGGATACGAAAAAACAATAAAGGACGAATTTGGCAAATCTGTTTTCGGTATCTTCACAGATGAGCCCAACATCAGCAGTCCCGGAGGCTTGCGCTGGACACCAGACTTGTTCGAAGTATTCCGGAAACAGTGGGGATACGATCTAAAACCACTACTTCCCCTTCTGGACGAAGAGACGGGCAATTGGAAACAGGTACGTCATAACTATATGGAAACCCTGTTGCAAATGTTTGTCGACCGCTGGTCCAAACCTTGGCACCACTACTGCGAGACGAACAACCTGAAATGGACCGGACACTATTGGGAACACGGTTGGCCGCAAATGAACGACGGACCGGACAATATGGCAATGTACGCCTGGCATCAGGTACCCGCTATCGACATGCTGTTCAACCAGTTCGACGAAACCAACCCGCAAGCACAGTTCGGCAATATCCGTGCAGTAAAAGAATTGCGCAGTGCCGCCAACCAAACAGGTTGTAACCGTACCCTCAGCGAAACTTATGGTGGTGGAGGTTGGGACGAAACTTTTAAAGATTTCAAACGGTTAGGCGATTGGGAGTATGCACTCGGGGTCAACTTCATGAACCAACATTTAGCCCATATGACACTAACAGGAGCACGCAAATACGACTATCCGCCGGTATTCACCTATCATTCTCCCTGGTGGCCCGACTATCGCGAACTGAATGACTATTACGGACGCCTTTCATTTGTTATGAGCAAAGGCATCCAGAAAAACGATATTTTGGTTCTGGAACCCAACTCGACTTTATGGAGCTATTACGTCCATGCAGGAAGTTCCCCGAAACTCATGGAGATAGGAACCAATTTCCAAGCTTTTGTTACAACTTTGGAAAAGAACCAGGTAGAATATGACCTCGGTTCCGAAAACATCATCAAAGACCTCGGAAAGGTAGAAAACGGGCGTTTCATCGTCGGCAATGCCTCCTACTCGACTGTCGTTCTGCCTCCCATGATGGAGACCTTAAACAAGCCTACCTTCAACCTCTTGCAACAATTTGTAGAACAAGGTGGACAGATCATAACCTTCTCCGCTCCCACCCGGATAGACGGGGCTGTCAATGACGAACTGGCCGGACTGTTGACCGGTACAACCGTCACATCACTCCCGGAACTATCCAAAGATGTAATCGCCCGGTATTTCTCTTCCGATAACTTCAGGATTACTTTCAACAGTGGTAACCTGTATCACCATCGTCGCCGGTTTGCAGACGGAGAATTGGTTTTTCTCGTCAACTCTTCTATGGATGAAGTTGTTGACGGCACCCTTTCGACGCAGGGAAAAGCCATGTTGGAAATGGATGCTCTGAACGGGGAAATCTATACGTATCCGTCTTCAAAAGAAAAAGGCATACTAAGTACATCTTTCCGGATCGAACCGGCAGGAAGCCTCTTGCTTTACTGTTCTGACAAGAACCCTAAAAACTATCCGGAACGCCCCGGAAAAGCGGGAAGCAGCCCGGTGACGGCAACAAGCCGGACCACCGTCAGCCGTTTACGCGACAATGCTCTGACAATTGACTTTTGCGATGTTACGGTTAAAGGAAAGACTTACAAGAAACAACATTTCTCCCGTGCCGCCGATATCGCCTTCAAAGCGCACGGATTCACCAACGGCAATCCTTGGAATACCTCCGTACAATACAAACGGAATATCCTCGACCGCGACCACTTTAAGGATGGCGGCTTCACGGCCTCCTATCATTTTACGGTAAACGATGCTTTCGACTATTCCGGTATCAAACTGGTTTCCGAACGCCCCGAACTATTTACCGTAAAAATCAACGGAAATCTCGTGAACGCTCTTCCAGGTGAATGGTGGCTGGACCGTTCTTTCGGCGTTTATCCGATAGGCGGACAGGTGAAAAAAGGTAGCAATACGGTAGAACTCAGCATCAACCCGATGCGTATTTTTGCAGAGATAGAACCGGTCTACATCATCGGAAACTTCTCGGTCGTACCCGAACAAGAGGGATGGAGCATCGGTGCACCACAGGAATCGTTCACACTGGGTAGCTGGAAAGAACAAAAGCAACCGTTCTACTCATGGGATATGAGCTATAGCAAAGAATATACCCTCGATGACCTTACAGGCAGATATGCCGTCAAACTGAACAAATGGAACGGGACGGTAGCAGAAGTATACGTCAACGGACAGAAAGCCGGTATGATCGCCTTCGACCCCTGGCAACTGGATGTAACATCCTACCTGAAAGAAGGCAGCAACACGATCGATGTACATGTGATCGGCAGTTTGAAGAACCTGTTAGGCCCGCATTACCGGAATCCGGCTCCCGGCCTGGCATCTCCCTGGCATTGGAAAAACGTAGACAAACCGATATCCGGAAAAGAATACCAGATGATGGATTACGGGCTGATGGAAGATTTTGAATTAATTCATTAAACATACACGAAAAGAGGGTGCGTGCTTTTCCGGAAAAGCATGGCACCTTTTTCAAAAAAGGACGGCAGCATGAAAAATAGACTTTTAAACATTTGTATCTTATGTATGGTTTTTCCTTTCTTTCTACAGGCAGCGGACACACATTCCGTTTATAACCTGCGATGCGAACAGGAAGAAAACCCGTTAGGAATCGAAACAGGACAACCTTGTTTCAGCTGGCAGATACAGGCACAACAACGGAACTTCGAACAATCGGCCTGGCAGATATTAGTGGCCGATTCTCCGGAAAAACTACAGGCCGGCAATGGAAATATCTGGGACAGCGGAAAAACGCTTTCTTCCGCCTCGATCCTTGTTCCTTTCAAAGGAAAAGAATTGAAAGCAGGACAGACCTACTACTGGAAAGTAAGGAGTTGGGATAAGGAGGACAGCCCTTCCCGCTGGAGCTGTATCCATACCTTCGGCATGGGGCTTCTTTCGGAAAAAGACTGGAGCAATGCCAAATGGATTGCACTGGAAAAAGACAGGAAAGACGAAATCGTCACGATAGGGCTGCACGGACTGGCCAACGTGGACCGGGAACTCAAAGGCAAAAAGATCGGTATGTACCGCCTCCCCCAATTCCGAAAAGAATTTACGGTTCAAAAACCGGTAAAACGAGCGACTGCCTATGTCTCCGGACTCGGACATTTCGATATGTTCCTGAATGGAGAGAAGGTGGGTAACAACTTTCTCGATCCGGGATGGACAAAATATGATAAATGTGCGCTGTATGTCACTTTCGATCTGTCCGGACAGCTAAAGCAAGGCGGAAACGCAATAGGCGTCATGTTGGGAAACGGCTTTTTCAATATCCCGCGGGAACGTTATTTCAAACTGCTTGCTTCATATGGCGCTCCGCGCCTCTTGATGAAAATACAAATCGAATATGCAGACGGCAGTACGCAGGACATCGTAACCGGTACAGACTGGAAAACAACCGAAAGCCCCGTTACCTACAGCAGTATTTACGGCGGTGAAGATTACGATGCCACGAAAGAACAGACCGGATGGATGCAACCCGGTTTCGACGACCGTACCTGGAACAAAGCCCTCGACACAGGCTGGAAAACCCGGCTCCTCTCCCAACGCTCCGCACCGCTGACCGTACGTGACCGAATCCCCACCGTCCGTCTTTTCAAGACCCGGAAAGGACAATGGGTGTACGATTTGGGACAAAACTTTTCCGGCATCATACGGCTTTCCCTGCATTCAAAGGACACGCATCCGGTTAAGCTCTATCCGGCCGAACTGCTGAATCCGGACAGTACCGTAAACCAAAGCGCGTCCGGCGCTCCTTTCTGGTTCGGTTACACACCGAAAGGAAAAGGTATTGAAAGTTGGCAACCCCAGTTTACCTACTACGGTTTTCGTTACGTGCAGGTCGAAGGTGCTGTTCCCGCCGGACAACCCAATCCGGACGGACTACCTGAAATAACGGAAATTACCGGTCTTCATACTTGCTATTCGGCCGAAGATGTCGGCAGTTTCCATTGTTCCAAACCGTTGTTCAATCAGACATACGAACTGATCGACTGGGCGATCCGCAGCAATATGGCAAGCGTGCTGACCGACTGCCCGCATCGTGAGAAGTTGGGTTGGCTGGAAGAAGCGCACCTGATGCAATACTCCGTACAATACCGCTACAACCTGGCACGCCTGTACGAAAAGACATTCAACGATATGCGCTCCACACAAGCAGCCAACGGCATGATACCGACCATTGCTCCCGAACTAGTCGAATTCGAAGGAGGCTTCAAGGATACGCCGGAATGGGGAAGCACATTTGTCATCAGCCCTTGGTACATCTACCAATGGTATGGCGATACGCGCCCGATCGAAACCTATTATCCGGATATGCAACGCTACATCGACTACCTTTCCTCGAAAGCCGATAACCATATTATCGCCTACGGCTTGGGAGACTGGTTCGACATCGGTCCGGAAAGTCCGGGAGAATCGCAACTGACCTCCAATGGCGTAACGGCAACGGCTATCTACTATTACGACGTCACCCTGATGGAGAAAATGGCAAACCTTTTAGGGAAGCCGGACGATGCACGCAAGTACCAGGAACTGGCGGCCCGGATCAAACAAGCCTTCAACCGGACTTTCTGGAACCCGTCCACCCGTACCTACGACCGCAACAGCCAGGCGGCAAACGCCGTCGCACTCTACATGGGACTGACGACTCCGGAAAACAGGCAGCAGGTATTCGATAACCTGATAGCCGATATCCGCGGACGCAACAACGCCCTGACGGCAGGCGACGTCGGCTACCGCTATGTCTTGCGTGCCCTTGAAGCCGGTGGCGCTTCGGATGTCATTTACGATATGAACTGCAAGTACGACACACCGGGATACGGTTGGCAACTGGCACACGGAGCTACTGCTCTCACCGAATCCTGGCAGGCATACGGCTTCGTATCGAACAATCATTTTATGTTGGGTCATCTGATGGAATGGTTGTTCAGCGGCTTAGGAGGCATCCGTCAGAAAGAAGATTCCTTCGGGTTTAAGCATATTGTCATCAAACCCGAACCGGTCGGTGATGTCCGCGACGCACAGGTTTCCTACGAATCGCCTTACGGACAGATTGTTTCCGACTGGAAAGACAACGATAAAGAATTTATCATCCGAGTGGAAGTACCGGCAAACAGCAAAGCCTCCGTCTATCTCCCGTCTGCCGACACGAAACAAATAACCGAAAGCGGTGTACGATTGGAAGATGTCCCCGGAATCAGTTGCAAACAAGAAGGAAATCGGTATGTCGTAGCAACAACAGGTTCCGGTACTTATACTTTCAAAGTGAAGAAAAATAAATAATGAAGAATACCATGAATACAACAAAAAAGGAAGTTAAAGTCGGACTGATCGGAGTCGGATTGAACACCTATTGGAATCAATTCGAAGGGCTTCTCTCCCGATTGACGGATTACCAAAGAATGATAAAAGAACGTATGTCCGGCTTACAGGCAACCGTGATTGACGGGGGAATGGTAGACAGCCCGGAAAAGGCAGCCCAGACAGCAGAAGTTTTAAAAAGTGAAGACATAGAAATCCTCTTCATCTTTATTTCGACCTATGCCCTTTCCTCAACGATCCTTCCGATCGCCCAGCGCATCAAGATTCCGGTTATCCTGCTCAACATACAACCCGTAGCCGCCATAAATTACGATTATATCAACGGATTAGGCGACCGTGGAAAAATGACCGGCGAATGGCTGGCTCACTGCCAAGCCTGTTCCACTCCGGAATTTGCCTGCGTATTCAACCGTGCCGGCATCAAATACGACATCCTGACCGGTTACCTCGAAGAACCATACGTATGGAACGAAATCGAAAACTGGATCGATGCGGTAAGGGCCGTACAAGGGATGCGTAACAACCGGATGGGTATTCTCGGACACTATTATTGCGGTATGCTGGACGTTTACACCGACATTACCCGGCAATCCTTCACTTTCGGCACTCACATAGAGCTTCTCGAAATGTGCGAACTCAAAGCTTACCGGGATGCTGTAACGGAAGACGAACGAACAGCAAAACGTCTGGAATTTTCCATGAAGTTTGAAGTCGACCCGCATTGTGAAGAATACGAATTGGATCGTGCTGCCCGCACCTCTGTCGCACTCGATAAACTGGCCGAAGCCCACAACCTCAGTTCAATGGCCTACTACTACGAAGGTTGGAAAGGAAACGATTATGAAAATATCGTGACTTCCGTAATAGCCGGCAATACCCTACTTACAGGACGCGGCATCCCGGTAGCAGGCGAGTGCGAAGTAAAGAACGTACAAGCCATGAAGCTCCTTTCTCTTTTAGATGCCGGAGGTTCATTCTCTGAACCGTATGCCATAGACTTCAATGACGATGTTGTTTTATGGGGACATGACGGGCCGGCTCATTTCGCCATTGCCGAGGGAAAGGTCAGCCTCGTACCGCTACCCGTATATCACGGTAAACCGGGCAAAGGATTGTCCATTCAGATGCGCGTCAAACAGGGACCTGTCACTTTTCTTTCCGTATGTGAAAATAATGATGGCGTATTTTTACTTATCGCAGAGGGAGAATCGACCGACGGACCCACCCTGCACATAGGAAACACGAACAGCCGCTACAGGTTCAGTTGCGGAGCCCGCACCTTTATGAACCGATGGAGTAAGGCGGGTCCTTCACACCACTGTGCAATCGGTATCGGACATGTTGCGGATAAACTAAAAAAGATAGCTTTCCTGTTAGACATACCTGTTATCCAGGTTTGTTAAAAGACAAGAAAAAAAGAGAGAGGCTCTTTATCTATCACGATCTTTTAGACACGGATTTCACGGATAAATTATTTTACTTCCGTGTAATCCGTACTTAAATTATGGCTATCAGTATGCAGGATTTTGTTTCGACATACCTCTCAGATAAATACCCTATGCGACATAAGAGAGACCTTATCTTTTATGGTGAGGAGATCCCCAGATAAACACCAGTAGTCGTTTTTATTTCCCAGTAATAATCCTTCGTATCTCGCTCAGCTTATTCAGGGCTTCCAGAGGTGTCAGGTTGTTTACATCCAGATTCTTGATCTCATCCCGCACCTGGCTGAGTACCGGATCATCCAATTGGAAGAAGCTGAGCTGATAGCCGTCTGCCGATGAAGCGATTCCTTTTACAGGCTTGCTTTTGATACTGCCTTTGCGTTTTTCCGTGGCAATCCCCTCCTGACGGTTTTCCGTTTCCAACTGTTTCAGGATTTCGTTGGAACGCTTTACGATGCTTTTCGGCATACCCGCCATCTTGGCCACATGGATACCGAAACTGTGTTCACTGCCTCCGGGAACCAGTTTGCGCAAGAAGATCACTTTGTTATTGACCTCCTTCACCGAAACATTGTAGTTCTTGATACGCTTGAAGGATTTCTCCATCTCATTCAATTCATGATAATGCGTAGCAAACAATGTTTTAGCATGAATATGTTTACAAATATGCTCTACAACTGCTTGCGCAATACTCAAACCATCAAAGGTACTGGTACCACGACCGATTTCATCAAGAATAATTAAACTTTTAGATGTAGCATTTTCAAGAATATATGCTACCTCCTTCATTTCTACCATGAAAGTACTTTGACCTGTAGAAATATCATCACTAGCACCTACACGTGTAAAAATACGATCTACTGGAGAAATAGATGCTTCACGGGCAGGAATAAAGGAACCAATTT
>ERZ837590.866-NODE-866-length-20234-cov-3.986719_pt1 | contig 20234 bp, 17 predicted proteins | sample MGYA00519573_ERZ837590 | MGnify/ENA primary metagenome ERZ837590 (study PRJEB31850, sample SAMEA3708820) | human gut metagenome | biome: human gut; feature: human-associated habitat; material: faeces | place: China | collected 2014 ... | reverse complement strand
CAGCCGCACCGGCTGGCAACGTCGCCACCGCAGCGCCCGCGGCTAAACCGCAGGCGGTAGCGAACGCGAAGACCGTTGAGTCGCTGGTTTCGCCGATTACCGGTGACGTGGTGGCCCTCGAGCAGGTGCCGGACGAAGCCTTCGCCAGCAAAGCCGTCGGCGACGGGATCGCGGTGAAACCGACCAGCAACATCGTGGTGGCCCCGGCCGCCGGTACCGTGGTGAAAATTTTCAACACTAACCACGCGTTCTGCCTCGAAACCAACAACGGTGCGGAAATCGTCGTTCACATGGGTATCGACACCGTGGCGCTGGAAGGCAAGGGCTTCAAACGTCTGGTTGAAGAGGGCACGGACGTGAAGGCGGGTGAGCCGATTCTGGAAATGGATCTGGACTTCCTCAACGCCAACGCGCGCTCAATGATCAGTCCGGTCGTCTGCAGCAACAGCGATGACTACAGCGCGCTGGTGATACTGGCGAGCGGTAAGGTCGTTGCTGGCCAGACGCCGCTGTATGAGATTAAAGGCAAGTAAGGCTCCTGAGTCGAGTTTTTGCCTCAGCGGCGAAGGGAAACCTTCGCCGCTTTTTTTTCCAGCAATCGGCCCCATAATCCTCTTCTGATACCTATTTTACGTAACTAATAGTTGTCACTACGCCCTGCTTGTAAGATCATGTGCCGTTATACGTTGTTTACGCTTTGAGGAACCCGTGATGAGTGAGGCAGAAGCCCGCCCGACTAACTTTATCCGTCAGATTATTGATGAAGATCTGGCTACCGGTAAACATACCACCGTTCACACTCGCTTCCCGCCGGAGCCGAACGGTTATCTGCACATTGGCCATGCAAAATCCATCTGCCTGAACTTCGGCATCGCCCAGGATTATCAGGGCCAATGCAACCTGCGTTTCGATGACACCAACCCGGTGAAAGAAGATATCGAATACGTTGAGTCGATTAAAAACGACGTGCAGTGGTTAGGTTTCCACTGGTCCGGGGACGTATGCTACTCGTCTGATTATTTCGATCAGCTGCATCAGTATGCGGTTGAGCTGATCAACAAAGGTCTGGCCTATGTTGATGAACTCTCTCCTGATGAAATTCGCGAATACCGCGGCACCCTGAAAGCGCCGGGTAAAAACAGCCCGTATCGCGACCGCAGCGTGGAAGAGAACCTGGCGCTGTTTGAAAAAATGCGCAGCGGCGGCTTCGAAGAAGGCAAAGCCTGCCTGCGCGCGAAGATCGATATGGCGTCGCCGTTTATCGTGATGCGCGATCCGGTGCTGTACCGCATTAAGTTCGCTGAGCATCATCAGACTGGCAACAAGTGGTGCATCTACCCGATGTACGACTTCACCCACTGCATCAGCGATGCGCTGGAAGGCATTACCCACTCGCTGTGTACCCTGGAGTTCCAGGACAACCGCCGCCTGTACGATTGGGTGCTAGACAACATCAGCATCCCGGTGCATCCGCGTCAGTACGAATTCTCGCGCCTGAATCTTGAATACACCGTGATGTCCAAGCGTAAGCTGAACCAGCTGGTGACTGAGAAGCACGTGGAAGGCTGGGACGACCCGCGTATGCCGACCATCTCCGGTCTGCGTCGTCGCGGCTACACCGCCGAATCCATCCGCGAGTTCTGCAAGCGCATCGGCGTGACCAAGCAGGACAACACCATCGAGATGGCGTCGCTGGAGTCCTGCATTCGTGAAGATCTGAACGAAAACGCCCCGCGCGCGATGGCGGTGATCGATCCGGTGAAACTGGTTATCGAGAACTATCCGCAGGGCGAAAGCGAAATGGTGGTGATGCCGAACCATCCGAACAAGCCGGAAATGGGCAGTCGTGAAGTGCCGTTCAGCGCCGAAATCTGGATCGATCGCGCGGACTTCCGCGAAGAAGCCAACAAACAGTACAAGCGTCTGGTGCTGGGTAAAGAAGTGCGTCTGCGCAACGCCTACGTCATCAAAGCGGAACGCGTGGAGAAAGATGCCGAAGGCAATATTACCACCATCTTCTGCACCTACGATGCCGACACCCTGAGCAAAGATCCGGCCGATGGCCGCAAGGTCAAAGGCGTGATCCATTGGGTAAGCGCGGCGCATGCGCTGCCGGTAGAGATCCGTCTCTACGATCGTCTGTTCAGCGTGCCAAACCCGGGCGCGGCGGACGATTTCCTCGCAGTGATCAACCCGGAATCGCTGGTGATCAAACAGGGGTACGCGGAGCCGAGCCTGGCGCAGGCCGAAGCCGGTAAAGCTTACCAGTTTGAGCGTGAAGGCTATTTCTGCCTCGACAGCCGCTATGCAACCGCAACCAATCTGGTGTTCAACCGCACCGTCGGGCTGCGTGATACCTGGGCGAAAGCGGGCGAATAACATTTCTTTTCTGTCAAAGCGTCGCTCCCAGCGGCGCTTTTTTTGTTTCAGAATCAGCTAATTAAACTTTTCATTTTCGCGATGCGAATTAATTCTGTTTCTGCGCGGTAATAAATAGCGCTTCTGATGTTTCCTGTCACATACAAAAAACCAATGTAATCGCTTTCAATGATTGCGTTTTTCCCTGATTTTGCAATGACTTCCATAACAAAATCATCAGAGATAAGACTGTAACAAAACGACATAAAATATGTGCGCTTTGTCATAATCTTAAGCTTTGCCTCACGAAAAACATTGATAATTCGCGTCACGAAAAATAGTCTATCTACAGTGGTTTCGCGGTCTTTTTTACCGCCCCACATTTTGCAGTTTTATTTATTTTTTAGCGATTGACCGCTGGTCTTCGCCTTTTAAAACGTCAAAGAGGATATGCACATGCGTACGTTTAGTGGCAAACGTAGTACGCTGGCGCTGGCTATTGCCGCCGTCACCGCGATGTCGGGCTGGGTTGTGGCTCCACAGGCCAGCGCAGCAGGCTTTATCGATGATTCAACCTTAACCGGCGGTATCTATTACTGGCAGCGTGAGCGTGACCGTAAAGATGTGACCGACGGCGACAAATACAAAACCAACCTTTCCCACTCTACCTGGAACGCCAACCTGGACTTCCAGTCCGGCTATGCCGCCGATATGTTTGGCCTTGATATTGCCGCGTTTACCGCGATTGAAATGGCGGAGAACGGCGATAGCGGCCACCCGAACGAAATTGCCTTCTCGTCACGTAACAAAGCCTATGACGAAGACTATTCCGGCGATAAGAGCGGCATCAGCCTGTATAAAGCCGCAGCGAAATTCAAATATGGTCCGGCGTGGGCACGTGCGGGCTATATCCAGCCAACCGGCCAGACTCTGCTGGCCCCGCACTGGAGTTTTATGCCAGGTACCTATCAGGGGGCGGAGGCCGGGGCTAACTTCGACTATGGCACGGCGGGCGCGTTAAGTTTCTCCTATATGTGGACGAACGAGTATAAAGCGCCATGGCATATCGAGATGGACGATTTCTATCAGAACGATAAGAAGACCAAAGTCGATTATCTCCACTCCGTCGGCGCTAAATATGATTTCAAAAATGACCTGGTGCTGGAGGCGGCATTTGGTCAGGCTCAGGGCTATATCGATCAGTACTTTGCTAAAGCCAGCTACAAGTTTGACGTCGCCGGCGCGCCGCTGAGCACCAGCTACCAGTTCTACGGCACCCGCGATAAGGTCAGCAACGGCGGGGTCAACGACATCTATGATAGCACCGCATGGCTGCAGGCGTTAACCTTTGGTTATAAGGTGGCGGATGTCCTGGATCTGCGTCTCGAGGGAACCTGGGTGAAGGCTGATGGCCAGCAGGGCTACTTCCTGCAGCGTATGACCCCGACCTACGCCTCTTCCAATGGTCGTCTCGATATCTGGTGGGATAACCGCTCCGACTTTAACGCCAACGGCGAAAAAGCGGTCTTCTTTGGCGCGATGTATGACATGAAAAACTGGGATATGCCGGGCTGGGCGTTCGGCGCGTCTTATGTCTACGCCTGGGATGCGAAGCCGGGCAGAATGTCCTCTCCGGATGCGTACTATGACCCTGACTATCGCCTGAAAGAGTCGGCCTATAGCCTGGATGCAATGTATACCGTACAGGAAGGGCGGGCGAAGGGCACCCTGTTCAAACTGCACTTTACCCAATACGACAACCATTCCGATATTCCGAGCTGGAGCGGCGGCTACGGCAACATCTTCCAGGATGAGCGCGACGTGAAGTTCATGGTTATCGCCCCGTTCACTATTTTCTGATGCCTGCGCGGCGGGCGTGAGCCTGCCGCACCTCTGGGAGAACGACAATGAAAAAAATGCTGCTTATTGCCATGATGGCAGCGGGCCTGGTGGCCTGCACCACGTCGCCGGCGCCGAAAGAAGACACCAAACTGAAAGATGCCTATAGCGCCTGTATTAATACGGCGGAAGGGAATCCGGACAAGATTGAAGCCTGCCAGAGCGTACTGAATGTGCTGAAAAAGGATAAACAGCACCAGCAGTTCGCCAACCAGGAGAGCGTTCGCGTCCTGGATTACCAACAGTGTATTCAGGCCACCCGCACCGGCAACGATCAGGCGGTGAAAGCGCGCTGCGATCAGATCTGGAAGGAGATCCGCAGCAATAATACGACCCATTAAATCAGACGACAGCGGCAAACGGGCGGGGCATATCTCCGCCCGTTTGTTTTTTTTGCGCTGACTCTCCGCCGGCTGATAGCCGCGGCTCAGCCGCACGAACAGTAGCGCGGTGGCAATGAATCCGCACAGCGCGGCGCACATTAGCCACCAGCCCGGCGGGCTTTTATCGCCGGTGAGCTCGACCAGTGCGGTGGAAATAGCTGGCGTCAGGTCGCCGAAAATGGCAGTAGCGAGACTAAAGGCCAGCGAAAAGCCCACGGTGCGGACGTGTACCGGCATCACTTCGGTAAGCGCCGCGACCATCGCGCCGTTATACATGCCAAAGAAGAACGAGAACCATAGCAGGACCAGCGTCATACGGGTGAAATCGGGCGCGACGGTGAGCCAGTGCATCACCGGCCAGGTGGTGAGCAGGGCCAGCACGGTAATGCCCATCAGCACCGGACGACGACCGATCCGATCAGAGATCGCCCCGCTGGCGAAGTTCCATATCAACTCTCCGGACAAAGCGGGGATGAGGAAAGTCACCCCAGGCGCGTGTGCGGGAAGGGTGCCAGAGGCGCCCATAAAAAAGCCAACCGGCAGGTTGGCTTTTCAGTCTCAGCGAAACGGGGAATTATTTTTCCACCGCGTCGTGGGCGTGTTCGTCCTCGCGGCAATCCCCTTCCGCACAGTGACCGTACAGATATAAACTGTGGTTGGTCAGGCGGATGCCGTGGCGGGAGGCAATTTCACGCTGGCGTAATTCGATCGAGTCGTCGCTGAATTCGATCACTTTGCCGCAGTCGAGGCAGATCAGGTGATCGTGGTGATGCTGCTGGGTCAGTTCGAAAACGGATTTTCCGCCTTCGAAATTATGACGAGTTACGATGCCGGCGTCATCAAACTGGTTGAGGACGCGGTAAACGGTCGCCAGACCGATCTCTTCGCCCATGTCGATCAGGCGTTTATATAAGTCTTCCGCACTGACATGATGGTTATCCGGTTCCTGCAGCACTTCAAGGATTTTTAGTCGAGGAAGTGTGACTTTCAGGCCAGCCTTCTTTAATGCGGTATTGTTGTCAGTCATGCGGAATCTGTCCTGTTGCTAAACGATCTACTTCCTTCAACGGAAGTCATACAGAAATTAACCCGACGTAATGCGTCTCATTATAGAACTGCCACTGGTAAATGAAAACTGCAAGCATCAGGCCTGGTTTGCTGTCAAAAACGAGGCACCAGCTACAAACTGCGTCACGTGCCTCGTAGAATCAGAGGACATTGTACAGATATGTGATTAAAAGTTAAAAACTTGTAGCTATTAGTTTGATTGCTTTTGTCTATTAATGCGGCGCAACTCAATGATTGCGCCGCTTAATCATCAGGCGTTTTTGATTTCTTCGAGGTGCAGCTCTTCGGCAACCTGTTTCACCCATTTCTCAACGCGCTCGTTGGTCAGCTCCGGCTGGCGGTCTTCATCGATGGCGAGGCCGACGAAGTGGTCGTCATCCGCCAGGCCTTTGGAAGCTTCAAAATGATACCCCGCCGTTGGCCAGTGACCGACGATGGTCGCGCCGCGCGGCTCAATGATGTCGCGGATGGTGCCCAGCGCGTCGCAGAAGTATTCTGCGTAATCTTCCTGGTCGCCGCAGCCGAACAGCGCCACCAGTTTGCCATTGAAGTCGATCTCTTCCAGCGTCGGGAAGAAGTCATCCCAGTCACACTGCGCTTCACCGTAGTACCAGGTCGGGATACCGAGCAGCAGGATGTCGTGGGCTTCCAGGTCTTCTTTGCTGCTTTTGGCAATGTCGTGAACATCAGCAACATCTTTACCAAGCTGCTTTTGAATCATTTTTGCAATATTTTCGGTGTTGCCGGTGTCGCTGCCAAAAAAGATGCCGATGATTGCCATGAGTAAAATAACCTCTTGAAACTTAAATGATGTGGTAGGGACGCAATGCCCATAGATAACGGCAATCATAGCAGAACAGGCAAGGGCGCGGAAACAGCAATCACGCCCGACTGCACACTCTGCTACATGAATGCGGGTTTTTCGCGGAAAGTTAGACTTTTCCCTGGCTGCGCAGGGCGGTTAACTGGGTCATCAGCATCTCTTCAATGAGATCGCTGCGGCTCATATTACGCGCTTCCGCCAGCTCGTTGAGCGCATCGACCGCATCGGCGTTGAGTTTTAACTCCACGCGCTTCAGCCCGCGAACCTTATCGCGTTTCAGCTGGTTACGTTTGTTGATGCGCAGTTGTTCATCGCGCGACAGCGGATTGGTTTTCGGTCTTCCCGGGCGACGCTCGTTTGCGAACAAATCTAATGTCGTACGGTCCGTTTGTTCTTTTGCCATGATTCTGAGTGACTTCGGGGAAACAAGCTGCCGGGCTCTAGCCGGCGCAGATAGCGCGCCATCATACATCAGGCGAACGGCTGCGCCAACGACCGCGGGCATTCTGCGGCGCGGTCGGGCATATTTTAGCCAATCAGGCGGCGATGCTCGTCAGATAGCGGCGGATGGCGCGTAACACCGCCTCGGGTTTCTCGGCATGGACCCAGTGTCCGGCGCCGGCGATGACGTGGGCCCGGGCCTGCGGGAACTGGGCCAGCAGCGCGTCGCGGTAGGCGTCGGTCACATAGGGCGAGTTGCCGCCGGGAATAAACTGCGTCGGGTGCGGCCAGGCCGGGATGGTTTCCCAGCCGACGATATGCGGATACTGGTCCCACAGCACCGGCACGTTGAAGCGCCAGTCGCCGTCGACGAATGATTTCAGCAGGAACTGAATCACGCCTTCTTCCTGCAGGTGCTCGCGCATCACCTGCGCCGCCTGCTGGCGGGTGCTGGCGGCGGATTCGCTGACGGCGCGGATAGCGGCGAAAATCTCATCATGGCGGCGAACGTGATAATCCACCGGCGCGATATCGATCGCCACCAGACCGCTGATGCGTTCAGGCGCCAGGGCGGTAAGCGCCATTACCGCTTTCCCGCCCATCGAATGGCCGATAAAGGTGGCGCGCTCGATCTGGTGCGCGTCGAGCGTATCAAGCAGATCCTGCGCCATGGCGGGGTAGGTCATCTCTGGCGACCGCGGCGACAAACCGTGGTTGCGCATATCGACCTGCACAATATCGTGGTCGGCGATCAGGTCGCGGGCGAGGATGCCCAGGTTGTCCAGGCTGCCAAACAGACCGTGGACCAGCACGATCGGGGAGTGGTTGTGCGGATTCTGTGCAGATTGCGCTCGGCTATTTAATTTCATGGCAAAGTTCTTTTTTTCGCTCCGTCGGGTTAGGGTATTATGTTGGACATTCTGCCATCCGGCTGCAAGACCCAGAAGTTTTCTGAGTTTTACCGCCATCCTGGTTTGACGCTATCCGCGGTTGGGATTTGTACTTATAATCCCAACGATTTGTATTCAGAAAAGATATCGCACTGGATTAAGATGAAAACAATTGAAGTTGATGATGAACTCTATCGCTATATTGCCAGCCACACTCTGCATATCGGCGAGAGCGCATCCGACATTTTACGGCGTATGCTGAAATTTTCCGCCGTTTCCCAACCGGCTACACCGGTCAGCAAAGCCGCGCCGACGCTGGCGCCAGCGCCTGTCGCTGAGGTGAAACCCGCTAACCTGGTGAAAGATAAAGTCCGCGCCATGCGCGAGATGCTGTTATCTGATGAATACGCCGAGCAGAAGCGCGCGGTGAACCGTTTTATGCTGGTGTTGACGACCCTCTACTCCCTGGACAGTAAAGCATTTGCCGAGGCCACCGAGTCTCTGCACGGCCGCACGCGCGTTTACTTCGCGGAAGATGCGCGTACGCTGCTGAAAAGCGGTAATCAGACCAAACCGAAACAGGTTCCTGGTACACCGTGGTGGGTGATCACCAATACCAATACCGGCCGTAAATGCAGCATGATTGAGCACATCATGCAGTCGATGCAGTTCCCTGCGGAGCTGATTGAAAAGGTTTGCGGCACGATCTAGCTTTTTAACATTTGCACCAGAAGGATCAGGCAATGGCAATCGATAAACGTGCGGGGCAGCCTGCGCAACAGAGTGATTTGATTAACGTCGCCCAACTGACTGCTCAGTACTACGTGCTGAAGCCTGAAGTCGGTAATGCGGAGCATGCGGTAAAATTCGGCACCTCTGGCCATCGCGGCAGCGCGGCGCGCCACAACTTCAACGAACCGCATATCCTGGCCATCGCCCAGGCCATTGCGGAAGATCGTGCGAAAAACGGGATCACCGGTCCGTGCTATGTCGGCAAAGATACCCACGCCCTCTCCGAGCCGGCGTTTATTTCGGTGCTGGAAGTGTTAACCGCCAACGGCGTCGACGTGATCGTGCAGGAAAACAACGGCTTCACCCCGACGCCGGCGGTCTCCAACGCGATTCTGGTGCATAACAAAAAAGGCGGTCCGCTGGCGGACGGCATTGTGATTACCCCGTCACACAACCCGCCGGAAGATGGTGGTATCAAGTACAATCCGCCAAACGGCGGCCCGGCTGATACCAACGTCACCAAAGTGGTGGAAAACCGCGCCAACGAACTGCTGGCCGCGGGCCTGCAGGGCGTGAAACGCATTTCTCTGGACGCGGCGCTGGCTTCTGGCCACGTTAAAGAACAGGATCTGGTGCAGCCGTTCATCGAAGGGCTGGCGGATATCGTCGATATGGCCGCAATCCAGAAAGCCGGCCTGACGCTGGGCGTCGATCCGCTGGGCGGGTCCGGTATCGAATACTGGAAGCGCATTGGCGAGCACTACAAGCTCAATCTGACCATTGTTAACGATCAGGTGGATCAGACCTTCCGCTTTATGCACCTCGATAAAGACGGCGCCATCCGCATGGATTGCTCCTCAGAGTGTGCGATGGCCGGCCTGCTGGCGCTGCGCGATAAGTTCGATCTGGCGTTTGCTAACGACCCGGATTACGACCGCCACGGGATTGTGACCCCGGCGGGGTTGATGAACCCGAACCACTACCTGGCGGTAGCGATCAACTACCTGTTCCAGCATCGTCCGCAGTGGGGCAAAGAGGTGGCGGTGGGTAAAACGCTGGTCTCCTCCGCGATGATTGACCGCGTGGTGAACGATCTGGGCCGCAAGCTGGTGGAAGTGCCGGTGGGCTTTAAGTGGTTTGTCGACGGCCTGTTCGATGGCAGCTTCGGCTTCGGCGGCGAAGAGAGCGCCGGGGCCTCCTTCCTGCGCTTCGACGGCACGCCGTGGTCCACCGATAAAGACGGCATCATCATGTGCCTGCTGGCGGCGGAAATCACCGCGGTGACCGGGAAAAACCCGCAGGAGCATTACAACGAACTGGCGGAACGCTTCGGTGCGCCGAGCTATAACCGTCTGCAGGCTTCCGCGACCTCCGCGCAGAAAGCGGCGCTGTCCAAGCTCTCTCCGGAAATGGTCAGCGCTGACACCCTGGCGGGGGATCCGATCACTGCCCGTCTGACCGCGGCGCCGGGCAACGGGGCGGCGATTGGCGGCCTCAAGGTGATGACCGACAACGGCTGGTTCGCGGCGCGTCCGTCAGGCACCGAAGACGCCTACAAGATCTACTGCGAAAGCTTCCTCGGCGAAGAGCATCGCAAGCTGATTGAAAAAGAAGCGGTAGAGATTGTCAGCGAAGTGCTGAAGAACGCTTAACGACGCACTACCATCAGGCCCCTTGCGGGCCTGATTTTTTTCGCAAGGATAGCGATGAAAATACAACGGAAGTCCCTGTTTTTGTTCTGGGCGTGGATGGATCTCTTTTTCGTCCTGCAATTCTTATGGTGGAATATTGCCCACCGCCGCCTCCCTTTTTACGACGATCTACTCGCTTATCTCCAGCTGCTGCACACCTGGGGCTCCGCGGCGGTCTGGCTGTACCCGCTGAATGTTCTGCTGATTATCAGCATCCCGCTATCGATGATCTTTTTTTTCCGCCAGAGCCGCTATGCGCTGTGGCTGGCCTGGGGGCAGGCGCCGCTCAGGCTGCTGTTTATGCAGCCTTCGCTATCGCTGGGCCTGTGGCTGATTCAGGCTGCCGGCGTCCGGCATTTAGCGATCCTGGCAGGCTTTCTGCTGCTCTCTGAAGGGCTGAAAATCGCCAGCCTCTGGTACTGCAGAGGCGGGATTCAGGGCATAAAGCGATAGCCAATCCCGGTTTCGGTCAGCAAATGCTGCGGCCGTGCCGGATCGGCCTCCAGCTTTTGTCGCAGATGACCCATATAGATCCGCAGATAGTGGCTGTGCTCCACGGCGTTAGGCCCCCACACCTGATTCAGCAGCTGGCGCTGGGTAAGCACTTTGCCGGGATTATTCAACAGCGCCGCCAGCAGGCGAAACTCGATAGGCGTCAGGTGGATCTCTTCGCTGCCGCGCAGGATGCGGCGGGCGGGGATATTGACCTCCAGGTCAGCGAAGCGCACCACCGGCTCATCGGCCTGCGCCGCGCCATGGCGACGCAGCGCGACGCGCAGGCGGGCCTGCAGCTCGCCGATGCCAAAGGGTTTACTTAAGTAGTCATCGGCGCCGGCATCCAGGGCGGCAATTTTGTCATGCTCTTCGCTACGCGCTGACAGGACGATAATCGGCATCTGGCTCCACTGACGCAGGTCGCGAATAAAATCAATGCCGTCGCCATCCGGCAGGCCGAGATCGAGGATCGCGAGGTCGGGCTTACGGGTGGCGGCTTCAATCAGCCCACGCTGCAGGGTTTCCGCTTCAAATACGCGCATGCCGTCGGCTTCCAGCGCGGTGCGCAGAAAGCGTCGGATAGCGTGTTCGTCTTCGATAATCAGAACGTTAATCACAATTCCTCAGGTAGCTCTTCCAGTTCAGGGGGCGTTTCTCCAGGCAGTGTAACACGGAATGAGGCGCCGCCCTCGGGCCGGTTGCTGGCGGAGATGGTCCCGCCGTGGACGTCGACGATGGCCTGACAGATGGCAAGGCCCAGCCCGACGCCAGGGATCGCCGACTCTTTGTTGCCGCGGGCGAATTTATCAAAGATAGTCTGTTCCTGGCCTGCCGGGATCCCAGGACCGTTATCCCATACTTCCAGCGACAGCTGCCGGGCGTCCGCCTCGGCGCGAATGCCGATGCTCGCCCGGGCGCCGGCATACTTATGGGCATTTTCCAGCAGGTTGATCAGCACCCGCTCGAACAGCGGCCCGTCGACATGCACCAGCTGGAGGGGATCGGGTAAATCCAGCTGAATATGCTGGCCGCCGAGGCTTGGCTCGAGCATGCGCAGCGCGCTGCCGACCACTTCCTCCAGCGTCAGCCACTCCTTATGCAGATTAAAGCCGCCGGACTGGATCCGCGCCATATCCAACAGGTTGTTCACCAGCCGGGTGGTGTTGAGCACATGCTGGCGGATTTCGTTGGCCTGCGGGGCATGTTTTGAACCTTCGCTGGCCAGATCGAGGGTCAGAATTTCCGCCTGGCCAAACAGCACGGTCAGCGGAGTACGCAGATCGTGCGACAGGGCGGCGAGCAGCGAGTTACGCAGGCTTTCCCGCTCGCTGGTCAGACGGGCCTGCTCTTCGCTGGCGGTCAGGGTGAGGCGCTCCAGAGCGCTGGCCACCAGCAGGGTAAAGGTCTCCAGCAGCCGCTGCTGCTCCGGGATCATCAATTGGCGCAGATTCTCCGGTTCCACCACCAGTAGTCCCCAGGTGCGGGCGGCGCTCTTCAGGGGCAAGATCTGATACGGCACGCCGGGCAGGGTATCGGTGCCGGCGCCGGCAGGTTGGCCCTTATCAAAGCTCCAGCGGGCGATGGCATCATCCCACGGGGTCAGCCCTGGCTGGTGGGTTAAGGGCAGCAGTTTTCCCTGGGCGTCCGGGAGCAGCAGCTGGCTGCGGGCCTGAAAGGTGGAGGCGATAAACCGCTCGCTGGTGGTGGCGATATCCTGCTGGCTGCGACCCACCGCCAGCGCTTTAGACATCTCATACAGATGGCGGGTACGGCGTTCACGGTAGCGCGCCACCCGCGCCTGGTAGCGCACGCCGGCGGTGAGGTTGCCGATAAGCAGGCCCACGGTGAGCATCACGCCGAAGGTGAGCAGATACTGGACATCCGACACCGCCAGCGTCCCGCGCGGGGCGACAAAAAAGAGATCGAAGCTGATGACGTTGATCACCGTCGCCAGCACCGACGGCCAGCGGCCATAGACCAGGGCGATGAGCACCACCCCCAGCAGATAGAGCATCACCAGGTTGGCGGCTTCGAAGGCCATCAACCACTGCATGGCCACCAGGGTAATGATGGCGCATAGCGCCACCGCCACCGCGCAGCCCTGCAGCTGCAGGCGCCATTTCTCCAGCGCCGGACGGCTGTCGTTGCCCCGCGCAGGGAGAGGGGACGGTTTTTCATCGAGGGCGATCACCACCAGATCGAGGTCCGGCGCATGGCGCGCCAGACGGTCGGCGAAGCCGCTGCGATCCCACCAGCGGCGCTTGCTTTGGCGGCCAATGACGATTTTGCCGAGGTTATGTTCGCGGGCGTAATGGAGGACCGCTTTCTCTTCCGACGGGTCGGAGAGGGTGGCGGTTTCGGCCCCCAGCTCCTGGGCCAGACGCAGCGCGGCGAGAATAGCCCGCCGCCGGCCTTCCGGCAGCCGGTGCAGGGAAGGGGTCTCGACATACACCGCATGCCAGACGCTGCCCAGGCGGGCGGCGAGCCGGGCGGCGGCGCGCACCAGCTTTTCGCTGCCGGTGTTGTGCCCGATACAGAGCAGGATCGCATCGCGGGTGTGCCAGACTTTCTCCTGGCCCTGGCGGTCGCGCCAGGCGCGCATCTGCTCATCGACGCGGTCGGCGGTGCGGCGCAGGGCCAGCTCGCGCAGCGCAATCAGATTGCCCTTGCGGAAAAAGTTTTCGATAGCGCGCTCGGCCTGGCCGCCGATGTAGACTTTGCCCTCATTGAGCCGCTGGCGCAGATCGTCAGGGGGGAGGTCCACCAGCACCACGTCGTCCGCGGCGTCAAAGAAGGGATCGGGAACCGTCTCCCGCACCTGCACACCGGTGATCCCGCTGACGACGTCATTCAGGCTTTCCAGATGCTGGACGTTAACGGTAGTGAAAACATCTATCCCGGCCTCCAGCAGTTCATCCACATCCTGCCAGCGCTTTGGATGGCGGGAGCCTGGCGCATTGCTGTGCGCCAGCTCATCCACCAGAATCAGCGCCGGACGGCGGGCGAGGGCGGCGTCGAGATCGAACTCATAGACGTACCGCCCGCGATGGGCAAGCCGCCGCGGCGGCAGAGTGCTCAGGCCCTGCAGCATCGCGGCGGTCTCTTTACGGCCGTGGGTCTCCGCCACGCCAATCAGAATATCCAGCCCCTGGGCGCGCAGCCGCTGCGCTTCCGCCAGCATCGCCCAGGTTTTCCCCACCCCGGCGCAGGCGCCAAAGAACACTTTCAGTTTGCCGCGATGCGGGGCGGCGGTGTGCTGCAGCAGGCGGTCAGGGTCCGGGCGCAGCGGCTCGTCACTCATTTACTTATCCTTCAGGGCATCCAGCGCCATATTGAGTTGCAGTATATTGACCACCGGCTGGCCAAGGAAGCTCAGCAGCGGGGTTTGTGTGGCCTGATTCACCAACTGGGTTACCTGCTCAACGCTCAGCTGGCGCGCTTGAGCCACCCGGGGCACCTGCCACAGCGCGGCGGCCGGAGTCAGGTTGTTATCGAGACCGCTCGCCGAGGTGGTGACCAGTTCGACCGGCACCCGCGGGTCGGCGTCCGGGTTGGCGGCGCGCAGGGCCTGCACGCGCTCGCTCACCGCTTTATCCAGCGCCGGGTTGCTGGCGGCGAGGTTGCTGCCGCCAGAGGCCATGGGATTATCCGCCGTCTCCGCGGTGGCCGACGGGCGGCCCTGGAAATAGCCTGCGGCGGTGAAGTTCTGGCCAATCAGCGCCGAGCCGCGCACTTCACCGTTCAGGCGGATCAGCGAGCCGTTGGCCTGTGAGTAAAACCACCATTGTCCCAGGCTGGTGGTAAGCAGAGGATAGACGCCGCCGGTGAGCAGCGTTAACAGAATAAATAGCACAAGTGCTGGACGAATCAATGACATAGTTTGTTCCTCACACCAGACCGCTCAGGGTCAGCAGCAGGTCGATGGCTTTAATACCGATAAAGGGCACCAGCAGACCGCCGAGGCCGTAGATCCACAGGTTGCGGCGCAGCATCGCCGAGGCGGAGAGCGGGCGATAGCTGACGCCTTTCAGGGCCAGCGGGATCAGGAAGACGATGATCAGCGCGTTGAAGATAACGGCGCTGAGGATCGCCGATGAGGGCGAATGCAGGCCCATCACGTTCAGCATGGCCAGCTGAGGATAGACCGCGGCAAACGCCGCCGGAATAATGGCGAAATATTTCGCCACGTCGTTGGCAATACTGAAGGTGGTCAGCGAACCGCGCGTCATTAACATCTGTTTGCCGATATGGACCACCTCAATCAGCTTGGTGGGGTTGGAATCCAGGTCGACCATGTTGCCCGCTTCCTTCGCCGCCTGGGTACCGGAGTTCATGGCTACCGCCACGTCGGCCTGAGCCAGCGCGGGCGCGTCGTTGGTGCCGTCGCCGGTCATCGCCACCAGCCGACCTTCCGACTGGTACTGGCGGATCAGCGCCAGCTTGGCTTCCGGCGTCGCTTCGGCGAGGAAATCATCGACGCCGGCCTCGGCGGCGATCGCCGCGGCGGTCAGGCGGTTATCGCCGGTGATCATCACCGTTTTAATGCCCATTTTGCGCAGCTGGGCGAAACGTTCTTTGATGCCGCCTTTGACGATATCTTTGAGCGCAATAATCCCCAGCACCTTTTCCCCTTCGGCGACCACCAGCGGCGTGGCCCCCTGGCGGGCGACCTCTTCCACCTGTTTATCGACATCGGCAGGGAAGTGGCCGCCGTTGGCCTCCACGTGGCGGCGAATGGCGTCCACCGACCCTTTGCGGATCATGCGCTGATCGATATTGATGCCGCTCATCCGCGTTTGCGCGGTAAAGGGGACAAAGGTGGCGTGCAGCGACTGCAGATCGCGTTCGCGCAGGTTAAAGCGCTGTTTCGCCAGCACCACGATGCTGCGCCCCTCAGGGGTTTCATCCGCCAGCGAGGAGAGCTGGGCGGCGTCGGCGAGGGTTCGCTCTTCCACGCCGCGCGCCGGCAGGAAGGCGGAAGCCTGGCGGTTGCCGAGGGTAATGGTCCCGGTTTTATCCAGCAGCAGGACATCGACGTCGCCAGCGGCTTCCACCGCGCGGCCGCTGGTGGCGATCACGTTGGCGCCGAGCATACGGCTCATCCCGGCGACGCCGATGGCCGACAGCAGCCCGCCGATGGTGGTCGGGATCAGGCACACCAGCAGGGCGACCAGTACGGTAACGCTGACCGCATTGCCGCTCCACGCCGAGAAGGGCCAGATGGTGGCGGTGGCCAGCAGGAACACCAGCGTCAGGGCGATCAGCAGGATCGTCAGGGCGATCTCGTTCGGCGTTTTACGGCGCTGGGCGCCTTCCACCATGGCGATCATCCGGTCGAGGAAGGTTTCTCCCGGGTTCACGCTGCAGCGGATCACCAGCCAGTCGGAGAGAATGCGTGTCCCGCCGGTCACCGAGGCAAAATCGCCACCGGATTCACGGATCACCGGGGCAGACTCGCCGGTAATGGCGCTTTCGTCCACCGAGGCGCCGCCTTCGATGACTTCGCCATCGCAGGGGATAATATCCCCGGCTTCCACCAGCACCACGTCGCCTTTGCGCAGATCTTCCGCCGGCACGTGGTCGACCGGCGCGTCATGCTGCGGGGCGCGCAGTTTGCGGGCGAAGGCCGTTTTTTTCACCCCTTTCAGGCTGTTGGCCTGGGCTTTGCTGCGGCCTTCCGCCATCGCTTCGGCAAAGTTGGCGAACAGCACGGTAAACCACAGCCAGATACTGACGGCGGCGGTAAAGGTGGCGCTACCGGTCAGGGCGCCGCCAGCCATGGCGATCGCCAGCAGGGTGGTTAACAGACTGCCCACCCAGACGATAAACATCACCGGATTGCGCCATTGCACCATCGGGCTGAGTTTTTTCACGGCATCCAGCAGCGCCTGGCGCACCAGCGTCGGCTCCAGCAGGGCTAATTGTTTGCGACTCATAACAGGGTGCTCCGCATCGCTCAAAGTAAGGAAAAGTGTTCAGCCAGCGGGCCAAGCGCCAGCGCAGGAATAAAGGTCAGGGCGCCCACCAGCAGCACGGTGCCGATCAGTAAACCGATAAACAGGGCGTCGTGGGTGGCCAGGGTGCCGGGGCTGGCCGGTTGAATTTTCTTCGCCACCAGCGAGCCGGCGATGGCCATCACCGGAATGATGACGGCGAAGCGGCCGACCAGCATGCAGAACGCCAGCAGCAGGTTCCAGAACGGCGTCGCCGCGCCCAGGCCAGCGAAGGCGCTGCCGTTGTTATTGGCCGCCGAGGTGACGGCGTACAGCACTTCGCTAAAGCCGTGCGGTCCAGGGTTGAACATCCCGGCGCGGCCGGCGTCGGTCATCATCGCCAGCGCCGTGCCGAGCAACACCAGCGTCGGGGTGACCAGAATGGCGAGGGCGATCATTTTCATTTCCCGGACATCGATTTTCTTCCCGAGGTACTCCGGGGTGCGGCCGACCATCAGCCCGGCGATAAATACCGCCAGCATAACGAACAGCAGCATGCCGTACAGGCCCGAGCCGACGCCGCCGAATACCACTTCGCCAATCTGCATCAGCCACATCGGCACCATGCCGCCCAGCGCGGTGAAGGAGTCATGCATGGCATTGACCGCGCCGCAGGAGGCGGCGGTGGTGATCACCGCGAACAGACTGCTGGCGAGAATACCGAAGCGACTCTCTTTACCTTCCATATTCAGGCTACTGTCGGCGCCCAGCGTCAGCAGGTGGGGGTTGCCGCGAGTTTCCGCCCACATCACCACGGCGACGCAGAGGATAAAGATCAGCGTCATTGCCCACAGGATGGCGCGTCCCTGACGCCGATCGCTTACCACCTCGCCGAAGGCGAAGCACAGCGCCGCCGGGATCAGGAAGATCGCCAGCATCTGCACGAGATTGGTCAGCGCGGTCGGGTTTTCAAACGGATGGGCGGAGTTGGCATTGAAGAAACCGCCGCCGTTAGTGCCCAGCAGCTTAATCGCTTCCTGTGAGGCGACAGGCCCCATCGGCAGCAGCTGGTGCACCCCTTCGAGGGTGGTAAAGGGCTGGTAGGCCTGCAGATTCTGCGGCACGCCCTGCTGAATAAAGAACAGGGCCACCAGCAGAGAGAGCGGCAGCAGCAGCCACAGGGTAATGCGCGTCAGGTCGACCCAGGCATTGCCGAGGGTCGACATTTTCTGCCGGGCGAAGACGCGGGTCAGGGCGAAGACCACGGCGATGCCGGTGGCGGCGGAGAGGAAATTCTGCACCGTCAGGCCGACCATCTGGCTGAGATAACTCATGGTGCTTTCGCCGGCGTAAGCCTGCCAGTTGGTATTGCTGACAAAGCTGATCGCGGTATTGAGCGCCAGATCCCATGACAGCCCCGGCAGGTGCTGCGGGTTAAACGGCAGCACGCCCTGGAGCATCAGCAGGGCAAACAGCGCCAGGCCGCCGAGGGCGTTAAACAGCAGGAGCGCCAGCAAATACTGCAGCCAGCCCATCTCTTCGGCGCGGATCCCGGCCACGCGCCACAGGACGCGCTCGACCCCGGCCAGGCCGGGAAGCGGGATGTCGTTCACCATTCTCGCCAGACACATCCCCAGCGGGCGCGCCAGCACCAGCAATACCAGCAGATAGCTGGCTAATAATAAAAATCCCTGGGCAGCCATCAGAATGCCTCCGCATGTATCAAGGCATAAACCAGATAAGCCAGTAACAGGAACACCAGCCCAACGCCAGTGAGTACGCCTGCAGTCACAATCCACCTCCGGGTGTGTTTTCGATTTACCTGGAGGATAGAAATTACGGCGCAAAGATTTCGCAAAAATCCGCGGGTGCGGTGTAAAAAAAGTATAAAAATGACAAAGGCACAAATTAACTGATGGTTAGTATTAATTTAACTTTTTCGTAACTAATTTACGTGGCGAATGTAAATTAAGTATAAATACGTGCTTTTTAGTGGTCGGATGAGTAGTAAAATTACAAGCAGAGCGGTATTATTTTGCTCAGACAAACATGATTAATTTTACCGGCGCTGCTTGCCGGCCTGACAAAGGGGAGAGAAATGATGGCGTTGTACAAAGCTTATCCTGCTCATATTATTTTGCTGCGTCGTGCTTTCGCCGTCGTGGCTGGCGTCGCGGCGCTGCCGGTGATGCTGTTCTGGAAAGATCGCGCCCGCTACTACAGCTGGCTGCACCGGGTGTGGTCGAAAACCAGCGAGCAGCCGGTGTGGATGGCGCAGGCGGAGAAAGCCGCTCACGATTTCTATTAATCCTCCTGCTGCGAAGAAAATAACAAGACCGCCGGGTTGCCCCGGCGGTTTTTTTTCGCCGCTTGTCTACACTCGTTTTTATGCGCCGCCTTGGAATTGGCAGGTGCGTATTTTGCCGGAGCGCGCTATTTTTGCCGGCTTAGATCATAAGATGAGTATTGCTGACGGATAATAAGGAGTGATATGGCCACCCATCTGGTCTGGTTACGCACGGATTTACGCATTCACGATAACCTGGCGCTGGCTGCCGCCTGCCGCGATCCGCAGGCGCAGGTGCTGGCGCTGTATATCGCCACCCCGGGGCAGTGGCGTGAACATCACCTGGCGCCACGGCAGGCCGCTTTTATCGCCAGCCATTTACAGAGTCTGCATGCCGCGCTGGCGGAACGGGGCATACCGCTGTGGGTAGAAGAGGCGGACGATTTTACCGCCAGCGTCGAACGGCTGGCCGATTTTTGCCAGCAGCATCAGGTCAGTCACCTGTTCTACAACTATCAGTACGAATTCAATGAACGCCAGCGCGATGCCGCCGTTGAGAACACCTTGTGCGACGTGATTTGCCAGGGCTTTGACGACAGCGTCCTGTTGCCGCCCGGCAGCGTACTGGCCGGTGGCGGCGAAATGTATAAAGTCTTCACCCCGTTTAAAAATGCGTTTATTCGCCGTCTGCGGGACGGGCTGCCGGCGTGCGTGGCGGCCCCGAAGCCGCGCCAGGCGCCTGCCCGCCAGGCGCCGCCGCTGCCTGAGCTTAACTACCCGCAAACGCCGTTTGACGGGCTGCTGTTTGCCGCGGATGAAAAAACGGCGCTGGCGCGTCTGCGCGCGTTTTGTCAGCAAGCGGCGGCGGATTACGAGGGGCAGCGCGACTTCCCGGCCGTGGAAGGGACCAGTCGCCTGTCGCCCTGCCTGGCCATAGGCGTGCTGTCCCCCCGCCAGTGCCTGCATCGTCTGCTGGCTGAACAGCCGCAGGCGCTGGACGGTGGGGCCGGTAGTGTCTGGCTTAATGAGCTGATCTGGCGCGAGTTTTACCGCCATCTGATGGTCTACTATCCGAAGCTCTGTAAAGGGCGGCCATTTACTGCCTGGACAGATAAGGTCGCCTGGCGCGCAGAGGAGGCCTCCCTACAGGCCTGGCAGCGCGGGGAGACCGGTTTTCCAATTGTTGATGCCGCCATGCGCCAGCTTAACGCCACCGGCTGGATGCATAACCGGT
>ERZ837590.853-NODE-853-length-20415-cov-74.681827_pt1 | contig 20415 bp, 15 predicted proteins | sample MGYA00519573_ERZ837590 | MGnify/ENA primary metagenome ERZ837590 (study PRJEB31850, sample SAMEA3708820) | human gut metagenome | biome: human gut; feature: human-associated habitat; material: faeces | place: China | collected 2014 ... | reverse complement strand
ACACCACCTTGCCGCCGTCCAGCGCCGGGAAGGGCAGCAGGTTGAAGATGCCCAGATTCACGGTGATGAGCACCAGCAGCTCCAGCAGGTCCTGCCAGCCGTAGCTGGCGGCCTGCCCGATGGCCGTTACGATGCCCACCGGGCCGGAGAGGTCGTTGATGCTCTCCCGCCCCCGCAGCAGGTCGGAGAGGGAGGCAAAGATGATGCGCCCGTAGTAGAGCACGCTGTTGCCCGCCTCTTTCAGCACGTTCAGCGGTGTTTTTTTGATGCCATAGACCGTAAAGCCCAGGCTCATGTGGGTCTCGCCCTTGTCATCCTGCCAGGTGTCGAACTGCACACCGGGCAGCTCCACCTTTTTGCCGTCCCGCAGAACGGTGAAATCGGCGGTGTAGTCCTCGGTGCGCATCAGCTCATAGAGGATATCGTTTGCCACAAAGCAGCGGCGGCCGTTCACCGCAAGGATCTTATCCCCTGCCTGCAGGCCGGTCTGGCCGCAGAGGGCGTTTTCCTCCACCTGATAGAGGACCTTGCTGGTGATGGGCTCGCTCTGGGCCGTGATGAGGATGGCCATGACCACAAAGCCCAGCACAAAGTTCATCCCGGCACCCGCCAGCATAATGAGGGCCCGCTGCCAGACAGGGGCCTCATTCAGAGGAATACCAGCAGGCTTTTCCTCCTCGGGGGAAGTCTCCGCTATGCCAAGGGCTCCCCTATCAGGGGAGCTGCCGCCATCGGCGGCTGAGGGGTTTGACCGTTCCTCCGCCTGCTTGCTCTCGGGGCTTTCCTCCCCTTCCAGCGCCACAAAGCCGCCCACAGGCAGGGCGCGGATGCTGTACTGGGTGCCCTTGCGCACCCGCTTGCACAGCACCGGCCCCATGCCGATGGAGAACTCGTTGACCTGCACACCGCAGAGCTTTGCCACTATGAAGTGGCCGAACTCATGGATGGCGATCACGGCGCTGAACACGAACACCGCAGCAATAAAGGTGACAATAAAAGACATCAGTTCTCCTTACAGGTGCGCTCTCACAAAGGCGCGGGCCATCTTGTCGCACTCATACACATCGGCCAGGGTGTAATCGCCGCCAAAGCTGTCGCTGTCCACAACAGCCTCCACCAGACGGCCGATATCGAGGAAGCCGATCTTATCCTCGAGGAAGAGCTTGACTGCCTCCTCGTTGGCACCGTTGGCGGCGCAGGGGCCCAGACCGCCCTTCTTGATGGCCTTTTTGCAGGCAGCCAGGCAGCGGAAGGTCTCCTCGTCGGCCACATCGAAGGTCAGCAGCTTCAGGGTGGTAAAGTCCAGCTCGGGCACCACACCGGGCACACGGGCCGGGTAGGTCAGGGCGTACTGGATGGGAATGCGCATATCGGGCACGCCCAGCTGGGCGATGATGGAGTTATCGCTGTACTGCACGGCAGAGTGGACAATGCTCTGGCGCTGCACCACGATCTGGATCTTCTCGGGGGGCAGGCCGAACAGCCAGACTGCCTCGATCAGCTCCAGACCCTTGTTCATCAGGGTGGCGGAGTCGATGGTGATCTTGGCACCCATGTTCCAGTTGGGGTGCTTGAGGGCATCGGCCTTGGTCTTGCCCCGCAGTTCCTCGGTCTTCATGCCGAAGAAGGGGCCGCCGGAGGCCGTGAGCAGGATCTTGGTCAGGCTCTTGGCGCTCTCCTTGTCCTGCAGGCACTGGAAGATGGCGGAGTGCTCGCTGTCCACAGGCAGCAGCTTCACGCCGTGCTTTGCCACGGCCTGGGTCACCAGGTGGCCGCCCGTGACAAGGCTCTCCTTGTTGGCAAGGGCCAGATCGTGGCCGCTCTCAATGGCGGTCAGGCTGGCACCCAGACCGGCGATGCCCACCACACTGTTCAGCACCACATCGGGGCCGTCCATGGCGGCCAGCTCCTTCAGGCCCTCGGGGCCGGTCAGCAGCCGGGGGGCATTGGCACGGCCCGCCAGCGCCGCGTCCAGCCGGGCGGCGGCATCAGGGTCGGTCATGCAGACATACCGGGGGTGGAACTCCTCGATCTGCTCCAGGATCTTCTCCACATGGCTGTGGGCGGAAAGGCCGAATACCTCATACCCCTGGGCACGGATGACATCCAGGCTCTGGGTGCCGATGGAACCGGTAGAACCCAGCAGCGTGATTTTTTTAGACATAAGCTACCTCCTGCATTCAGTGATAGAAAACAGCGATGACCACCATGGTGACGAACGGCGCAATGAACATGACGCTGTCGAAGCGGTCCAGAATGCCGCCGTGGCCCGGGAAGATGGTGCCATAATCCTTGATGCCGCACTGGCGCTTGACCACGCTGGCGAACAGGTCGCCGTAGATGCCCAGCACAGCGGCCACACAGGCCAGCAGGGCAATGATCAGGTACATGGAAACGCCGATGTTGGTGCGGGTGAACGCCTCCATCCGGTTGGCCGCAATGGAGTAGATGACAGTGGCGGCCACGCCGAACACCATGGTGCCCAGCACGCCGCCAATGGCTCCCTCCACGGTCTTTTTGGGGCTGACCACGGGGCAGAGTTTGTGCTTGCCAAAGGCTCTGCCTGCAAAGTAGGCGCAGGTATCGCCGCCCCAGGCAAAGCAGAGGATGAGCAGAATAAAGAACATCGCGTCATAGCCGTAGGTCTCCACCGGCAGCAGCTCCTTCAAACGGATAAAGGAGTAGAAGCAGAAGATCACGATGCCGGAAAACATCACCAGACCGCTGGCTTTTGCAAAATCCACCTGTGCGTTGCGCACCACCAGATAGATGCCGAAGAACAGCACCATCAAGAAGGAGGCCGGCATGACCAGCCGCCGCCACACCTGATAGCTGGACAGCATGATCAGCAGGGTGTAGGGCACGAACACGGCGTACATGGGCCATTCCTTTCTGCCAAAGCCCAGGGCCTTGAAGACCTCGTGGATGGCGATCAGGGTAATGGCGGCAATGACAAAATTGAACACCAGCGTGTCAAAGGTGAACAGCACCCCGATCAGGACGAGGATGCCCACAATTGCGGTTATGATACGAGTTTTCATTCAAATTTCTCCTTTTGGGAATTGCAAGGGTCAGATGCCGCCAAACCGGCGGGAGCGCTTGTTGAACTCCGTGATGGCGGCATCCAGGTCATCCCGGGTGAAATCAGGCCAGAGCACATCCATCTCCACCAGTTCGGCGTAGGCGGCCTGCCAGAGCATGAAGTTGGAAAGGCGCTTCTCGCCCGAGGGACGCAGGATGAAATCCGGGTCCTTCTGGCCGGCGGTATACATGTGGTCGCTCATCATCTCTTCGGTGATGTCCTCGGGCTTGAGGGTGCCCGCTGCCACCTGCTGGGCCAGCTGCCGGGCGGCCCGCACGATCTCGGGGCGGCCGCCGTAGTTCACGGCAATGTTCAGGGTCATGCCGGTCTTGGCGGCAGAGTCCTCCTCCAGCTCGTTCATCAGCTTCTGGAGCTTTTGGTCCAGCGCGGCCCGGTCACCCAGGAACTTGATGCGGATGTTGCGGTCCTTATAGTTGAAGCCCTTGAGCAGATACTCGCCGAACAGCTTCATAATGGCAGAGACCTCTTCCAGCGGGCGCTTCCAGTTCTCGGTGGAGAAGGCGTAGAAGGTCACGGACGAAACGCCCAGCTCCTCGCAGTAGTTGGCGATATCCTGAAATACGGCGGCACCCTTTTTGTGGCCCGCGGTGCGGGGCAGGCCCCGCTGCTTGGCCCAGCGGCCGTTGCCGTCCATGATGATGCCGATGGAAAGGCCCTCGGCAAATTCTTTGGGATGGTTCATAATCATTCTCCTGCGTTTGCGGGGCGGGGGTTCCCTGCCCCGGTTCCGGCAAAAAGTGCCGCGCACTCGTTCCAGCGCACGGCACCTCACACGTTTCGTTTCGCCGCGGCGATCAGACGGACATGATCTCCTTCTGCTTTTCCTCAACGGCTGCGTCGATGTTCTTGATATACTTGTCGGTCAGCTTCTGGACCTCTTCTTCCATGGTCTTCTGGGTGTCCTCGGTCAGCTCACCGGCCTTCTTCATGGCCTTGGCTTTGTCCATAGCGTCACGGCGGACATTGCGCACGGCCACCTTGGCCTCCTCGCCCAGCTTGGCAACTTCCTTTGCCAGCTGCTTGCGGCGCTCCTCGGTGGGGGCCGGGAAGTTCAGGCGGATGGTGGAGCCGTCATCAATGGGGGTGATGCCCACATCGCTGGCCATGATGGCCTTGCTGATGGCGCGCAGCAGGGTGCGGTCCCAGGGGGTGATGGTCAGGGTGCGGGCCTCGCTCACGGCCACAGAGGCCACCTGCTGGATGGGAGTGGGGGCACCGTAGTAGTCCACGCTCACCTTGTCCAGAACGGCGGGGTTGGCGCGGCCTGCACGCACAGCGGCCAGCTCGCGGTCCAGATGCTCCACAGAGCTCTTCATCTTTTCTTCAAATGCCTTGGTGTTGCTGCTCATTGTCCTTTTCTCCTGTTATATATTGTTCTGCACAGGCGCTGTGATTGCTGCCTGTTCCATTCTATGGTACGGGGATGCGGGCTATGCTCAGCCCTCGTAGACCAGGGTGCCCACATTCTCACCCTGCACGGCCTTTGCAATGTTGTCCGGGTCGGCCAGGTCAAAGACCAGGATGGGGAGCTTGTTGTCGCGGCAGAGGGTGGCGGCAGTGCCGTCCATCACAGCCAGGCGATCCTCCAGCACCTTGGTAAAGGTCAGGGTGTCGTACTTTTTGGCATCGGGGTACTTGTGGGGGTCCTTGTCATATACGCCGTCCACCATGGTGGCCTTGAACATGATGTCCGCGCTCACCTCAACAGCACGCAGGGCCGTGGTGGTGTCGGTAGAGAAGAAGGGGTTGCCGGTGCCGCCGCCGAAGATGGCGATCTTGCCGTCTGCCATGGCCTTCAGGGCATCCTTGCGGGTAAAGGCGGGGGCCACCTGCGGCATGGTGATGGAGGTGAACACCTCGGTCTCCACGCCCAGCTGCTCCAGCTTGTCGGAGACAGCCAGCGCGTTCATCACGGTCGCCAGCATTCCGATCTTGTCGGCCAGGGTGCGCTCCATCTTACCGCTGGAACGGCCGCGCCAGAAGTTGCCGCCGCCCACCACGATGCCGATCTGCACGCCCAGGTCGTGGGCCTTTTTCACGCCGCCGCAGATCGCGTCCATGGTCGGCTCGTCAAAGCCGGTGCCCTTTTCGCCGCCCAGGGCCTCGCCGCTGATCTTCAGAAGGATCCGCTGATATTTCAATGCCATATCAATACACCACCTAAATCATTTCTCTCATCAGGCCAAAGTTTCCCCTGCCCCTGATTTATTCATCTTATTTTACTATAAAATCGCTTCAAAGTAAACAGGTAAAGTGAACAAGCTCTCCGTCTGAAACCTCTCTGTCATCCCTGCAGGCTGCCGCCTCTCCTGACAGGCACGGCAGAACGGCAGCCGCACACCGCCCGGCTCCCCTGTCAGGGGAACTGCCGTGCAAAGCGAGGCTGAGCGGTTCTGCCCAGCAAAAAAGCCCCGAGTTCCGGAGAACTCAGGGCTTTTTTCTGCATGGAGCGGGCAATGGGAATCGAACCCACCTCCTCAGCTTGGAAGGCTGATATACTAGCCGATGTACGATGCCCGCGAATGCAGGAAGAAGTATACCACGTTTTGGCTCAAATGTCCAGTACTAATTTTTAAGAACCGGACTTCATGCCCAGATAGACGGTGCCCACACCCGCAGCGATGTTCAGCAGGCCCATGCCGATGCCTGCCACGCTGGAGAAGTAGGTCAGGGTAGAATCAATGATGAGGTTGCCGTTGATGGTGCCTTCCGGCTCAGGGTACTTCTCGGGGTTCTTCTTCTGCAGCTGGACCGCCACACCGGCAATGTTGGAGACATTCAGGTAGGCCAGCATACTGGTGGCCAGGCCCATAACGGTGGAGCCCAGTGCCATCCAGTTGATGGACAGGCCGCCGCTGGTGTACTCCATTTCCTCTTCCGCCAGAGGAGCATAATTCTTGGGATAGTTGATCATGGTTTTGTACCTCCAAATGTGTTTCAAGAGGGGTCATCGTGGTTTCATTATAGGTTCTGCGGCTCCGGCTGTCAAGGGTCGAAACTTCAGCAGACAAAAGCAGCGCCCTCCCTTCTTCAGGGAGAGCGCCGCGTTCCGGTTTCTCTTATTTTTTCTCAGAGCCGCCCTGCTGCTCCTGTTCCTGCTCCCTGCGCAGCTTTTTGATCCGCTTCTTCTCGCTTTCCACATGGGGCCAGGGCCAGGAGAAGCCCTCGTTCTCGCGGCACCATTTGACCAGCGGATAGAACGAGAACGCCAGCCCGAACAGATACAGCAGGACGTAGAGCGCGCCGGAAAGGCTCACCAGTGCGTCCAGCGCGCCGATGAGCGCCATGATCAGGCCCGCCTTCAGGAAGAACAGGCCGTTCTGGCGGCAGTATTCCGGAAAATTTTCCGCCTTGACCGCCTGACGGCCCTGGTCTCCCCACACGCGGGGATTCTTCATCACCGAGTAGCCGTAAAAGACCATCATCAGGCCGCAGGTAAGCTGGAATCCAAAAAACATATCACACCTCGCAGGTTTTCAGGGGAGCTCAGTCGTCGTAGCCCTCGAACAGGGGCTTCATGGCGGGCAGGAAGTCCAGCGTTGCAAAGTAGTCGCGGGGGGTCTCGGCGCGGCGGATGAGGCGGTGAGAGCCGTCCTCGCAGAGCAGGACCTCGGCGCTGCGGAGCTTGCCGTTGTAGTTGTAGCCCATGGCGGAGCCGTGGGCACCGGTGTCGTGGATGTAGATCAGGTCGCCGATGTCGATCTTGGGCAGCATCCGGTCAATGGCGAACTTGTCGTTGTTCTCGCACAGGCCGCCGACCACATCGTATTTGTGGTCGCAGGGGGCGTTCTCCTTGCCCAGCACGGTGATGTGGTGGTAAGCGCCGTACATGGCGGGGCGCATCAGGTTGGCAGCGCAGGCATCCAGACCGATGTACTCCTTGTAGATGTGCTTTTCGTGGATGGCAGTTGCCACCAGCGCACCGTAGGGGCCGGTGGTAAAGCGGCCCATCTCGGTGAAGATGGCCACATCGCCCATCCCTGCGGGCACAAGAATCTCCTCAAACTTCCGGCGCACGCCCTCGCCAATGGCCATGATGTCGTTCTCGGTCTGGTCGGGGCGGTAGGGAATGCCCACGCCGCCGGACAGGTTGATGTAGCCGATGTGGGCACCGGTGGCCTTCTGCACACGGACTGCCAGCTGGAACAGGATGCCTGCCAGCTCAGGGTAATAGGCATCGGAGATGGTGTTGGAGGCCAGGAAGGCATGGATGCCAAAGTTCTTTGCACCCTTTGCCATCAGCTTCTTGTAGCTTTCGATCATCTGCTCCTCGGTCATGCCGTACTTGGCATCGCCGGGCTTGTCCATGACCTGGAAGCCCTCCTCGCTCTCGCCCAACTGGAAGGTCCCGCCCGGGTTGTAGCGGCAGAAGATGTTCTCGGGGATCCCGGCCACACGGTCCAGGAAGTCCACCATGGTGGCATCGTCCAGGTTGATGTATGCGCCCAGCTCGTATGCTTTCTTCATGTCCTCCACGGGGGTCTGGTTGGAGGAGAACATGATATCGCTGCCGGTAAAGCCGCAGACCTCGCTCAGCATCAGCTCGGTCAGGGAGGAGCAGTCCACGCCGCAACCCTCTTCCTTCAGGATCTGCAGGATGATGGGGTTGGGCAGCGCCTTGACGGCAAAATACTCCCGGAAGCCCTTGTTCCAGCTGAAGGCCTTGTTGATGCGGCGGGCGTTCTCACGGATGCCCTTTTCGTCATAGACGTGGAACGGGGTGGGCACGTCCTGGATGATTTCCTGGGCCTGCTCTTCGGTCAGAAACGGTCTCTTTTCCATAATATACTTCCCTCTCGTTTTTATAGCGTCACCGGCAGTTTCCGGTGCAATAGCATCAGGTCTTCAGGTTCTTTCTGGTGGGGGTAAAGGTGGGGATCATCTTTTCCAGCTGATCCACCACGCCCTCGTCGTTGTGCTGGGCGGCAGCGGCAAGATCCTGCAGCTGCTGGTAGAACACGGCCAGGTCGATGTCCCGGGGCGATGCCACAAAGATCTTGTTGTGCTCGGTGCGGCGCATCTTGCCCTGCTCCTCGTCCATCATCAGCTCCTCGTAGAGCTTCTCGCCCGGGCGCAGGCCCACGATCTTGATCTCCATATTCACGCCCGGCTCGTAGCCGTAAAAGCGGATGAGCTGCTTGGCCAGATCCATGATCTTGACCGGCTCGCCCATGTCCAGCACATAGATGCTGCCGCCCTCGGCCAGCGCGCCCGCCTGCAGCACCAGCTGGGCCGCCTCGGGAATGGTCATAAAGTAGCGCTCGATGTTGGGGTCGGTCAGGGTGACGGGGCCGCCCTTCTTGATCTGCGCCTCGAACAGCGGGATCACGCTGCCGTGGCTGCCCAGCACGTTGCCAAAGCGGACCGCCACGCACTTCATGTCGGTATTGCCCGCAAAGGTCTGGATGAGCATCTCACAGATCCGCTTGGTGCAGCCCATCACGCTGGTGGGATTGACCGCCTTGTCGGTGGAAAGCTGGACGAACCGCTCCACGTCGTGCTCGCTGGCGCTGGTGAGCAGGTTCTTGGTGCCCAGCACATTGTTCTTCACGGCTTCGGCGGGGCTGATCTCCATCAGCGGCACATGCTTGTGGGCCGCTGCATGGAACACCACGGTGGGATGGTAGGTCTCAAATACCTCGTCCAGCCGCTTTTTATCCCGGATGGAGCCGATCAGCACGGTCACGGGGATGTCGCGGCCGTACTTCTGCTGCAGCTCCATCAGCAGCTCGTAGGCGCAGTTCTCGTAGATATCAAAGATCAGCAGCTTGCCGGGCCGGAAGCGCATCACCTGGCGGCAGAGCTCGCTGCCAATGGAGCCGCCGCCGCCCGTCACCAGCACGGTCTTGCCGGTGAGGTAGCCGGAGATCTTCTCGTTGTCCAGCGTGACCTCGTCACGGGAGAGGAAATCGGCGGTGTTCAGCTCACGGAACGCACCCTGCTGGGGGCCGTTGCTGCCCACCAGCTGGGGGTCGCTCAGGATCTGCACCGGGCAGTGGGTGGAAACGCAGAGGTCGATGACATGGTTCAGCCTGCTGCCCCGCAGGGTGGGGATGGCAATGATGATGTTGTGGATGTTGTACTGGGTGCAGAGCTGGGGGATCTGCTCCAGCGTGCCCTTGACCGGCACGCCGTGGATGGTCTGCCCCTGCTTGACCAGGTCATCGTCCACCGCCACAACGGGGTGGCCGTAGCTGCTGTTGGATTTGCAGACATTGATGGCCCAGGCACCGGCCTCGCCCGCGCCCACGATCATCACGGGGCGGTTGGGGTCCTTGTTGGGCACGCCCCGCAGCCGCTCGCCGATGGGATGGTTCAGGAAGAGCCGCCATGCCAGACGGCTGCCTCCCACCAGCAGGAAGATGAGGACAGCAGCCATGGCGTTGGCAGAATCGAACAGCACGCCGTGGACGCAGAAATGGTTCACGAAATAGACCACCCCCGTGGGCACGGCGATCATGCCGCCCAGACGGATGAGGTCACGCTCCCCGGCATACTTCCAGAGCACATGGTACAGCCCGCCCGCCAGAAAGCTGAGCAGGTAGAGCGCCACGATCCAGGGCAGATTCTGGTAGAGCAGGGCACGGTTGTGGGGCCACCAGCTGGCCTCCACCGCGCCGTCGGCCCGGAGCAGCAGGGCAAAGTAAAAGCTGAATATCACGATGGCCGCATCCAGCAGCACCAGGATCATCCGGCGCAGCAGCACCTGCGGCACAAGCTTCTCTGTTTTCTTCACAAAAATCCTCTTTTGCATCGGGGCGGGATCTGTCCGCACCCGTTTTTCCCGGCGTTGCCGGCCACAGGGTCCAAAGCCCCATGCGCCTGTTCCGCCATAATATCCATTGTATTATACTCAATTCTCCCCCCTGTGTCCAGAACAATTCCGATTCTCCGGGCTTTTCTGCCGCTCCCTGCAGGATTTTTCTGTCCGCAGGATGGCCCGCACCTCTTCGCCCAGCCCCAGCGGCCACTGCACGGCAAGGCAGACTGCCGCCATGCCAAAGCCGCCCGCGCAGAGCGCCGCCAGCCGGGTGGGCGTGCTCCCGCTGCCCAGCCACCCCGCCAGCAGGACGCGCAGGCCTTCGCCCGCCCCCGCTGAGACCAGTGCCGCCAGTGCCGGAGCCCCCAGCCACCGCCAGAGCCTGGGCTGCAGCCCGCTGACGTGCAGCAGACGGGCTGTATTCATCTGGCAGGTATAGGCACTGGACAGCAGGATCACCCACAAAAAGCCCTTCATCCCCCATCTGGGCAGGAGGAGCAGCACCCCCGCAATGCGGAGCACCGCGTCCCACAGGCTGTACCGGAACACGGCCTTCTGCTCCCCCATCCCCTTCATGGCACCGTCCACCATGCTTTCCAGATACATCAGCGGCATGGCCGGGCCCAGCACCCGCAGATAGAACCCGGCCTCCCGGCTGTGGTAGAGCAGCAGGGCCAGCGGCTCGCCCCACACCCAGAACAGCGCCCCCGCCAGAGCCGAGAAGCAGCCCGTCAGCCGGAGCATCCGGTCCAGCAGGCAGTCCAGCCGGGCGCGCTCGCCCCGGATGTGGGCCTGGGTGATCTCAGGCATCAGCAGCACCGAAAGGCTCCCCAGCAGCCCAAAGGGAAAGGTGAGCAGCGGCAGGGCCATCCCCTTCAGGCTGCCGTACTGGGCCACCGCGGCACTGCGGCCCCCGGCATCCAGCAGGCAGACCGTCAGGCAGGCGGGCACCAGCATGTTCTCCGCCGTGTGCAGGGCGCTGGCAAGGCACCGCCCGCCCTCCACCGGCCACAGGATCTCCCAGAGCCGCCGGGCAGGGTCCGCAGGCCGTCGGGCCTTTTCTGCGCCGAACGCACGCACCGCCTCCCCACGGTAAAACAGCAGCAGGATACAGGCCGACACCGCTTCGCTCACCGCCGTGGCGGCCAGCACCGCCGTGCAGCGGGCGCTCACGTCCTGCGCGCTCCCCCATTCCAGCGCGTACCAGATGATCCCGATCCGCACGCTCTGCTCCACCAGCTGGCTCAGCACGTTGGGCTCCACCCGCCGCCGGGCGATAAAGAACCCCCGCAGCACAGCCGAGAGGGCCATCCAGGGCATCCCGAAGGCCGACACCCGCAGCGCGCCTGCCGCCCGCACGTCTCCCAGCCACCACCGGGCAGCGGCCCCGGCCAGTCCGTACTGCGCCGCCATGGCCGCCGCACCCAGCAGCAGCCCCGTGCCCGCCAGACGCACCAGCATCCCCCGCGCCTGTGCCCGGCTCCGGGCCAGCTCCTCGGCCATCAGCCGGGTGGCCGCCACCGAGACCCCCGCCGTTGCCAGCGTGACAAAGAGCGCGTAGACCGCCAGCACCAGCTGGTACAGCCCCATCCCCTCGCCGCCCAGGGCGTTGGCCAGATAGATGCGCAGGCCCATCCCGGCCAGCCGCAGCAGGACATCCGCCCCGGTCAGGAGGGCGGCGTTTTTCAGGTAGCTCTGCCCCATGGTCTTCCTCCTTTCCCCGCACAGGCGTTCGGTTCAGTGTATGCGGTCTTTCCCGGGCAATATGCACTCTTGTGAAGATGAGCGCCCCTGTGGGTTGTTTCCCACCCGGTTTTATGGTATGATATGGGGTGGTCAAGACGATCTGTCTAATTATGATAAAGGAGAAAAGGTTAGAGTATGAGCGAAGAATGTACCCATGACTGTTCCACCTGCGGGGCAGCATGTTCTTCCCGCACCGCCGCACCTGAGCACGATGCCCCCAACCCCAACAGCAGCGTGAAAAAGGTCATCGGCGTTGTTTCGGGCAAAGGCGGTGTCGGCAAGAGCATGACCAGCGCCCTGCTGGCCTGCGCCATGGCCCGCCGTGGCTACCACTGCGGCATCCTGGATGCCGATATCACCGGCCCGTCCATCCCCAAGCTGTTCGGCATCCATGGCCGTGCCATGGCCGATGAAAAGGGCTGCTGGCCCATCCAGAGCCGGATGGGCATTGATGTGATGAGCATCAACCTGCTGGTCGAGAACGAGGAGGACCCCGTTGTGTGGCGCGGCCCCGTGATCGCCGGTGCGGTCAAGCAGTTCTGGACCGATGTGGTCTGGAAGGACGTAGACTTCCTGTTTGTGGACATGCCTCCGGGAACCGGCGACGTGCCCCTGACCGTGTTCCAGAGCCTGCCCGTGGACGGCATCGTGGTCGTTGCCAGCCCCCAGGAGCTGGTCAGCATGATCGTGGCCAAGGCCGTGAACATGGCTGAGATGATGAAGGTACCCATGCTGGGCATCGTCGAGAACATGAGCTACATCGTCTGCCCCGACTGCGGCAAGAAGATCAGCGTGTTCGGCGAGAGCCATGTGGATGAAGTGGCCGCAAAGCACGGCCTGCCCGTGCTGGCCAAGTGCCCCATCGACCCCCAGCTGGCTGCCTGCTCCGATGCCGGCATGATCGAGGCCTACCCCGGCCAGTACCTTGAAGGTGCCGCCGATGCCTGCGAGAAGCTGCTGAAGAAGTAAATCATGCGCCACTCCCCCGCCAGCGCCAGCCGCCTGCGGGGGATTTTTTGAATATCCCTGCAGAAAGGAGAATCCAAATGCCGAACGAACTCAGGATCGGCCGGGTGTACCGGCACTTCAAGGGCGACTTTTATCTGGTGGAGGCCGTTGCCAACGATTCCGAAACGGGGGAGCCCTTTGTGGTCTACCGCAAGCTCTACGGGGACGGCGGGCTCTGGCTGCGGCCCCTTGCCATGTTCCTCAGCCCCGTGGATAAGGCAAAATACCCCGATGCCGCGCAGGAATACCGCTTTGAGCTGCAGGAGATCCCCAGCGCTGCCGGGCACTGACACTGTGAAGCGGATTCATTTTTATTTTGGCTTCACTGAAACATTTTCCGATTTCCTCTCTTGTAAATCGCCGCACAATGCTTTATAATGGTGAAGCGTTCTGTGATAGTGGGCAGAGCGATTGTAAATCATGGGAAAAGGAGTATTCTATTATGCTGACGAATGAATACCTGAAGCGCGTTTACGATGGCCTTGCACAGCGCAATGCCAATGAGCCTGAGTTCCTGCAGGCTGTCCGCGAGGTGCTGGAGAGCATCCAGCCCGTGGTCGAGAAGCATCCCGAATACGAGAAGGCAGGCCTGATCGAGCGCATGGTCGAGCCCGAGCGCATCATCACCTTCCGTGTGCCCTGGGTCGATGATCAGGGCAAGGTCCAGGTGAACCGCGGCTACCGCGTCCAGTTCAACAGCGCCATCGGCCCCTACAAGGGCGGCCTGCGCTTTCACCCCTCTGTCAACCAGGGCATCCTGAAGTTCCTGGGCTTTGAGCAGATCTTCAAGAACAGCCTGACCACCCTGCCCATGGGCGGCGGCAAGGGCGGCTCTGACTTTGACCCCCACGGCAAGAGCGACATGGAAGTCATGCGCTTCTGCCAGAGCTTTATGACCGAGCTGTACCGCCACATCGGCCAGTTCGTGGACTGCCCCGCCGGTGATATCGGTGTCGGCGGCCGCGAGGTCGGCTACATGTTCGGCCAGTACAAGCGCCTGACCAACAGCTTCCAGGGCGGTATGCTCACCGGCAAGGGCCTGACCTTCGGCGGCTCTCTGGCCCGTACCGAGGCCACCGGCTACGGCCTGTGCTACTTCACCGCCGAGGCTCTGAAGTGTATGCGCAACGACAGCTTTGAGGGCAAGACCGTGGTCATCTCCGGCTCCGGCAATGTTGCCATCTATGCCTGCCAGAAGGCCCAGTCTCTGGGCGCAAAGGTCGTTACCATGTCCGATTCCAACGGCTACGTCTACGACCCCAACGGCATTGATCTGGCTTACGTCAAGGAGCTGAAGGAAGTCCGCCGCGGCCGCATCAAGGAGTATGCCGAGACCCACGCCGGTGTAACCTACGTTGCCGACTGCTCCAAGGTCTGGACTGTCCCCTGCGACATCGCCCTGCCCTGCGCAACCCAGAACGAGATCAACAAGGAGTCCGCTGAGGCTCTGGTCAAGAACGGCTGCACCGTTGTCTGCGAGGGTGCAAACATGCCCAGCACGCCCGAGGCCATTGAGGTCTACCTGTCCAACGGTGTCCTGTACGGACCCGCAAAGGCAGCCAACGCCGGCGGCGTGGCCACCTCCGGTCTGGAGATGAGCCAGAACTCCGAGCGTCTGAGCTGGAGCTTTGAGGAAGTGGATGCCAAGCTGAAGGGCATCATGGAGGGCATCTTCCACGCTTCCTACGATGCTTCCGTTGCTGCTGGTTCCGAGGGCAACCTGATGGTCGGTGCAAACTGCGCCGGTTTCCTGAAGGTGGCCACCGCCATGATGGCACAGGGCATCACCTACTAAGCATTCCTTTTCAGAGGGCCGCATCCGAAGGGGTGCGGCCCCTTTTTTTTCCTGCATATTTCCTCTGTCCGTTGTCCATACTCCCTTTGCCAGAAAGCGAAGGGAGTATTTTTATGGATGAGCAGATGTTTTGTTTCCAATGTGAGCAGGCGGCCAACGGGACTGCCTGTACCGGTCGGGCAGGTGTGTGCGGGAAATCGGCTCCGACCGCAGCGGCGCAGGACCGGCTGACCGGTGCCCTGATCCGGTATGCGGAGCAGCTCATTGGCGAAGGCCGTGCTCCGGCTCCGGAGCAGGCTTTGCTGCTGATGCAGGGGCTGTTCACCACCATCACCAATGTAAATTTTGACGAGCACACCGTCGGGCAGCTGATCGAGAAGATCCACGCCGCCTGTCCGGGCATTGCCGAGGACTATGATATGCAGCAGCTCTGGCAGGAGCCTGACCCGGATGTGCGAAGCCTGAAATGCTTTGTGCTGTTCAGCCTGCGGGGAATGGCCGCTTATAACTATCATGCTCGGGTGCTGGGCCGCATCGACCCGGAGCTGGACAAATTTTACTGTACCGCCCTGAAGGCAGTGGGCACCTCGGGGCTATCCATGGAGGAGCTTTGGCTCCTGGTGCAAAGGACCGGAGAAGCCAGTTTCCGCACCATGGAACTGCTGGATCATGCCAACACCGGTGCCTTTGGCGAACCGGAACCGACAGAAGTCCCTCTAACCATCGAGAAAGGGCCTTTCATCGTCATTTCCGGCCACGACCTTTACGACACCCAGCAGCTTTTGGCCCAGACCGAGGGCAAGGGCATCAACGTTTATACCCACTCGGAACTCCTGCCCGCCCACGGTTATCCGGAGCTGAAAAAGCGCTATTCGCACCTCAAGGGAAATTTCGGCACCGCCTGGCAGAACCAGCAGTCGGAGTTTGAGGACATCCCCGCCCCCATCCTCTTCACCACAAACTGTATCATGCCGCTGCGCCCCAGCTACGCCGACCGGGTCTTTACCACCTCGGTGGTCTCCTATCCCGGGGTGCCGCACATCGGGGAGGACCGGGACTTCACCCCCGTCATCCAGAAAGCGCTGGAACTGGGCGGCTACCCGGAGGATACCATCATCCCGGGCATAAACGGCGGCAAAACGGTCACTACCGGCTTTGCGCGGAGCGCTGTGCTCTCCCACGCCAATGAGATCGTTGCGGCCGTGAAAAGCGGGCAGATCCGCCATTTCTTCCTGGTGGGCGGCTGTGACGGCACCCGGCCTTCCCGCCGTTATTACACCGAGTTTGCCCGGCTGACACCGCCGGATACGGTCATTCTGACCCTTGCCTGCGGAAAATTCCGGCTGAACGATCTGCCTCTGGGCACAGTGCCCGGCACTGGCCTGCCCCGCCTTCTGGATGTGGGCCAGTGCAACGACGCATACAGCGCCATCCGGATCGCACTGGCTCTGGCCGATGCCTTCGGCTGCACCGTCAACGACCTGCCGCTCTCGCTGGTGCTCTGCTGGTTCGAGCAGAAGGCAGTCTGCATCCTGATCGCCCTGCTGGCTTTGGGCATCCGGAACATCCGCCTGGGTCCCACCCTCCCGGCCTTTCTCTCTCCGGGGGTCGTGCAGGAATTGCAGCGCCGCTATGACCTGAAAGCCATTACGACCCCGGAAGAGGACCTGCGGGCCATTCTGGGACACTGACTGCCGCCGCAGGGAATTTCTTCCTTTGTTTTTGCTACGCTCCCGGGATTTCCCGGGAGTTTTTCTTGTGTCGAAACTTTTTCATAATTTCTGGGAATTTCCGGCGCATGGATAAGCTTTCACTCCTGTGCAGGAATCATTTTCCGGAGAAACTCCGGCGCGGTTCCCCACCGTTTCAAAAATTTGGATCTTTCGGTTTCAAATTCGTTTGAACCTCTTGTATTTCCGAACATCCGATGCTACTATATTAGCAGTACACAAAATGTACTATATTTCAGAAAGAGGAGGAGAAAAAATTATGAAAAAGAGATGGTTCGTAGTGATACTTACCATCGGATTGCTGCTTCATGTTCTGCCGCTGAGTGTACTTGCACTGAGCCCCGACCCCACCATCACGGATTCGGACGGCACCATTCTGGACTGGAGTGACCTTTCCACCGTCCCCTACTCCCTTGATGATTCGCAGGAACAGAACTCTGCTGTCGTGGATGCGGACAACGATGAAGAAGCAGCGGATGACCGGTCCGCAGGGAATCTCACCCTCAAAACTCTTGACGAGGAATCGGATGACGAGGAATCGGGTGACGATGACTCTGCGGACGCGGACCGCGATAAAGCAGCAGCGGATGACCGGCCCACAGTGAATCTCACCCCCAAAACTCCTGACGAGGAATCGGGTGGCGATGACCCTGCGGACGACGACGACAGCACCACAAGCCCCACAACCCAGGCTGTGTGCAAGATCGACAAGATCGACGATACGTACTACTACTACACACTGGACGAGGCGATCAGCGCGGCGATGCCTGGCGAACAGATCGACCTGCTGGCGAACATTGAGCTGTATGAAGGTCTTACGTTCGATAACAAGACCCTGACCATTTCCGGTTGCGGCATCTATACGCTGACGCTGGAGGAGAACGGTATCTATGCATCGGACAGTGATATCACGTTTGAAGATCTTACGCTGAAAATCCATGCGCATACTCATACCTATGAACATGGCGCAGGACAAACGGCCAATCTGATCACCCACTCCAGCAAACTGCGTTTGAGCCATGTGGAATTTGAGTTGACAGAAGATCAGTCCTTTGGCAGCGGCATTTTCCTGGAGCACGACAGCGATTTGTATTTTGAAGACAATACAAATGCTGTGATCCGCGGCTTTGACGCTACTGACGCCAGCGGTATCTACGCAGAGAGTTACAGTAACAACGATCATGGCATTTGGGTCACTTCGTCTTCTCTGGAAATCACCGGCTGTGACTGGAACGGCATGACCATCGACCCCATCAATCTCACGCTGGACAACGCCAAAGTCACTCTGACTGGTAACGGTCTCTCCGGTTATTACGCCGGTGGTCTCGGCTGCTATGGCGTAGGTAGCTATGGTGGTACGCTGACCATGAGATCTTCCACACTCATCGCAAGCGAGAATGTTGGCGGAACAGATGGTTTTGGCGCTTATGTCGGTGTCCTTGATATGGATGCTGCTTCCACAGTAATTGCTTCTAACAACTCCGGTTCTGGTCTTTGCATTGGTAACAGCCGCGGAGATGAGAGTCATATTTATGGACAGATTTACTGCGAGGGCAACGGCCAAGCCGGTTGGCCTGGCGGCGGCGGTTTTGTCGTACATACACAGCATACGAAAGACACTGACGGTACGCCGATCATTTATGAAGGTAATGTAACCATTGAGCCCGGTGCGTGTATCTATGCCCGCAATAACAAAGCCCTGGCTGGCATTTTAAACAACTGGATTCTGAACATTGAAAGCGGTGCAACCGTCATCGCCGATAACAATGAGCAGTTTGGCCTTGGAAACAGTTTTGATGCTCGTACTACCATTAAAAGCGGTGCCAATGTCTCCGCAAATAACAATCTGTATGGCATCTACAACTATGCAGGCGGTGGCGATCTGTCAGTAGCAACAGGCTTTTTCCTCATTGAGGGCGGCGCACATGTCACTGCAAACAATAATAGGTCCTGCGGCATCTTCAACACCGTCTACGACAACTTCGACACCCCTGCGGATGACTACTTTACGATTCAGGGCAGTGCAGACGTTTCTGCTGACGGTAATGGTGTCTACGGTATTTACAATGACGGCGGTATTTTCACCATAGAAAATGGCGCAAACATTTCCACCTGCAACAACAGTTACGATGGTATTTTTAACGCCAATCGCGGAACGTTTACCATGGAAACCGGTGCAAACGTCTCTGTCTGCAATAACAGTCGCTATGGTATTTATAATACCAATAGCGGAACGTCGTTTACTGTAGAAGAAAATGTTGACCTGCAGGTTGAGCACAACAAGAACAGCGGCATTGTCAATAACGAGAATGCGACACTGACGCTGCTTTCAGGCCGTGTTCGTTATAACACCACTTCCACTTGGTATGGCGGCGGTCTCCGAAACTACTCCACTGCAACTCTTTCGGATGACGTGCAGCTGTACAACAACCATGCAGAAAAAGGCGGTGACGACATCGAGAACGGTGGAACCATTACCTTTGGCCCCACCGGCCGCGGCTGGGAGCTGGACGGCGGACCGGACTGCTATGATTTCATTACCGGCTGGTACGACGACTCTGAAACCACCCGCTGGAGCGCCCACGGGGACGAAGCGGATCTGCACATGGTTCTCGTCGCACCCGTCAATTCTTACACCGGCCCCCTGTCCCTCAAGGCCGCACACGGCAGCATCGGCAGCCTGACCGTCTGCAAAGAGACGCTCGGGGAACTGCTGCCGAGCGACTATGACACCGTGTTCACCTTTGAGCTCACGCTGGATGATGATGCCATCACCACGATCAACGACAAATGGTGCGGTGTCCCGTTCAAAAACGGCAAGGCATCCTTCACCCTGAAAAGCGGCGAGAGCATCACGCTCTCGAACCTGCCCGCAGGCATCGGCTATACCATCACCGAAACCGCTCAGGACGGCTGGACCCTGCTGAATCTCAACCCTGCAGAGACCGGCGTTGTGCCCCAGAACGACACTGCCAAGGTCGTCTTTACCAACCTGAAGAACAGCCCGGACGACCCCTATGTTCCGGTCGTTCCCGTAGACCCGGAGACCCCCGAGATCCCCGAGGAGCCTGAGGGGCCGGAGACCCCCGAGATCCCCGAGGAGCCTGAGGAACCCGAGATCCCCGAGGAAACCGAGGAAACAGAGGCCCCCGGCGAGCTGCCTGCGGAGGAACCGGCTCAGACTGACACGTCCGCGTCGTTGGCCCAGCCGGAGGAAACGCCCACGCAGAACACCACGACCGTGACCCTAATCCAGACCGGTACCACCGATTGGCTGGCTGCCGTGCTTCTGATCTTTGGCATCGGTCTGTTGGTATGCGGGTGGTTCTTCGACCGCAAACAGCGCGCCGCAAAGCACTAAGGACAGAAACGCCCCGCAATCATACGCAAACCGCCGCATCCCCTGCCCCAGACCGGCAGCCGGATGCGGCGGTTTTTTCAAGGTTTTGATGAAATGCGTTCATCATTCCATCAAACCGCACAAGATGACCGGACTTCAGGGCATCAAGTTTGGCGCAGCTGTCACTTGAACATCTCTCACCATCCGCTATAATAGAGTCATCGGAACAAAGGCGTTCCAGAAGGGTATTCTATACCCTTCTGGGGCGCTTTTTTGTTTTCTGTGCAAGATCGGCTGCGGACTGTGCCGCGGCCCGGAGGATATTTTGAGAGATAAGGATGGGAAAGGCAATGGATCAATTTACGGAAAACGCCACGCCTCTTGGCCTGTATGACCCTCAGTTCGAGCACGATGCCTGCGGCATCGGCGCGGTGGTGGACATCAAGGGCCGCAAGAGCCATCAGACGGTCAGCGATGCCCTGAGCATTGTGGAGCGGCTGGAGCACCGCGCCGGCAAGGATGCCGAGGGCAAGACCGGCGACGGCGTGGGCATCATGCTGCAGATCAGCCACAAGTTCTTTTCCAAGGTGGCCGATGAGCTGAACATCAGCCTGGGCAACGAGCGGGAATACGGTGTCGGTATGTTCTTCTTCCCCCAGAACGAGCACCTGCGGGCACAGGCCATGAAGCTGTTTGAGCTGGTCACCCGCAAGGAGGGGCTTGAGTTTCTGGCATGGCGCAGGGTGCCGGTAGACCCCGATGCCGTGGGCCAGAAGGCCCGGGACTGTATGCCCTCCATCTGGCAGTGCTTCATCAAAAAGCCCGCCCGTGTGAGCAGGGGCATTGATTTTGACCGCAGGCTCTACATCATCCGCCGGGTGTTCGAGCAGGCCAGCAACGGCACCTATGTGCCCAGCCTGTCCAGCCGCACCA
>ERZ837590.849-NODE-849-length-20493-cov-3.637049_pt1 | contig 20493 bp, 15 predicted proteins | sample MGYA00519573_ERZ837590 | MGnify/ENA primary metagenome ERZ837590 (study PRJEB31850, sample SAMEA3708820) | human gut metagenome | biome: human gut; feature: human-associated habitat; material: faeces | place: China | collected 2014 ... | reverse complement strand
ATCGTTATGGGGATGGCAGCATCTATGGGAACAATTATCGCTTCAAGCGGCGCGAAGGGCAAACGCTTCGCACTTCCGAATGCTGAGGTTATGATCCATCAGCCGTCCGGTGGAGCCCAGGGACAGGCGACAGAGATCAAGATCGTTGCAGAGCAGATCTTAAAGACAAAAGAGAAGCTCAACAAGATCCTGGCTGCAAACACCGGACAGCCACTTGACGTGATTGCCCGCGACACAGAGAGAGACAACTACATGACAGCCGAGGAAGCTGCCGCATACGGTCTGATCGACCGCGTGATCTCCGGCCACTAGGACCGGACGGCGCGAAGGCGGAAAACAGTGCCGGAGCGCAGCGAGACATAAAGAATTTAGAATTGAGGTGCGAACATGCCAGTAAGACCAGAGGAAAAGATCAGATGTTCCTTCTGCGGAAAGAATCAGGATCAGGTCAGAAAAATGATCGCCGGTACCAACGGCGTCTATATCTGCGACGAGTGTATCGAACTCTGCAGTGAGATCCTTGAGGAAGAACTCGGAAACGAGGAGGAGGAGAGACCGGATTTCTCCGGAATCAACCTCTTAAAACCGAAGGAGATCAAAGAATTTCTGGACGACTATGTGATCGGACAGGATGAGGCGAAGAAAGTTCTTTCCGTGGCTGTTTACAATCATTATAAGAGAATCACATCGAAGATGGAAAGTGATGTTGATCTTCAGAAGAGCAACATCCTGATGCTCGGTCCGACCGGCTCCGGCAAAACTTATCTTGCGCAGACACTTGCGAAGCTTTTAGGTGTTCCGTTTGCAATCGCAGATGCAACGACGCTGACTGAGGCCGGTTATGTCGGCGAGGACGTGGAGAACATCCTCTTAAAATTGATCCAGGCAGCAGATAATGATGTGAGCCGTGCGGAGTACGGTATTATTTACATCGATGAGATCGATAAGATCACAAAAAAATCCGAGAATGTGTCCATTACCCGTGATGTTTCCGGCGAGGGCGTCCAGCAGGCGCTGTTAAAGATCCTGGAAGGTACTGTTGCAAGCGTTCCGCCTCAGGGCGGCAGAAAGCATCCGCAGCAGGAGCTGATCCAGATCGATACGACAAACATCCTGTTCATCTGCGGAGGTGCTTTCGACGGTCTGGAGCGGATCATCGAGTCCAGACTGGAGACAAGTTCCATCGGTTTCGGCGCGAAGATCGTGGATAAGAAAAATACGGATATCAGCAAGCTGTTAAAGCAGGCGATGCCGCAGGATCTCACGAAATTCGGCCTGATCCCGGAGTTTGTGGGAAGAGTTCCGGTTATGGTATCCTTAGACCTTCTGGATGAGGATTCCCTTGTGCGGATCCTCACAGAGCCGAAAAATGCCCTCGTAAAGCAGTACCAGAAGTTATTCGAACTGGATGATGTGAAGCTGGAGTTTACTCCGGATGCCGTCCACGAGATCGCCCATATGGCGGTTGAGAGAAAGACAGGCGCCAGAGGACTCCGCGCGATCATGGAATCCGTCATGATGGATACGATGTACGAGGTTCCGTCTGATTCCAACGTGGGAATCTGCACCGTGACGAAGGACGCGGTGGACGGAAAGGAAAAGCCGGAAGTCGTTTACCGCGACGTGACGGTGCCGAAAAAAGCATTGGCCGGAAGATCCAGAAAAGAGAGTAACGGGGAGATCGCGTAACGGACGGCGTTCCCGTATGAGAAAAAATGTACCTGCAGGACCCGTATCCCGCAGATAAGAGGGGCTGCTGCGCACAGAAATGTCACGGCAGCCTTTTTACACAACAGAAATTTGCCCGTAACTGTTGACAGGCATCGGAAAGAGGCCGGGCAGTTGCGTTCATAGGAGAAATAATGGAAGATAAGAAAATTACGATGCCGGCGGTGGCACTCCGCGGACTCACGATCCTTCCGGGAATGGTACAACATTTCGACATCAGCCGGGAAAAATCGATCCGCGCCATTGAGACAGCCATGATGGGAAACCAGAAGGTATATCTCGTGACCCAGCGTCATCCGGAGCAGGAAACACCTGCGGTCGCGGATCTGTACCAGATGGGAACGATCTCCCAGATCAAACAGCTCGTGAAAATGCCGGGCGGTATCATCCGTGTGATGGTGGAAGGCGAAAAGAGAGCGGCGCTTCTCACTTTGTTTGAGGAGGGACCGTATCTGGAAGCTGAGGTCGAGGAAGCACCGATGCAGGAAGAACAGCTTACCGACACTGTGAAGGAAGCCATGAGCCGGATCGTTAAGGAAAAATTAGAGGAATTCGGAAACGCGAATCCGAAGGCTGTGAAAGATTTTATCGGAAGTCTTCTTGTGATCACGGATCTGGAGCAGCTTCTGACCCAGACAGCAAATGAATTTCCGTGGGATTTTGCTGTGAAGCAGGAGATGCTGGAGTGTGATTACTGGAGCCATCTGTATGACCGGATCGTGTACTACCTGATGCGGGAACTCGAGATCCTTATGATCAAGCGGGATTATCAGGGAAAAGTGAAGGAGCACATCGATAAGAACCAGAGGGATTATATTTTAAGGGAAGAATTAAAAGTGATCCGTGAGGAACTGGGAGATGACAGCGGGACGGAAGATGCCGACGGATATATGGAACAGCTGGAAAAGCTGAACGCGGACAAGGAAACGAAGGAAAAGATCAAAAAAGAAATTCAGCGTTTCAAGGGTATGCCGGGAGGAAGTCAGGAGGCGAATGTTCTCCGTACCTATATCGAGACGGTGCTTGAGATGCCGTGGAAGAAGGTCTCAAGGGATAATCAGGATATCATTCACGCGAAAGAGATCCTGGAGGAGGACCATTATGGTCTGGAGAAGGTTAAGGACCGTGTACTGGAATTCCTTGCGGTCCGTGCCCTCACAAAGAAAGGCACAAGCCCGATCCTCTGCCTTGTGGGACCGCCCGGAACAGGTAAGACCTCCATCGCGAGATCGGTTGCCCGCGCCCTCGGAAAGAAGTATGTCCGGATCAGCCTTGGCGGCATTCACGACGAGGCGGAGATACGCGGACACAGAAAGACATACGTGGGAGCGATGCCGGGCCGTATCGCCGATGCAATGCGTCAGGCAGGCGTGTCAAACCCGTTAATGCTTTTAGATGAGATCGATAAGGTCTCTGCCGACTATCGGGGAGATGTCTCCTCAGCACTTTTGGAGGTCCTTGATGGGGAGCAGAACGTGAAGTTCCGCGACCACTATCTGGAGATCCCACTGGATCTCTCAGGCGTTCTCTTTATCGCGACGGCAAATGATGCGTCGACAATCCCGAGACCGCTCCTTGACCGTATGGAGGTTATCGAGGTATCCAGCTATACAGAGAACGAGAAGTTCCATATCGCAAAGAAGTATCTCATGCCGAAACAGTTAGAGAGAAACGGCCTTACGGAGGAGATGCTTTCCTTCAGCGATAAGGTATTGGAGAAGATCATCCACAACTATACGAGAGAGGCCGGTGTGAGAAATCTGGAGCGCCGGATCGGTGAGATCTGCAGAAAAGCGGCGAGGGAGTTTCTGGAAAAGAAGAAAAAAACTGTGCATATCACAGAGGGAAATCTTCAGAAGTATCTCGGAAAAGAGAAGATCACCTTCGAAAATGCCAATGAGGAGGACGAGGTCGGAATCGTAAGAGGTCTTGCGTGGACAAGCGTCGGCGGCGACACACTTCAGATCGAAGTGAATGTAATGCCGGGTGATGGAAAGCTTCAGATGACAGGACAGATGGGTGATGTCATGAAGGAATCCGCGCAGATCGCGCTGACTTACGTTCGTTCCGTGGCAGACCGGTACGGTGTGGAGAGCAGGTATTTTAAGGAACATGACCTGCATTTACATATCCCGGAGGGTGCCGTGCCGAAAGATGGTCCGTCTGCGGGCATTACGATGGCAACAGCCATGCTCTCCGCGGTGACCGGAAAGAAGGTTTGCGCAAGCGTTGCCATGACCGGTGAGATCACATTGAGAGGCCGGGTACTGCCGATCGGCGGTTTAAAGGAAAAGACATTGGCAGCAAGAATGGCACATATGAAGAAGGTTCTCGTGCCGGATAAGAACCGTCCGGATATGGCAGAGATCTCGAAGGAGATCACGAAAGGCATGGAGATCGTGTTTGTGAAGACTATGGATGACGTAGTACGCGAGGCGTTCGTGTAATGCCAGGATACAAAGGTTTACGGCTTTCTGACAGGTTCTGCCTGTTGGAGAGCTACTGACTTTGGTATGCAAAAACAAGGGTAACGGTTCAGCGGATCCGCGCACGTGCTGCGCCGACTGTAAGAAAGTATAGTTTGGCAGGCAGAAATCCCAGCGACAAAGTCATTCTGAAATGGATTTTTGCGTGTGACAAGGAAAGTGCTGAAGTGTTACATACAAGGAGAAATATATGGTAATCAGAAATGTGGAACTTGAGACCGTCTGCGGTGTGACGAGCACACTGCCTGAGAACACGCTACCGGAGTTCGCCTTCGCGGGAAAATCAAACGTGGGAAAATCTTCCCTGATCAACGCGCTCATGAACCGGAAGGCGCTGGCGAGAACGTCCTCCCAGCCGGGAAAGACCCAGACGATCAACTTTTATAATATCAACGGAGATCTCTACTATGTGGATCTCCCCGGCTACGGTTACGCGAAGGTTCCGCAGTCTGAGAAGGTAAAATGGGGCAAGATGATCGAGAACTATCTCCACAAGTCCCAGATGTTGAAATGCGTCTTCCTTCTTGTGGACATCCGCCACGAGCCGTCCGCCAACGACAAGACCATGTACGACTGGGTCGTTTACAACGGATTCCGTCCGGTCATCATTGCCACAAAGCTTGACAAGATCAAGCGCAGCCAGATCCAGAAGCAGGTAAAACTCATCCGCACCGGTCTCGGCATGGAAAAACAGGATATCCTGATCCCGTTCTCCGCCGAGACAAAACAGGGCCGGGAGGACATCTGGAATCTTATTGACAAGATGGCAGCAGGAGAAGATCTTCTGACCGCCGAGGAGGAGATCCAGGCAGAGAAAGCTGCGGAGTGGGCGGCGAAGAAGGCGGCGAAAGAGGCGCAGCAGAACCTTTAAATTTTAGAAGTACTGAAAAACGGCATCCGCCGCAGAAATTTCCCTGCGGCAGGTGCCGTTTTCGCGTACAATTCAGAAAATTTGCCGGAGGCAGACTTCAAAACGCATATCTTAACCTTTCATCAAGGTCTTCATCACATAAGCGTAGATATCCTGACTCCGCTCCTTCCAGTGGCTGGCCATAGTCTCAGCCTGATCCTTGTCGGGGACGGAGAGGTCGAAGCCGATGAGGACAGATTTGCCTTCCCGGACTTCACAGTGGACGATATAGTCCTGATTTGTGGATTTATAGAAATCGGAGATGACGCCGACCTCGTTTCTTAAGCGGAATTTGTTCTCCTTTAAGTAGCTGTCGATATCCTCGATGATTGCCGGGGAGATATTGTTTCCGAAGAAGGAGAGAGTGTCATCGCCCTCTTTGGTGATCTCATAGCGGGAGGAGTTGTGGGTGGATTCCATCCGGATCAGCCCCGCTTCTTTCAGTTCGTTTAACGCCTGCTGGAGCGTAAAGTATGTCGTATATTCGTGATCCAGAAAGAAATCCGTGAGCTGGGAGTTTGTCAGCGGAAAATTGACGTGGTCCAGCATGTAGAGGATCATTAATTTGTAGAGCGTGATCGGATCAGATAACATACGCAGGGGCTCCTTTGGCAAAAAATCGTTGGTAACGGTGAAAAATACAGTTACACGGAATCCAGTGATCAGGCGGAACCGGTCTTACAGGCAGAACACGGGAAGCTCCTTTTAATCACTGCGAATACATCTATTTTACAGGTTTCCACAGCGGTATTCAAGCCCTTTTTCCTCCATCGTATGAAAAAGGTCGAAATTTGTAGTGAATTTGATCAGGAAATGTGCTATGATGATACCACGTAATAAATCAGCAGGTCTGAGCATATGCCTGCGATGACCATAAGAAAGTTCAGACCGGCAGCTGGTTCTGACGATGCGGAATCGGAAGCGTTGGCGGAACCTGCAGCCTTCGTACATAATCGGATTATAAATATAAGGTGAAAAATATATGAGAGAACGGATCATGCGCCTTTCCAGAGGAATCGTGGACGCGGAGATGCCGAAGCTGTTTCTGGATCCTGTGAAGATCGAGGAGACTCTGGGGAGCGATACGGTTTATAAAAGAGAGCTATACTTAGCAAGTGAGAACAATTTATATATCAAAGGCCTTGCCTACTCAAGCCACAGCCGCGTGAAGATCTTAAAGAACGCCTTCGGAGGCTTAAGAAACCATATTGTCTACGAAGTCGACACCTCCTGGTGCGAGAACGGAGACCTGATCAAGGGAAACTTCACGCTTGTCACAAACAGCGGAGAACTGGAGGTTCCTTTTCTTTTTCGTGTGGAAATGATCGAGTCTGTCCGTGTCCTGTCCACTTTAAAATCTATGGATGATTTTGTGGAGCTGGCGAAAAAGGATATGGAACTGGCGCTGCGCCTCATGGAGTACCGGGATTTTACGGAAGCGCCGCTGTTTAAGGATCTGCGGATCCGCACGATCTATGAAGGCTTAAGGGGACACGGAAACCGCCAGAATGCCCTGGAGGAATTCTTTCTGGCGACAGGAGTGAAGGAACCCATCGAGCTGACCTTATCTACGGCAAAGAAGATCTATGACAAGCCGAAGGATATCGTGAATGACAAGGTCGTCCTGCGGAAAAATACCTGGGGCTATCTCTACATGGAAGTCCGCGCTGACGGCGATTTCATCGAGATCCCGAAGAAGGTCATCACTCAGGCGGATTTCGAAGAGGACCGTCTGGATCTGCGATTCAGGATCCACCCGGAGAGGATGCACAAGGGAAAGAACCTCGGTGCGATCCGCCTTCTTACCGTCCACGGCGACACCGTGATCCGGATCGAGGCTATGGGAGAGGAGCCGGATCGAAAGCGCGCTGAGGGCGAGATCAGCAAAGCCGGTGTCTGCCGGTACATGAAACTCCGTGAGGCCTACGAGAGCGGTCTCTACGAGAAAAAAGCTGTCCTCGGAAAGATCCAGAACGAGCTGGATGCCATCCGCGGCGCAAACGGCGGTTCTGTGATCCTGTCCCTCCTGCAGGCGGAGACTTATCTGGACGCGGAGAGACCGGATCAGGCGGCTTTATGTCTGGACGATGCGTGGGAGACTGTTTCTGCCCTCAGAGACCGGATCGGAACACTCTATTGTTATTACCAGTACCTGCAGTACCGTCTGGAACCGGACGAGGAGAAGAAGGACGCTGTGGTCCGCCTGTTCAGGAAAAAGCTGGAGGACGTCAACGGCCGGTTCTATCTGCAACTTTTGCAGTTAAAGATGCTGCCGGAGATGTACGAGGAGGAGGAAGCCCTCGCGGAGAGCTTTAAGATGCAGTATAAGAATGGCTGCCGCAGCCCGTTCCTCTATATTGAGACGGTGCGTCTCTTCGGGAAGAATCCGGAACTCTTAAAGACGATGGATGCCTTTGAAATCCATGCCCTCTACTACGGAGTCATGAATGGCTTCGTGGGGCAGGAGCTGGCGGAGCGGATCTGCGCGCTGGCGCCGGGAGCGAAGTTCTTCCACCGCCTGTATTACCGCCTGCTTGCAAAGCTCTACGAGAAATACCCGACGAAGGACATGCTGACGGCGGTGTGCTGTCTGTTAATTAAGGGAAATGTCCGCGGAAAAGAGAGCTTTTCCTGGTATGAGAAGGGAATCAATGAGGAGATCAGCCTCACGAGGATCTACGAATATTTCCTCTACGCTCTGCCGGATGATTATGAGAAGATGATGCCGCGCCAGGTACTGCTGTACTTCTCCTATGAGTGCGCCCATCTGGACCAGAAGAGCCGTGCAGCCCTCTATGCCAATGTGGCGGCCTATATTCCGCAGGACGATCCGCTCTATAAAAAGTACGAGCGGGAGATGGAAAAGTTTGCCATGGAGCAGCTTTTCGAGTCCCGGATCAACAGGAGACTTGCGGTGATCTACAAACATATCATCTACCGCGATATGATTGATAATCAGGTGGCCCGGGTGCTGCCCGGTATCTTAAAGGCAAACCGGATCCAGGTGAAGGATGCGGCGATGAAGTATGTGATCGTTTCCAACGAGATCCTGACCGGTGAGGATGCCTACCCGCTGCAGAATCAGACCGCCTATGTGCCGTTGTTCTTTGAAGACAGCGTGATCATGTTCCAGGATACCTTCGGAAACAGGTACATGGACGTGGAATATACGAAGGAACCGGTTCTCGATGAGAAGGAACTGGAAGAAAAATGCTTTGAGATGTACCCGGACCACCCGATGTTAAAGATGAAGGCGTGTCTGGAGATCATGGAGAAAAAGGACCTTGAGAAGGAAGATGTGACCGGAATTGAGACTGCTCTGGATACACTCCCGGTGAAGCCGGCCTACCAGCAGAAAATGCTGACGAGGATCATTTCCTACTACCGTGCGGCGCTTCTGGGGGACGATGAAGCCATGGATGCGGAGGGTGGAGCGTACCTCTTAAAGCTTGACAAGAGGACACTCTCCAGACCGGAACGTGTGGATGTCTGCGAGACACTGATCGTCCAGAATTACATGGTTCAGGCATACGAGATGATAAAGGAGTTCGGCGAGGAGCAGATCCGTGTGAAACGTCTCGCGGCTCTGGTATCCCAGCTGATCTTAGACCGGATGTTCGAGGAGGATGACCTGCTCCTCCACCTTGCAGGGCGTGTATTTTCGGACGGACACGGGGACAGCGTGATCCTGGATTATCTCTGCGAGCATTATAACGGCAGCGGGGAATCTATGTTCAGGATCCTTGCGGAAGCAGTGAAGACCCATGTGGAGACATACGACCTTGAGGAGCGCCTGCTGGCCCAGTGTCTTTTTTCCGGCTGTGAGAAGCATATGGACACGGTATTTGACCTTTACGCGTCGAGAAAAGAGACCAGTGATGTGATCGTGAAGGCGTACTTTACAGTGAAGTGTACGGAATACTTCCTGCGTGACACAGTCCCGGGGGATAAGGTATTCGCGTATCTGGAAGGTGCGATCCACGGTATGGAGCTTCGGAAGGTGCCGGAGATCTATCTTCTGGCGCTGGCGAAATTTTATTCGACTCTGGCACAGATCACTGAGGAGCAGAAGGCCCTGCTCTCCCGGATGATGGATATCCTTTCCGCCAGAGGTATGGTATTCGCGTGGTACAAGGATCTTGCAAAATACGTGGATATGCCGGGCGAGGTCATGGATAAGGAGATCATCGAGTACCATGGACGATCGGACGGAAGACCGATCTTAAAGATCCGGATCCTGCCGGACGAAGAAGAGTTCCATGAGGAAGAGATGAACATGGTCTATAAAGGGATCTATGTGCGCCAGAAACTCCTGTTTGACGGTGAGATCATGGAGTACGAGATCTGGGAGAATGAGGACGGAAGACTGGTGAAAAAGGCGGAGGGCGAAGTGACCTGCAGCGAACCGGCAACGGGGGATAAAGGAAACCGCTTCACGGCTTTAAATGCCATGAACCTCTATCTCGGAATGAAGGATGACCGGAAATTAAAAGAAAGCATGACAGAATACGTGACGGACAGTCAGATCGCAAAAAAGCTGTTCCGTCTGGCATAATGAGGACAAATAAATGGAGAAACTGATCGTTGGCATCGACCTCTGTGATACCTACACTCAGGCGGCTGTTCTGGGCCGTGAGGAGGCGTGGATGCTCCCGACCGTCATCTGCAGAAAAAAATCCGCGGAAGAGTGGTATGTGGGGGAAGATGCATATAAATATACGCTGGTGGGCGAGGGCGTCATCGTTGATAAGCTCCTAAGCCTGGCGGCAAAAGAAGGAACATCCACCATCGGAGGCGTAAAGTACGGTGGAATGGAACTGCTGCAGAGATTTTTAGGCAGCATCCTCGCCATGGTGCGTGCGGAGTATGCCGGACAGAGGATCGATGAGCTGGTCATCAGCCTCAAAAATTTGGAGATGAAGCTTTTGGAGGGACTTACGGCCAGCGTGGAAGCTCTTGGGATCCCGAGAGGAAATGTCCATATCGCAAGCCACACGGAATGCTTCGTCTACTATGTGCTGAACCAGAGAAGAGATGTCTGGGGCGGTCAGGTTGGCATGTTTTCCTTATCCGATGAGGACCTGCGTTACTATGAACTGAAGGTCACGAGAGGACCGCGCCAGATGACAGCCATCGCGGAGCATGAGGAGCTGGAAGAGGGTTTCAGCCTCAGCGTTCTCGATACAGGCTCCGGGGCAAAGATGGCAGATAAGATCCTCTGCGCCTGCGGAGAGCGGTTTTTACAGAAAAAGATCTTTTCCTCGATCTTCCTGACGGGAAAAGGTTTCGCGAGAACCGACTGGGCGCCGGAATTTATGAGGCAGATCTGCAACCGGAGAAGAGTCTTTGTGGAGACGGCCATCTTCGCAAAAGGTGCGGCCATGAAGGCTGAGGATTACTTAAACGAGAGCGGTTCCGGATCATTTGTATGTCTCTGCGAGGGAAAATTAAAGTCCACGGTCTCTCTGGAGGTTATGAAGCGGGATACAAAGACGGAGATCAGTCTGGCATCCGCCGGTGAGAGCTGGTACGAGGCGAGAAGTGTGGTGGAAGTGATCCCGGACGGGGAGAAGGAGATCTGCTTTACGATCACACCGCAGCAGGAGCCGAAGAAAAAACGGACCGTGAAGATCCCCCTGGAGGGATTTCCGGAGCGCCCGAATAAGACGACGAAGATCCGGGTGGCTGTGGGATTTTTAGATGAGAAGACCATGGTGGTCAAGCTCACGGACCAGGGATTTGGGGAACTGTTCCCGAAAACGGACGCGGTGGTCCGTCAGGAGGTGACATTATGAGCCTGATTCTCTGCAGACAGGAACCGGTAACGGTTCCGCTTTATATCGAGGATCTTGGGATCCATATCTACTCCTCCCAGGAGCTCTGCTATGTGATCTACAACAATCCGCTGCTGGTGCTGGAGGGATTTATTGATAAACGCCTGACTGAGTATTTAAGAAGCGAGCTTCGGATGCCGTTTCTTGCGGAACGGGTGGAAAAATGGATGGACAGCCACGGGGCAACGGAGGAGATCCTGTACCTGATCCTCAAGGAATGCAATTATTATACCCCGAAGGAGCAGGCGGCTTACCGACAGACCGTGAACGGACTGAAAAAACTCTCAGAGGAAGAGTACGAGAAGCGCCGCGCAGATTATTTCTATGGTCTGGATCTTTTCGGAAAAGCGGTCACGATCTACGAGCAGATCTTAGATGGGGCCGGACGCCATCTCTCCGGGGATTTCCGGGGAAAGGTCTGGAACAATATCGCGGCCTGCTATGCGAAGCTCTTCTGTTACCAGAAAGCCATGCATGCCTACGAGAATGCCTGGAATGCGAAGCCGGAGGCGGAGTATGTGAAACGCATGTACTTCCTTACGGTATTGAATCCGGAGCTTTCGCTTAAGGATAAATTCCGGGAGATGATCGGGGAGGACGATAAGGAAGTCTGGAATAAAGAAGTGGAAGAGGCGAGAGAAGAGTCAGAAAAGGCGCCGGAGACGCTGAAGCTTGCCGCCGTATTCGAGAAAGACCCGGCCGGCCGGATCGCAGCGGCGGGGGATATCCTGAATCAGTGGAAGATGGAATACAGGAGAATGCTGTAGTTTCCCTTGACATTTTATCAGGATTCTACTATATTATGTAAGAGCGGCCGGAAAAATCAAATGACCGTGATATGGAACAGGTGGCTGATAAAGAGACCTGCTCCATGGAATATAAGAAAGGCTGGGAAGAAGAGGAGTACATTTTCTGCACCTTCAGAGAGGACTGACCATAGGCTGGAAGTCGGTCCGGGAATGCAAAAATGGAAGGTAGCTTCGGAGCCGGAATGGTGAAATAAAAAGTAGCTGTTCCCGGGGAGAGACCTCGTTAAGAACGAAGAGATGCTGTTTGGAGGATCGTTCTGAATCCGGGACAGTGAATAAAGGTGGTAACGCGGTGATTCGCCCTTTGCATGAGAGTGCAGAGGGCTTTTCTTATATGAGTAAGCAGGGCGATAGCCCGGATTACGAATGTTGGCAGCAACTGAGGGAGCGCCCGGCAGGCGCACAGCAGCAGCCTTTCGAGAGGAGTACATGATGGTAAAAAAAGATGCAAAACAGAAAAAAGTACGGATCACGAACTGCGAGACCTGCGCCTTTTACACATATGATGACGAGTATGGATATTATGTCTGTGAGGCAGATCTCGACGAGGACGAGATGTCCGCGTTCCTCCGCGGAAGTGACTTTTCCTGCGGTTTTTACCAGGCAGATGATGAGTACGCTGTTGTAAGAAAACAGATGTAAACGAGATAATTTTGTGAGTCTGCGCATTTTGCGCTGATAATAAAAAAGTAAATTGAAAAGCAGTAACTGCTCCACATTTTTGCAGTTACAAAAAAGAAACATGTTGATAAAGTTTTAAGGAGAAGACCATGAAAGAACTGGAAAAGACCTACAATCCGGCGGACATTGAGGACCGTCTGTACCAGAAATGGCTGGACAACAAATATTTCCACGCTGACGCGGAGAGAGGAAGACGCGAGGGCAAAAAGCCGTTCACGATCGTAATGCCGCCGCCGAATATTACAGGACAGCTCCATATGGGACATGCCCTCGACAATACGATGCAGGATATCCTGATCCGTTACAAGAGAATGCAGGGTTATGAGGCACTCTGGCAGCCGGGAACAGACCATGCGGCGATCGCTACCGAGGTCAAGGTCATCGACAAGTTAAAAAAAGAGGGCATCAACAAGAATGACCTTGGACGTGAGGGATTCTTAAAAGAGGCCTGGAAATGGAAAGATGAGTACGGCACACGGATCATCAAACAGCTCCACAAGCTCGGCTCCTCCGCTGACTGGGACAGAGAGCGTTTCACCATGGACGCAGGCTGTTCTGAGGCTGTTTTAGAAGTATTTACACGCCTTTATGAAAAAGGATATATCTACAAAGGATCCAGGATCATCAACTGGTGTCCGGTCTGCAAGACGTCCATCTCCGATGCTGAGGTAGAGCACAAGGAGCAGGACGGCTTCTTCTGGCACATCAACTACCCGATCGTGGGTGAAGAGGGAAGATTTGTCGAGATCGCCACAACGAGACCGGAGACACTGCTCGGCGATACCGCCGTTGCTGTAAACCCGGAGGACGAGCGTTACAAAGACATCATCGGAAAGATGTTAAAGCTTCCGCTCACAGACCGCGAGATCCCGGTGATCGCCGACGAGTATGTTGACAAGGAATTCGGAACCGGCTGCGTAAAGATCACACCGGCCCACGACCCGAATGACTTCGAGGTCGGAAAACGCCACAACCTGGAAGAGATCTGCATCATGAACGATGACGCGACCATCAATGTTCCGGGCAAGTATTTCGGCATGGACCGCTACGAGGCGAGAAAAGCCATGGTCGAGGACTTAAAGGAAATGGGCCTTCTCGTAAAAATCGTTCCGCACAGCCACAACGTTGGTACCCACGACCGCTGCGGCACAACTGTAGAGCCGATGGTAAAACCGCAGTGGTTTGTAAAGATGGATGAGATGGCAAAACCGGCCATCGAGGCATTAAAGAGCGGCAAATTAAGATTCGTTCCGGAGAGTTTCGGTAAGACATATCTCCACTGGCTTGAGGGGATCCGCGACTGGTGTATCTCCAGACAGCTCTGGTGGGGACACAGAATCCCGGCTTACTACTGTGAAGAGTGCGGCGAGATGACCGTTGCGAAGATGATGCCGGAGAAGTGCCCGAAGTGCGGCTGCACACATTTAAAGCAGGATGAGGACACCCTTGATACCTGGTTCTCCTCCGCGTTATGGCCGTTCTCCACACTGGGCTGGCCGAAGGATACAGATGAGATGAAGTACTTCTATCCGACAGACGTTCTCGTTACCGGATACGATATCATCTTCTTCTGGGTCATCCGTATGGTATTCTCGGGACTTGAGCAGACAGGCGAGTGCCCGTTCAATACTGTCCTGATCCATGGTCTTGTCCGCGATTCTCAGGGACGCAAGATGAGTAAGTCCTTAGGAAACGGTATCGATCCGTTAGAGGTGATCGACAAGTACGGCGCGGATGCTCTCCGTATGACACTTATGACAGGAAACGCACCGGGCAACGATATGCGTTTCTACTGGGAGAGAGTCGAGGCCAGCAGAAACTTCGCAAACAAGGTATGGAACGCGAGCCGTTTCATCATGATGAATATCGAGAAAGCGCCGGCAGGCGAGGCAAAGCTTACAGACCTCACAGCAGCAGATAAATGGATCCTCTCCAAGGTCAATGACCTTGCGAAGGAAGTAACGGAAAACATGGACAAGTACGAGCTCGGAATCGCTCTCCAGAAGGTCTACGACTTCGTATGGGAGGAATTCTGTGACTGGTACATCGAGATGGTAAAACCGCGTCTCTGGAACGATGAGGACCGGACGAAGGCGGCTGCGATCTGGACCTTAAAGACGGTTCTGATCAATTCCTTAAAGCTCTTACATCCGTTCATGCCGTTTATCACAGAGGAGATCTTCTGCAATTTACAGGATGAGGAGCCGTCTATCATGATCTCCTCCTGGCCGGTATATAAGGAAGAGTGGAACTTCGCGGCAGACGAGCACGCGGTAGAGGTCATCAAAGAGGCTGTCCGCGCGATCCGCAATGTGCGCACATCCATGAACGTTCCGCCGAGCAGAAAGGCAAAAGTATTTGTTGTAACTGAGGATGCCGATCTCACGGATATCTTCGAGAACAGCCGCGTATTCTTCAGTACCCTTGCTTCCGCCAGCGAGGTAGTGATCCAGAAGGATAAGACAGGAATCGGTGAGGACGCTGTATCCGCAGTGATCCCGAAGGCAGCGATCTATATGCCGTTCGCTGAGCTTGTCGACATCGAGAAGGAGACCGAGCGCTTAAAGAAGGAAGAGGAGCGCCTCACAAAAGAGCTTGCCCGCGTAAACGGAATGCTTGCAAACGAAAAGTTCGTAAGCAAGGCACCGCAGGCGAAGATCGATGAGGAGAAGGCAAAACTTCAGAAGTACACCGAGATGATGGAGCAGGTAAAGACTCGTCTGGCTCAGCTTGGTAAGTAATCGATGAAAATATGACCATGGCATGAAAGTGCTGAATGGTTTCAGCAGGAAAGGACAGCGGGTGGAACATGACCTGCTGTCAGGGCAGCCGCAGGTTTTATGGCCTGTGGCTGTTCATTTTATGGGAGGAGCAGACTGCTGCCGCCACTGTATCATACAGCATTTTTTCGTTCACAAAATACCGTAGGATACAGCAATCCTGTCGAATCTTTCCGACATGTTCTGGTTGCAAAAAATACCATAAACAGGTATCATAAGTGAAAGAAACGCTGCCGTTTACGGCATATATTTTCTGTACCGAGAATACCGCCAGACAGCGTTCCGATTGCAGGTCACAACAGGAGGCGATTTCTTGGAGTACATAACGATGCAGGAAGCCTGGGATCAGATCGAGGCGATCCCGGGATATGCGAGAAAAAAGAGCAGTCTTTTAAAAGTACGGGAATTTCTTGGTCTTCTTGAAGAACCGGACCGGGAATTTCAGGTGATCCATGTGGCGGGAACCAACGGAAAGGGTTCCGTCTGTGCATTCCTCACCTCCATGATCCGGGAAGCAAAAATTCCCTGCGGGACATTCGTGTCCCCTCATCTTGTGGATATCCGGGAGCGGTTCCTTATAAACGGGGAGATAGTCCCGGAGCCGGAATTTATCAGGGCATTTCTGGAGGTACAGCATGCCTGCAGGATATGGGAAAGGAGAGGAGAGCCCCATCCCACCTATTTTGAATTTTTATTTTACATGGGACTCTGCATATTCCGGAACGCGGGCGTGAGGGTGCTCGTGTTAGAGACAGGAATGGGCGGAACTTACGATGTGACGAATGTTGTGGAAGATCCGCTTGTCTCCGTCATCACGTCCATCAGCATCGACCATACAGCGTTTTTAGGATCCACGATCCCGGAGATCGCAGCGCATAAGGCGGGGATCATAAAGTCCCGGCGTCCTGTGGTGTATGATGACAGTTCACCGGAAGCAGCGGCGGTGATCTTTGCGAAAGCAAAGGAAATGAAATCTGAAGGATTTCCCGTGACACCGGATGAAGTCCGTCGCGGGATTCGAACCCGTCTCGTAAAATCTCCGGATCCGGGCGCGGCGGGATTCCAGAATATGAGTTTTTCCTACCGCGGCGGGGAGACTTTATTTGAGATCCCATTTGTGGCTCCCTACCAGCTCATGAACGCAGCTCTGGCGATCCGGGCACTGGAGGTTTCCGGACTTCCGGTGACGCCTGGACAGGCGGAAGAGGGAGTAAAAAAGGCAAAATGGCCTGCAAGAATGGAGGAGATCAGCTCCGGTGTCTATCTTGACGGGGCCCACAATGAAGATGGGATCCGGGCATTTCTCGACGCGGCCTGCAGATTAAAGGAACTTCGGAAGCCGGATCATGTGCGGATCCTGTTTGCGGTCTCCGCGGACAAGGATCATCAACGGATGCTGCGTGAGATTGCAGAGCGGCTGAAACCGGATCTGTGGATCTTATCGAAAATGGAGTCACACCGGACCCTCTCCGTGGAGGATTTGGAAGCGGCGGCAGAAAAGCTGCGGGCGGAATATGGAGAAGAGACGGAGTACCGGGTGAGCCGGGATGTGAAACATGCCGTGAAGGAATTACTTGACCTGCATGGGGAACGGGATCTTTCGCTTATCGCGGGGTCACTGTATCTTGCGGGGGAAGTAAAGGAACAGATCAGCAAAAGCACAAGTTAACCGGACCGTTCCGGTATGTGGCAAATAAAGCAGAACAGGGAACCGCAGATCTGATCAACAGAGCATTTTCAGGTGCAGATTGACATGCGGTGAGTTCCGGTGACAGTATGCTGCTGCCGGGGTATCAAAGGAGGAGAAAAATGATCAACTTTGAGGAAGAGATCGAGCGCTTCAAGCCGAGTCTTGAGGTGGAGGCGGTCAGCGACGCCATCGTAAAGAGTGACCTCACAGATATGGCAGATATTATGATGGACATCATGAAGGATATCAAAAAGGAAAAGTAATATATGGATGAGATGCAGAAGATCCAGTACGCGGCCAACAGCTACTACAACCGCGGTCTGGAAATGGCAAAGGAGAGAAACCTTTCCGGGGCGGCGAGATTCTTAAAACGCGCCCTGCAGTTTAATAAATACCACACAGATGCCAGAAACCTTCTTGGACTGATCTTTTACGAGATGGGTGAGACGTCAGATGCGCTGATCCAGTGGGTCATCAGCATCAATCTCCAGCCGGACGGAAACCGGGCAGACTATTACCTCGATGAGGTTCAGAGAAAGCCGGGACAGCTTGAGATCGCGAGCCAGATGGTGAAGAAGTTCAATCAGGCATTATTCTATGCCCAGAATGACAGTGATGATCTGGCGGTCCTGCAGCTTAAGAGGATTGTCGACGAGAAGCCGAACTTCGTGAAAGCGCATCTGCTTCTGGCGCTTCTCTACATGGAGCACGGGGACTACACGAAAGCCGGAAAATCCCTGTTCAAGGTACTTCAGATCGACAACAATAACGAGAAAGCCACCCGGTACATGGAATACGTAAAGAGCCGGACCGGCAAGGCGGAGGTCGAGAAGCGGAAGATGAAGAACGCGTTTTCCCACAGGGAGATGCAGGACGATGACGTTATTCTGCCTCCGACCTACAAGGAGAACACGGGCTGGCAGTCCATCATCAACATCGGTATCGGTCTTGTCCTGGGTGCGGTCATGGTCGTGTTCCTCATCATGCCGGCGAGGGAGCGAACGTTAAACTATGAACATAATCAGGAGATGCAGTCCTACACGGATAAGTTAAATCTCGCGAACCAGGAGACGGACAAGTTGAAGCTCCAGGTTGAGGATTACCAGAAGCAGAAGGAGGACGCGGAAGGCCAGTTAAATGACTTAAAGGGCGATTCCGGAAGCACGGTGAACCAGTACGCGGCGCTCGCAAAGATCCTGGACGCGTACCGCAAAGGGGATACGAACACGGCGGTTCTGACTTATGTGGATATGGATCAGTCGAAGATCACGGATGACAGCTCTGTGGCGATCTTAAATGAAATCAAGGCGGACATGGATGCCAACGCCCCGACAGTCCTTATGGCGGCAGCAGCCCAGTCAAACTCTGTCGGGGACTACGACTCAGCGCTCCGCTATTATGAGAGATACATGGAATTCAACGACAAGAACCCGGAAGTCATCTACAACATGGGAATGGTATACAAGGCAAAGGGCGACACCGACAACGCGAACCAGATGTTCGGACAGGTCATCATGAACTTTGCGGATTCGGAGTTTGCGGAGAAGGCGAAGGAAGAGAGAGGATACTAAGGAGAAATTCTGGTTTCTGTTTCACAGAGAGTGTATAGAGGTTCGTTGATAAACCTTACCTAGAAAAAACTTAAAAGAGACTTTACAGAAGAAAATACTGTGAGGTCTCTTTTTTGTTATTTCAGACTAGAAAACTACAGGAGAATGGATTTAGAAAGCTGTTTTGAGGTAAGAAAAATTTGTGAAAATCAGCCTCGCATTGGGATACAGGCTGTGGGCTGAATTTGGCTGCAAAATTTTGAAATGGGAGGAAAAATTTATGGAAGATTCATTCGTATACGAGGCAAAAGGCCCCACACTCATCATTCACCTGCCGAAGGAGTTCGACCATCACAACTGCCGGAATCTGAGATATGAGACGGACCTTCTGATGGCGGAAAATTATGTCTCCAGAATCATTTTCGATTTTACACGTACCCGGTTCATGGACAGCTCCGGCATCGGCGTCCTCTTAAACCGCTACAAGCAGATGAAAGCAGGCCATACCAGTTTTTACGGTGCCTGCCCGCAGGTGATGCGGGTCTTAAAGGTTGCGGGAATTCTGGGGCTGATGCATCAGTATGAGTCGAAAGAAGAAGCAATCTACAGCAGGGAGGTATAGGGATGGAAGAGACAGGACAGACCGTACAGGAAACGCAGAAAGTACAGGCAGAGCAGACTGGAGAGAACGGGAAAAATGTAGGAATGCCGGAGTGTGAGACTATGGAACTCATTATGGAGAGCCGGTCAGAGAACGAGGAGTTCGCGAGAGTCGTGGCAGCCGTTTTCGCGAGCCGTCTGGACCCGACGCTGGAGGAACTGGACGATATCAAGACCGCCGTCTCAGAGGCAGTGACGAACGCGGTGATCCACGGATACCGGGGACAGGAAGGGAAGATCTATCTTTCGGCGACGGCATGGGAAAAGGAGCGGCTGTTTTCTGTGACGGTGCGGGATGAGGGAGTCGGGATCCGTGACGTGGAGCAGGCCATGGAACCCATGTTCACCACATGTCCGGAGGACGGGAGGTCCGGCATGGGATTCTCCTTCATGGAGGCCTTCATGGACCGGGTGGAGGTGGTCTCCGCACCGGGAAAGGGAACCTCCGTCACCATGAAAAAGAAGATCGGCAGGTGACGGGATGGCGGACACTGCGGAACTCTTAAAACGTTCACACGCAGGGGATAAAGAGGCGAGGGACCGCCTCGTCATGGAGAACGCGGGCCTTGTCTGGAGTATCGTCCGGAGATTTATCGGGAGAGGACCGGAACCGGATGACCTGTTCCAGATCGGGAACATCGGCCTTATAAAGGCCATCGACCATTTCGACACAGAACTGGGCGTCCGGTTTTCCACCTATGCCGTTCCCATGATCACCGGGGAGATCAGGAGATTTCTCCGGGATGACGGGATGATCAAGGTCAGCAGGCCGCTAAAGGAACTGGCGGGAAAAGTCGGGGCGGCGAGAGAAAAGCTGGAGGCGGACCTCGGGCGGGAGCCGACAGTGGAGGAGCTTGCAAGGTCGGTGGGAGCCAGCCGTGAGGAGGTTGCGGCATCCATGGAAGCTGGGGCGAGAGTCGGATCCATCTACGAGCCCTTCGATGCCGGGGATGAATCCGGAGGCTGCCTGGCGGATAAGATCGCGGAAAAGACATCGGAGAATGACAGGGTCCTGGACCGGATCGTGCTGGCGGAGCTTTTATCCGGTCTCGGGGAGAAGGAACAGCAGATCATAAAAATGCGGTATTTTGAAAATATGACCCAGACCGTGATCGGGCGGCTTGGAATCTCCCAGGTGCAGGTGTCGCGGCTGGAGAAGAAGATCTTGAGGGAGATGAGGGAGAGACTGACTTCATAAAAGATGAAAATGATTCTGCCCATGGTTATGTATAATGTCCGTTGATTCGGAACATCCTATTTGCGTAAAGCAATGCGATAAACAGGATGAGAAGGTGGAATATTATGAAACCGTTAAAGGACTACGTGGAGATCATTTTTGCGGTGCTGGCGCTGGCAGGACTGGTG
>ERZ837590.827-NODE-827-length-21022-cov-98.784280_pt1 | contig 21022 bp, 16 predicted proteins | sample MGYA00519573_ERZ837590 | MGnify/ENA primary metagenome ERZ837590 (study PRJEB31850, sample SAMEA3708820) | human gut metagenome | biome: human gut; feature: human-associated habitat; material: faeces | place: China | collected 2014 ... | reverse complement strand
TCCTGCACGTCAAGCAGATGCTCTACCAGCTGAGCTAACCGTCCATATTCTGTTTGTGCCGCAATCAGCTTGATTATGATATCATACCGCCGGGCAAAAAGCAAGCCCTTTTTTGAAAATTCTGCAAACTTTTTGAAGTCTGATTTACTGTGGATAGAAAATCAGCCGCCCAGCGCACATTTTGTAAACCGCCCCAAGGCGTTTCCGTTGCCCTGAACGCCGGTTTGTGGTATAATACATTGATTATAATAGGAAAGGTATCGCAGAATGAGAGTTTTGGGCATCGACCCGGGTTACGCCATTGTGGGCTGGGGCGTTTTGGACTATGCGGGCAACCGGTTTGCACCGGTGGATTTCGGGGCCGTGTGCACCGATGCTGGGGTGCCGTTTGAGCAGCGGCTGGACGAGGTCTATACCGGCATCCGGGAGGTCATCGAACGGACACAGCCTGAGGTGCTTGCCATCGAAAAGCTGTTCTACCAGCACAACCAGACCACTGTGATCGGCGTGGCCGAGGCCCGCGGGGTCATCCTGCTGGCGGCGGCGCAGGCGGGCATCCCCATCTACGAGTACACCCCCATGCAGGTGAAACAGGCCGTTACCGGTTACGGCAAGGCCGTGAAAAAGCAGGTGCAGGAGATGACCCGCATCCTGCTGCATCTGCCCGCTGTGCCAAAGCCCGATGATACCGCCGATGCACTGGCCATGGCCATTACCTTCTGCCATACCAACGGCAACCAGCTGAACCGCTTTGCAAGAAGGGGCGTTGGGCCGATCTGAGCCCTCTCCGTCAATGCTGCGCATTGCCACCTCTCCCGAAGGGAGAGGCAATCGCGGCTTTTGGTATCAGTGGATGAGCACAGTAGCAGCTGCCCAATTCGATGCTTTGGCTCCCCCTTTGGGGGAGCTGGCGAGCGAATGCGAGACTGAGAGGGGAAGGCTGCTGGAGGAAAACTATGATTTACAGTCTATCCGGAAAAATCATCAAAAAGACCCTGAACGCTGTGGTGGTGAGCTGCGGCGGGGTGGGCTACTATGTGCAGTGCCCGACCAGCGTTGCGGGCGCACTGCCCGGGGTGGGCCGGGAAGCCACCCTTTACACCGTGATGAGCGTGACCGAAAATGACATCAGCCTGTATGGCTTTGCCACTGAGGAGCAGCAGAGCTGCTTTGAGCTGCTGACCGCCGTTTCCGGTGTGGGCCCCAAGGTGGGTCTGGCCATTCTCAGCGTCATGGAGCCTGACCGGGTGGCGCTGGCGATCTCGGCAGGCGACCACAAGGCCTTCAAGGCGGCATCCGGCGTGGGCCCCAAGCTGGCCCAGCGCATCGTGCTGGAGCTGAAGGATAAGGTGGCAAAGGGCTTTGTGGATGGCATCAACCTCGAGGATGTGGGCGCGGCCACTGCCGCCCCCGCCGCACAGGGAGCCGGGCAGGCCATTGCGGCGCTGGTCTCGCTGGGGTACAGCCAGAGCGAAGCCGCTCTGGCCGTTTCCAAGATCGACGCAAGCCTTCCCGTGGAAGAGATCATCAAGCTGGCCCTGCGGGGCATGGCAGGCAGGAGGTAATCCATGCAGGACGAAACCGCGCTCTATGGCGCAAAAATGATGCAGCCCGACTTAACGGCGGCGGACAACGAGGAAAACAGCCTTCGCCCGAAGCATCTGGAGGACTACATCGGACAGGACAAGGTCAAACAGAACCTGAAAATTTATCTGGAAGCCGCCAAGCGGCGCGGCGAGCCCATGGATCACATCCTGCTCTATGGCCCCCCGGGCCTGGGCAAGACCACGCTGGCGGGTATCATCGCCAACGAGATGGGGGTGCAGATCCGCATCACCAGCGGCCCTGCCATTGAGAAGCCCGGCGACCTTGCCGCCCTGCTGACCAATCTGCAGGAGGGCGATGTGCTCTTCATTGATGAGATCCACCGCCTGTCCCGGCAGGTGGAGGAGGTGCTCTACCCGGCGCTGGAGGATTACGCGCTGGATATTATGATCGGCAAGGGCCCCAGCGCCCAGAGCATCCGGATCAACCTGCCCCGCTTCACGCTGGTGGGTGCTACCACCCGTGCGGGCCAGATCACCGGCCCCCTGCGGGACCGCTTTGGTGTGCTGCTCAAGCTGGAGCTGTACAGCCCCGATGAGCTGAGCCGGATCATCCAGCGCTCGGCGGGCATCCTCGACCAGCCCATCACCCCGGAGGGCGCTTACGAGCTGGCCAAATGCAGCCGGGGCACCCCCCGTGTGGCAAACCGCTTCTTGAAGCGTGTCCGCGACTTTGCCACCGTGCTGGGGGATGGCATCATCGACCGGGATGTTTCCCTGATGAGCCTGAAGCGGATGGACGTGGACGCGCTGGGTCTGGACGAGCTGGACCGCAGCCTGCTCCGCGCCATCATTGAGATGTACAACGGCGGCCCTGTGGGCTTGGAAACGCTGGCGGCGGCGCTGGGCGAGGAGGCCGTGACGCTGGAGGACCTGTGTGAGCCCTACCTGATGCAGATGGGCTTTCTGACTCGCACTCCCCGGGGCCGCTGTGCCACCCGCCTTGCCTATGAGCACCTGGGCCTGAAAGCCCCCGAGACCGGAAGCCCGGAGGACAACGGCCAGCAGAGCCTGTTCTGAGCCGTTTGAAGAGAGAAAGGAGGACGCTTATGCGCCCTGCAGATAGTTGGAAAGATTACGAGCTGCTGGATGCCACCGGCGGCAACCGCCTGGAGCGCTGGGGAGAGACCATCCTCATCCGGCCCGACCCGCAGGTGGTGTGGAAAACCGAGAAACAGAGCCCGCTCTGGGCCAAGGCCGATGCCATCTACCACCGCTCCAATCAGGGGGGCGGAGAGTGGGAGTACCGCCGCCGTCTGCCTGAGAAGTGGAAGATCTCCTGCGGTGAGGGCGAGGACAAGCTGACCCTCATCGTCAGCCCCACCGGCTTCAAGCACACCGGCGTGTTCCCGGAGCAGGCTGTCAACTGGGCCTGGTACGCCAGAAAGATCCGCGCGGCAGGCCGCCCTGTCAAGGTGCTGAACCTGTTTGGCTACACCGGCGGCGCAACGCTGGCCTGTGCCGCTGCGGGTGCTGCCGTCTGCCATGTGGATGCTTCCAAGGGCATCGTGGCGTGGGGCAAGGACAACGCTGTGGCCAGTGGTCTGGCTGACCGGCCCATCCGCTGGCTGGTGGACGACTGCGCCAAGTTTGTGGCCCGGGAAAAGCGCCGGGGCAACACCTACGATGGCATCATCATGGACCCGCCCAGCTACGGCCGCGGTCCCGGCGGCGAGATCTGGAAGCTGGAGGACTGCATCTATGAGCTCATCAGCCAGTGCGAGGAAGTGCTGAGCGATACGCCCCTCTTCTTTGCGGTCAACAGCTACACCACCGGCCTGTCCCCCGCGGTCATGGAGTATATGCTCAAGACCACGCTGGTGCCCCGCTTTGGCGGCAAGACCAGCTGTGATGAGATCGGCCTGCCCGTTTCCGCCACCGGCGGCGTTGTGCCCTGCGGCGCAACGGCCATTTGGGAAGAATGAACTCCCTCAGTCACGGCTGTCGCCGTGCCAGCTCCCTCGGGGAGGGAGCCTTTGGCATGGCGGGAACGTTGACCGTTTGCCGGAAAACTTCTCGGTTGCGCCAGAGGCCCCATCTCAGAGGGGGCTGTCTGCGAAGCAGACTGGGGGAGTGTCCTGACGGCAGCCATTCTGAAAAAATGAAGAAGAACCAAGAATGGGGTACAGCCCTTTTGAGAAGGGCGCACCACCGGAAAGAGAAAACCTATGGAAGAAACGATTTTAACTGCGAAAGATCTGAAGTTCCGCTATGACCCGGAACAGCCGGACTACGCCCTGAACGGCGTGTCGGCTGAGGTGAAGCGGGGCGAATTTGTGGCAGTGTTGGGGGCCAACGGCTGTGGAAAATCCACGCTGGCCAAGCACTTCAATGCCATCCTCCTGCCGGAGAGCGGCACTGTGCTGGTGGAGGGGATGGACACCAAAGACGAGGACAAGATCTACGATATCCGCCAGACCGTGGGCATGGTGTTCCAGAGCCCGGACAACCAGATCGTTGCCACCGTGGTGGAGGAAGATGTCGCCTTTGCGCTGGAAAATCTGGGCGTGCCGCCGGAGGAGATGCGCCGCCGCGTGGATGAAGCGATGAAGATGGCGGGCATCTACGAGTACCGGGAGCGTGCGCCCCACAACCTGTCCGGCGGCCAGAAGCAGCGCGTTGCCATTGCGGGCGTGGTCGCCATGCGGCCCGACTGCCTGATCCTGGACGAGGCCACCGCCATGCTTGATCCCCGGGGCCGGGAGCAGGTGATGCAGACCATCCACCATCTGAACAAGAACATGGGCATCACGGTGGTGTCCATCACCCACTATATGGAAGAAGCTGCTCAGGCCGACCGCGTGCTGGTGATGAGCAAGGGCAATGTGGTCATGGAGGGCACCCCGAAAGAGGTGTTCAGCCAGACCGAAAAGGTGCGCGCCCTGCGGCTGGATGTGCCGCAGGCTGCCGAGCTGCGGGATGAGCTGGTCAAGGCCGGCATCCCCATGCCCGAGGGCATCATCGACACCGGCGCGTGCGCACAGGCTCTGTATGAGCTTTTGAAGTAAGGGAGGGGACGGAAGATGGGAAGCATTATCAAAGTAGATCACCTGAGTTATGTCTATAACCCGGGAATGCCCAATGCCGTCACCGCGCTGGATGACGTGAGCTTTGAGGTGGAAGAGGGAGATTTTGTGGGCATCATCGGTGCCACCGGCTCCGGCAAGAGCACCCTCATCACCCACATGAACGGCCTGAACAAGCCCACCAGCGGTCACATCATCATCGATGGCCGTGACCTGTGGGCCGAGCCGGAAAAGATCCGGGAATTCCGTTTCCTCACCGGTCTGGTGTTCCAGTACCCGGAGTACCAGCTGTTTGAGGAGACTTGCTATAAGGATATCGCCTTTGGCCCCAGAAACATGGGGCTGGACGAGGCCGAGATCGACAGGCGGGTGCATGAAGCAGCGGACTTTGTCGGCCTGGATGAGGCGCTGCTGCAGCGCAGTCCCTTTGAGCTGTCCGGCGGCCAGAAGCGCCGGGTGGCCGTGGCGGGTGTGATGGCCATGAAGCCCCGCATTCTGGTGCTGGATGAGCCTGCCGCCGGTCTGGACCCCGAGGGCCGGGACGAGATCCTGTCTGAGGTCAAGGAATACCACAAAAAGACCGGCACCACCGTGCTGCTGGTCTCCCACAGCATGGAGGATATTGCCAAGTACGCGGACCGTGTGCTGGTGATGAGCAACAAGAAGATCGCCATGTATGACACCGTGGAGAACGTGTTCGCCCGTGCGCCCGAGCTGCTGGCGCTGGGCCTGAGCGTGCCGCAGGTCACAAAGATCTTCCTCAAGCTGCGGGAGATGGGGGTGGATGTCCCGGCGGATGTTTACACCGTGCCCTATGCCGTCAAGATGATTTTGGAAGCCAAGAAGCGCCGGGACGCAGGCGAAAGCCTTGTGCTGCCCCGTGTGGATGCAAAGAAGGGGGGCGCTGCCACATGCTGAGAGATATCACCATCGGCCAGCACTTCCCGGGCGACAGCCTTGTGCATAAGTTCGACCCCCGCATGAAGCTGGTGCTGACCATCGTCTACATCATTCTGCTGTTTGCCGCGTCCAACCCGCTGGGCCTGACGCTGTCCCTTGTGTTCCTTGTGGCCATGTACGGCGTGGCAAAGATCCCCTTCAAGCTCATCACCAAGAGCCTGAAGCCCATTTTGCCCATCATCCTCTTTACCGCGGTGCTCAACCTCTTCTTTGTTTCGGGCGAGGGCGAGCCGCTGGTGCACTTCTGGGTGCTGAACATCTACGCCGAGGGCTTGCGCTATGCCATCCTGATGGCGGTGCGCGTGATGGCACTGATCGCGGGCACCAGCCTGCTGACCTATACCACCAGCCCCATTGTGCTGACAGATGCCATCGAGCAGCTGCTCAAGCCTTTGGGCAGGCTGCACTTCCCGGTGCACGAGCTGGCTATGATGATGAGCATTGCCCTGCGCTTTATCCCGACCCTGATCGAAGAGACCGACAAGATCATGAACGCCCAGAAAGCCCGTGGTGCCATGCTGGACAACGGTTCCATGATGGAGCGCGTCAAGGCGCTGGTGCCGGTGCTCATCCCGCTGTTCATCTCGGCCTTCCGCCGCGCCGATGAGCTGGCTATGGCCATGGAGTGCCGCTGCTACCGCGGCGGTGATGGCCGCACCCGCCTGAAGGTGCTGCGCTGCACCCGGCAGGATTATATCGATCTGGCGGTGTGCATCGTCTGCTTTATGGTGATCCTGAGCTCGAGACTGGTGTTCCCGAATTTTTAAAAACTCCCCCAGTCGCCTGCGGCGACAGCCCCCTCGAGGAGGGGGCCTTATAGCCTCCCTCTTTGAGGGAGGTGGCACGGCAAAGCCGTGACGGAAGGAGTTCCATGCAGAACTATCTACTGACCCTTGCCTACGACGGCACCAACTACTGCGGCTTTCAGGTGCAGCCCAACGGGCGGAGCGTGGCCCAGACCTTTCAGGATGGGCTGGAAGCGGTGCTCCACAGCCGCCCCGATATCAAGGGGTGCAGCCGCACCGATGCCGGGGTCCACGCGCTGGGCTTTGCGCTGAACTTCCACGCGGAGACCCGCATCCCCCCCGAAAAGCTGCCGTTGGCCATCAACCAGCACCTGCCCCCGGATATCCGGGTACTGTGCGCCCGGGTGGTGCCGGAGGAGTTCCACGCCCGCTATGCCGCCCATACCAAGACCTACCTGTACCGCATCCACAACCACCCAATCGATTCGCCTTTTGATGAAAAATATTACACCCGGGTGCCCCGGCGGCTGGATGTGGATGCCATGCAGAGGGCGGCGGAACAGTTTGTGGGAAAGCACGATTTTCTGGCCCTGTGCGCGGCGGGTTCCTCTGCTGCTGCCCACGGAGATACCGTGCGCACCATCACCGACTGCCATGTGACCCGGAAGGGCGACGAGGTGGACATTGAGGTGACAGCGGACGGCTACCTCTATAACATGGTGCGCATTCTGGCAGGCACCCTGTGTGAGGTGGGTGCGGGCCGGATGCAGCCCGATGCCATCCCCGGCATCCTTGCCAGCCGGGACCGCAGCCAGGCCGGGCCGACACTGCCCGCGAAAGGGCTATTTTTGAAGAAGGTGGACTACGACCTATGAGAAAAAATCGCAACCGTCCGGAGAGTGACGAGCCGCTTTCGGAAGGGCGGGTCGAATATCTGGAAGCTGCCCGCCAGCGTGTGCGGAACCGGCGCATCCGCCGCACGGCGGTGCTGCTGGTGCTGCTGACGGCGGTGGTGCTGTTTGCCACCGGCATCGCGGGCAGCTCGGTGGCGGCCCTGAAGGACCTGACCGATACGGCCCGCATTGCCCTGCTGCCCGGCTCCGGCTGGCCCCAGCAGACCGGTGTGGCCGAGCTGGAACAGATGGCCCCCCTGAACGGCAGCTTTGTGGAGCTGGGGGACGAGGGCTGTGTGGTCTGGTCGCGCACCGGCAAAAAGCTGAACAGCATCCAGAGCGGCTATGCTCGCCCGGCGCTGGCCGCGGGCAAGACCCGCTTTGTCCTCTACAACCGCTCCGGAAACGAGCTGCGGGTGGAGAGCCGCACCCAGAACCTTTACACCAAGCAGCTGGAAAACAGCATTTTCCTCTGCGCCATGTCGGACAACGGCACGCTGGCCGTGGTCACGGAAGATCAGACCAGCATGGCAAAGCTGCTGGTATACAGCCCCTCCATGGAGCAGCAGCTCAGCTGGAGCATGACCTCCAACGACGGCACCCCCCTGCGGATGGCCTTTTCCCCCGACAGCCGGAAGCTGGCGGCGGCAGCCGTCACCGTCAGCGGGGGACAGGTGATGACCAACCTCTACCTCATCAATCTGGCATCGGGCGATCCCGTCAGTCTGGTGAATCAGGGCGGCGTGCCCCAGTGGCTGGGGTGGACCTCTGCTTCCACGATCCTGGCTGTCTACGATACCAGGGCCGTGCTCTACAATGCGGGCGGCGGCGAGCGTGCGGTCTATGATTTTGCGGGCACGGAGCTGAAGGATGTTTCGGTGGACGCAGCAGGCAATGTGGCCCTGCTGCTGGCATCGGGGCAGGTCTCTCAGGCTGTGACGCTGGACAAAAACCTGAACGTCCAGTTCAGCGCTGCTGTCTCGGCGGCAAATTCCATTGTCCGGGCGGGGAACCTGTTCTATCTGCTGGCCGATAACGCCGTGGAGTGCTTTGATGCATCCGGCACCCAGCAGTGGAGCCAGAACCTTGACACCAGCCCGCAGGCATTGCTGGCCAACAGCAAGGATCTGCTGCTGTTCAGCGGCAACACGGTGCAGAAGTTGGAGATTCCTGAGAGCTAAACCTCTCCGTCAATGCTTTGCATTGCCACCTCTCCCAAAGGGAGAGGCAATTGCGGCTTTGAGGAAAAAGAGTGCAATTTATTTTGTGGCTTCCCCTGTCAGAAGCGTTGGCTCCCCCTTTGGGGGAGCTGGCACGACGGCAGTCGTGACTGAGAGGGTGAGCCAGTTCAGAACAAGGTTAAACGTATGTTCAAGAATCCGTCATTTATTTTTGATATCCTATGTACGGTGGTCTGGTTGGTGCTGGCCGTCCGGTATGCCCGCAAAGGCTTTCTGGCCTCGGTGGTGCAGCTGACGGGCAGCCTCATCAGCCTGTTCGGTGCCAGAGCCTTTTCAGGCTGGGCAGCCGGGCAGGTGTTCGAGCGCTTCCTCGCCGGAAGCTTCCGGGACCAGATCGCTGCCAATATCGCCGCCGGGGGAGCCGTCAGTCTGGATGGCATTGCTCAGCGGTACGCGGGCTTTCTGCCCGAGGCGTTCCGGTCATCCATCGTGGATGCCTGCGAGCGCTCCATCTCTGCCGTCCTCAATGACAACGCCGTTGTGCTGGCGGATACCATCGTCCAGAAGGTGCTGGCTCCGCTGCTGACCCCGGTGATCTCGCTGGTGCTGTTCTTTGTGGCGTTCGCCCTGCTGCGGATGCTGGTCAGCCTGCTGGTCACAGTGCTGGGGCTGGTGAACAAGCTGCCCGTGATCGGTGCAGTGAACCACTGGCTGGGCTGGGGCGTGGGCGGCATTGCCAGCCTTGTGGACATCTATCTGGTGCTCTGCGTGGTCTGGGCGCTCATTGTGATCACCGGCGGCAACCTCACCATGCTCAACGACACGGTGATGAGCGGCAGCCTTTACTATAAAGTATTCAATGTATTCAACCCGTTTGTCTGAGCGGGGAGGGAAAAGGAGGAACAATGGTCTGCATTCGATGCCAGAAGCGGCCTGCCATTATTTTTGTCCAGCGGATGGAAAATGGCCAGATGAAAAACGAGGGGTACTGCCTGCACTGTGCCCGGGAGATGCACATCAAGCCGGTCGATGATCTGATGAAGCAGTTTGGCATGTCTGATGAGGACATGGATGCCATGGAAGACCGGATGGAAAACATGATGCAGGAGATGGGGGACATGAGCAACATGAACCCCTTCTCCATGATGATGGGCATGGGCCAGCCGGACCAGAGCGAGGAGGACGGCGACCTTGTGCCCGGCTCCAGCGCTACCTTCCCGCTGGGGGTGAACGGCAGTGCCCAGAACGGGAAAAACGAGAAGAAGGCGGGCAAAAACGACAAAAAGCCGCCCCGCCGCAAGTTTCTGGATACCTACTGCGAGAACCTGACCCGCAAAGCCCGGGAGGGGAAGCTGGATGATATCATCGGCCGCGACCGGGAGATCTACCGCACCATCCAGATCCTGAGCCGCCGCCAGAAGAACAACCCCTGCCTCATTGGTGAGGCGGGCGTTGGCAAGACCGCCATTGCCGAGGGCATTGCCGAGCGCATTGCCAAGGGGCAGGTGCCGGCAGGGCTGCAGGATAAGGAGATCTTCCTGCTCGACCTGACCAGCCTTGTGGCAGGCACCCAGTTCCGCGGCCAGTTCGAGCAGCGGGTCAAGGGCCTGCTGAGCGAGGTCAAGGCGGCGGGCAACGTCATCCTGTTCATTGACGAGATCCACACCATTACCTCTGCCGGTGAGAGCGAGGGTGCCATGAATGCGGGCAACATCCTGAAGCCCGCCCTCTCCCGCGGCGAGATCCAGGTCATCGGTGCCACCACCTTCAACGAGTACCGCAAGTATATCGAGAAGGACCAGGCGCTGGAGCGCCGGTTCCAGCCCGTGCGGGTGGAGGAACCCAGCGTTGCTGATACGCTGGCCGTGATGGGCGGCATCAAGCATTACTACGAGGAGCACCACCATGTGCAGGTGCCCGCCGATGTGCTGAACGCCACCGTGACCCTGAGCGAGCGGTATATCACCGACCGCTACCTGCCCGATAAAGCCATCGACCTGCTGGACGAGGCCTGTGCCTGCTGCAATCTGGCCCACCCGGTCATCTCCGAGTACCTGACCATGCAGAAGGAACTGGAGGCCCTCAAGCAGGAAGAGGCCGACATGGAAAACGCCGATGTGAACGAGCCCATCGATTACGAGCGTGTGGCAGAGCGCAAGACCCGGATGGCACAGCTGGAGCGGGAATTGCCCGCCAAGCAGGCTGCAGCCGGGGAGATCCAGGTGACCATGGACGATGTGGCCAAGGTCATTGAGCTGTGGACGGGCATCCCGGCGGTGAAGATCCGGGAGACCGAGTATGCAAAGCTCGCCAGCCTTGAGACCGAGCTGAAAAAGAAGATCATCGGTCAGGACGATGCCGTGCATCTGGTGGCACAGGCGGTCAAGCGCAGCCGCGCCGACCTTTCGGGCCGCCGCCGTCCGGCCAGCTTTATCTTTGTGGGCCCCACCGGCGTGGGCAAGACGGAGCTGGTGAAGCAGCTGGCAAACCAGCTCTTTGACGGCCCCGACCCGCTGATCCGGCTGGATATGAGCGAGTATATGGAAAAGTACGCCGTGTCCCGCATGATCGGTTCCCCTCCGGGCTATGTGGGCTACGAGGAGGCGGGTCAGCTGACCGAAAAGGTCCGCCGCCGCCCGTACAGCGTGGTGCTGTTTGATGAGATCGAAAAGGCCCACCCCGATGTGATGAATATCCTGCTGCAGATCCTGGACGAGGGCAAGATCAACGATGCCCAGGGCCGCACCGTGGATTTCTCCAACACCGTCATCTGCATGACCTCCAATGCGGGCAGCAGCGACCAGACTACCGCAAGTCTGGGCTTCAACCGCAGCGAGGAGGAGCGGAACGAGGAAAAGAGCCGCAAGGCGCTGAGTCAGTTCCTCCGCCCGGAGTTTTTGGGCCGCGTGGATGAGGTCATCACCTTCAAGCCGCTGAGCGAGGAGACTCTGCAGGGCATTGCCGCCCTGATGCTGGACGAGTACAAGCCCAGCATGGAGGCCAAGGGCATTGCCTACAGCTATACCCCGGCGGCACTGGCAGCGCTGGTGCACAAGAGCCAGGGCGGCAAGTTTGGTGCCCGCGACCTGCGCCGCACGATCCGCAAGGCTGTGGAAGACCCCGCCGCTGAAAAGATCATCGACGGCACCCTTGTTTCCGGCTCCACCCTGACCGTGGATGCTGAGAACGATGAGATCGTGCTGAAATAAGTAAAGATCCCGGAGGGCAGAAACGCCCTCCGGGATCTTTGTTCTTTGAAGGAGGAGAGAAGAATGAACTTGTATCACTACCGATCAGTGGAAAGCGCACGAAAGGAGATCGAGTGCCGTACATTCCGCTATGCGGACCGGAACGAATTGAATGATCCCTTGGAGGGCTATGCTCAGATTTACTGGAAAGGCGATTGTCCGGCGTGGGAGGGACTGTTCCGGAACTATATCTGCAGTGTATACTATGCTGTAGTTGGCATTCAATTGAATGCAAGCGAAGAACTTTTGGCAGAGAGGGCAGTTATTCCGGATATTCACTGCTTTGATGATGTTCCACTGGGGCAGGTCTGGAAAGAATTATCGGATCGTTTTGTACAGACAGCATTGGTGCAGAAGCTGATAGTAGATCTAGGAAATACGGAGACCGAAATGAATGCCCACCGCTTGAGGCAAATTTTGCGGCTCTGCCATGAGGATGCAATCAAAATTTGTCTGGACGACATGCACAAACGGAAAACGTTGCCAGGGGAGCAGGGCGGGCCGGTGGTGTCAATCAGCGAAAAGGTCGACTGGGAAAAGATGGGAGGCTTTGGAAATCTTGAAAGTCCGCTGATAAAAATGATGAAGGCAGCTTTTGAGGTTTATGAAGAAACACTGGAAAGTAGTTTTCTGAAACTGGAACAGGAGATCGAGGCAAACGAACCAAATGCCCGGAAGCGGAGGCTCTGGCTGAAGGTGAGGCTGGGATTTCCGGCCCTTTATATTGCTGGTCTGCAGGAACTGCCCTACCCCAGAATGTTTATGATGTGCTTTTCCACCGACGGAACAAACTCGGCCATGTGGGGAAATTATGCGCAAAATCACTGCGGTGTCTGTCTAGTCTACCGTGCCAACGAAGAAAATGGAAAGCAGACTCTTCGTGTAAAAACAGCCGAAAGCTGGAGTTCAAGTAGCGGATATTCCTGCGGTTTTCGGGATGACCCGGTCTACCCAGTTCGTTATACGGACGAGCAGGTAAAGCGCAACTTTTTTGAATCATTGGGACGGCTGACTTTTTCGCAGATTGAATCCTGGATGGTTTCGTCCAAAGGTGAACGAAGCCGGATTCTAGAACTTTACGACAAGGATGCGTGGCGGGTGCAGTATTGGAAAGACCAGCAGGAGAAATATTTGACGAAGCTTCCTGCCTGGAGCCATGAACAGGAATATCGACTGCTTATGAATGACAGTTTTCATCAGCACACGGAGGCAGAGCGCTATGTGGGATACGACCCAGCAATCCTGGAGGGCGTGATCTTTGGTATCAAGACATCGGAAGCTGATAAGATGCAGATTTTCCGAACCTTGCGAAAATCTATGGAGGAAGCAGGGCGGGACCCGAAGGAACTGGAGGTGTGGCAGGCGGAATATGATGACGAAACGCGGAAGATCAGCCTGAGGAAACGGCATTTTCCCATCTGGTAAAAGAAAACACATTTCCGGACAGAACAAAACCTCCCTGTGCAGAAGAATAGCGCTGCAGGGGAGGCTTTTGTCGTTAATTTCTTAGATAGAGAAGCCGATGACTACTTAACAGACACTGGCTCCTCCGGCTTGTTGGTGGTACGGGCGCTCGTGCGGCCCTCGGGAATGATCTCGCCTGCGGCAGTCAGGCTGATCTTGGCCAGGGTCGGGCCGACCAGCTCGTACACCAGCACCGAGAAGAGCACCACGTTGCGCACCATGTGGCCATCGGAAAGCTCTGCAGCTTCGGCGGCCATGCCCAGCGCCACACCGGCCTGCGGCAGCAGGGTGATGCCCAGATACTTCTGGATCTTCTCACTGCAGCGGGTGGCCTTGCAGCTGACATAGGAGCCGGAGATCTTGCCCAGAGAGCGGGAAGCGATATAGACGGCACCAATGAGCAGGACCATGGGGTTTGCAAGGATGTTCAGGTCCAGCTCCGCGCCGGAGAGCACAAAGAACAGGATGTTCACCGGGCTTACCCAGCGGTCCAGGCGGTCCATCAGCTCATCGGAAGTGGGACAGATGTTGCAGAACACGGTGCCGGTCATCATGCAGACCAGCAGCAGCGAGAAGCTGCAGTGGATGGGGCCGACCTTAAAGCTGACCATGGAAAGGCCCACCGTCAGCAGCACAAAGGCCACCGAAAGGCTCATGCGCTTGGAGCGGGAGTGGAAGTAGACCTCCAGCTGGTTGAGCAGCAGACCTGCCAGCGCGCCCAGACCCAGGCTGAGTACGATCTCCACCAGAGGCTCCAGGAGGATGCTGATGGGGTCGATGCGGCCCTGTTCCAGTGCGTTTGCGATGCCGAAAGAGGCTGAGAAGAGCACCAGACCCACGGCATCATCAATGGCGACCACCATCAGCAGCAGGCGGGTCAGGGGGCCGCTGGCCTTGTACTGCTTGACCACCATCAGGGTGGCGGCAGGGGCTGTGGCAGAGGCGATGGCACCCAGTGTGATGGCCGATGCCATTGAGATGACATCCGGCCGGGCAAAGTGCAGGGCCACCAGAGCGATATCCACCAGCACGGTGGTGATAACGGCCTGCAGGATGCCCACAGTGACCGCCTGCCTGCCCATGCTCTCCAGCGCGCTGAGCCGGAACTCGTTGCCGATGACAAAAGCGATGAAGCCAAGTGCCACCTGTGTGATGATGCCGTAGCTTTCGACCTGTGCAAGGCTTCCGAAACCGAAGCCCCAGCCGCTCAGGCCCAGCCGACCCAGAAAGAAGGGACCCAGCAGAAGTCCTGCCACCAGATAAGAGGTGACAGCCGGCAGGCGGATCGCTTTCGCTGCACGGGATGCCAACAGACCCGCAATGAGCGAAAGAGACATACAGATGAGCAATTGCTCCATAAAATAAGATCCTCCTCAGAAATTAAGATACGTTAAAAAGTATATCTTATCTGAGGAGGAAAAGCAACATTTGTTAATTGAATTTAAAAATCTTCTGTGCAATGCGGTAACAGCCCAGCACGAGCTTGTCGCCCTTGGGGATCTTCAGGTTGGTCACGCCGCCAAAGCCGTAGCGGATGGAGCGGTAGACCCCGGCGCTGGTGTGTGCCTTGAGGTAAGCCCACAGCTCGTTTTCCTTCTGCTTGGCGGCGGCGCTGCCGTCCAGCAGAAGGAAGATGTCGCTGATAGCCATCATCATGGAGAGGTAGTGCAGCATATAGCTGCGCAGCTTCTTCTGGCCCTTGAGGGCATCCAGGTCCTGGCAGTCGATCATGTGGCGGGTCACCCGCAGCTGCTGATCCACCCGCTTGACCATCACACTCTCGTTCACGCTCTGGTCGGCCCGGCCGATGAAGTAGCGGTACAGGTCCAGATCCATATAGTACATGCTCTTGACAAAGGGCAGGGGCTGGTAGACAAAGATGTTGTCCACATAGAAGGTGTGCTTGGGCAGCACCATGCCGCAGTCCCGCAGCACCTGTGTGCGGTACATCACCGAGTGCATCAGCAGGTTCTGGTCGGGCCGGAAGTGGCCGACATGCGTCCAGCTGAACAGCCGGTTCTGGGGGAACACGTTGGTGTAGCGCACGGTGTGGCTGGTGTTGTCCTCCACATGCTCGTAGACATAGTTGCAGATCATCAGGTCAGGCGCGGTGCCCCGGGCAGTCAGCGTGTTCAGCTTGGCCAGCACGGTCCTGAGGGCGACTTCGTCCAGCCAGTCGTCGCTGTCTACCACCTTATAATACAGGCCGGTGGCGTTGCGGATGCCCTGATTCACGCCCTCGCCATGGCCGCCATTCTCCTGATGGATGGCCTTGACGATGGTGGGATATTTGGCAGCGTACTCGTCGCAGATGGCGGGGGTGTCATCCTTGGTGGAACCATCGTCCACCAGGATGATCTCGGCCTGCTCCCCGGCGGAGAGCAGGGTCTCGATGCAGTGGCGCATATATGCCGCCGAGTTGTAGCACGGGACGGCGAAGGTGATCAATTTCTGAGCCATACAAAATACTCCTTTGCTCTTTTCCGGCAGATGCACAAGGCAGGGGCCGGGATGGAGATATGTACCCATATTATAGCATTTTTGTGCAGGAAATGCTATCGAACGTGGGAAATGTCAGAGATGTTTTACAATTATCCGGGGAGTTGTGGTATACTGGTTGGGTTATAAACCGCTCAGGCCGCTTTGCGTCCAGCTCCCCTAGTAGGGGAGCCAAGACTTGCCTCTCCTACTAGGAGAGGCGGCATTGCGAAGCAATGACGGAGCGGTTTTGTATGGATAGGAGGAACCATGGAAAGTCCGCATAGTGTTCTGAAAAAAGTCTTTGGCTACGACAGCTTCCGCCCGGGGCAGGAGGAGATCGTCTCCCGTCTGCTGGCCGGGCAGGATGTGCTGGCCGTGATGCCCACAGGTGCGGGCAAGTCCATCTGCTATCAGGTGCCGGCCCTGCTGCTGCCGGGCATCACCATCGTGGTCTCGCCGCTGGTGAGCCTGATGAAGGATCAGGTGGGGGCGCTGGTACAGGCCGGTGTGGCGGCAGCTTTCCTGAACAACAGCCTGACGGACAACCAGAAGGCTCTGATGCTCCGCCGCGCCCGGGAGGGGTGGTATAAGATCATCTATGTGGCTCCGGAGCGGCTGGAGATGCCTGGCTTCCAGCGGTTTGCGCAGGAGCGGGAGATCAGCATGGTCACGGTGGACGAGGCCCACTGCATCAGCCAGTGGGGGCAGGATTTCCGCCCCAGCTACCTGCGCATCAAGGCGTTTGTGGACAGCCTGCCCAAGCGCCCGGTGGTGGGAGCCTTTACGGCCACCGCCACGGCCCATGTGCGGGAGGACATCCGCACCCATCTGGAACTCCACACCCCCTACGAGGTGACCACCAGCTTCGACCGGCCCAACCTCTATTTTGCCACCCGCAGGGCCCTGCCCAGCGAGAAGCCCAAAGTTCTGCTCGACCTTGTGCTCAGGGAGCGGGACAATGCGGGAATCATCTATTGCAGCACCACCCGGCAGGTGGACGAGACCACCCGCCTGCTGCAGAGCCGGGGAATCCGTGCGGCAGCCTACCACGCCAAACTGGATGCGGATACCCGGCGGCAGAATCAGGACGATTTCCTCTATGACCGGGTGCAGATCATGGTGGCGACCAATGCCTTCGGCATGGGCATCGATAAGCCAAACGTCCGGTTCGTGATCCATTATAATATGCCCAAGGATCTGGAGAGCTATTATCAGGAGGCGGGCCGCGCGGGCCGTGACGGGGAGCCAGCCCGCTGCACCCTGCTCTATTCCGGCACCGATGTGCGCACCATCCGGTTCTTCATCGACAAGGAGATGGAGGCTGACAACGGCCTGCCTGCGGATGTCAAGGCCGAAGCGGCACGCAAGGCAGAGGAACGGCTCAAGTACATGACCTTCTACTCCACTACACCGCGCTGCCTGCGGGGGTATCTGCTGAGCTACTTCGGCGAGGCCGCGCCCCAGAAGTGCGAGAACTGTTCCAACTGTCTGCTGGCAGCACAGGCTGCCGAACAGGTGGAGGAGCAGGCGGCACAAGCCCGCCAGCGCGCCGCGGCCAGTGCAAAGCGGCTGGCCTCGGCCTCCCGCCGCCGTGCCGACGAAGATGCCCTCAGCGAAGCAGACGAGAAGCTGCTGGCGGCCCTCTATGCCCTGCGTAAGCGGCTGGCCGCAAAGCAGAAGCTCCCTGCCTATATGGTGTTCAATGATTCCACCCTCCGCCAGATGGCGCTGAAAAAGCCCCTGAGCGTGGAGGAACTGCTCAATATCCCCGGTGTGGGCGAGAAAAAGGCCGCCCGCTACGGGCAGGAGTTCCTGAGCGTCATTGAGGATATGGTTTCATCCCGTTAAATGACAAAGCGCCCGATTTTCCACTCGCTCTGCGTAGAGTGTGGAAAATCGGGCGTTGTTTTATTGCATGAAAGTGTATTGCTATGCCAAGGGCTCCCCTACTAGGGGAGCTGGCGCGCGTTAGCGCGACTGAGAGGTTTACATGGTGTGTGTCGCAAAGACTTTTTCATCCTCCCACCAGACGGGGGACTTTGCGGCAAGGCTTTTGGGCACATCCAGAAGCCGCTGGTTGGAGCTGCCCCGGAAGCGCAGGGAGATATCGTGTTGGGCTTCCACAAAGCGGCCATCCACCAGAACATCCAGCAGGCTCAGCAGCTCATCGGTGACCTCACAGCGGGCCGGGCAGGGAACACTGCCGGTCAGCTGCTCCCAGGTGTAGCCAGAATAGCACCAGACGCTCTTATTCGGGTACAGCGCCCTGAAGTTGCGGACAAAGGGCAGCAGCTCCCGCTGGTTCTCCGGCTCAAAAGGCTCACCGCCCAGCAGGGAGATGCCTGCAATATAGTCGGGCTGGCAGGATGCAAAGATCTCGTTGCGCACAGCTTTGTCGAAAGGCTGACCGTACCCGAAATCCCATGCCACCTCGTTGAAGCAGCCCGGGCAGTGGTGCCTGCAGCCCGAAACAAAGATGCTGGTGCGCACCCCCGGCCCATTGGCAATGTCGTAATACTTAATTGTTGCGTAATTCATCACAGATGCAGCACCCGATCCTTGATCTCCTGTGTCCGGCCCTGGTTCCAGAACTGGGTGCCGATATAACCGCAGGTGCGGCGGGCAACGTTCAGCTTGTTCTGGTCACGGTTGCCGCACTTGGGGCACTCCCACACCAGCTTGCCGTCATCCTCAACGATCTTGATCTCGCCGTCGTAGCCGCAGCACTGGCAGTAATCGGACTTGGTGTTCAGCTCGGCGTACATGATGTTATCATAGATGAACTGCAGCACGCTTATCACGGCCTCCAGATTGTCCTGCATGTTGGGCACTTCCACATAGCTGATGGCACCGCCCGGGGACAGCTTCTGGAACTCGCTCTCAAACTTGAGCTTGGTGAAGGCATCAATGGGCTCCGAAACATGGACGTGGTAGCTGTTGGTGATATAGTTCTTATCGGTGATGCCGGGCACGATGCCGAACCGCTTCTGCAGGCACTTGGCAAACTTGTAGGTGGTGGATTCCAGCGGGGTGCCGTAGAGAGAGTAATCCATGTTTTCGGCCTTCTTCCACTCGGTGCACTTGTCGTTCATGTGCTGCATCACGCTCAGGGCAAAGGGCTTGGCACCGGCATCGGTGTGACTCTTGCCGGTCATATACTTCACGCACTCATACAGACCAGCGTAGCCCAGGCTGATGGTGGAGTAGCCGCCAAAGAGCAGCTTGTCGATCTTCTCGCCCTTCTTCAGGCGGGCCAGTGCGCCGTACTGCCACAGAATGGGGGCGGCATCGCTGGGGGTGCCCATCAGGCGCTGATGGCGGGCCTGCAGTGCCTTGTGGCAGAGAGCCAGGCGCTCGTCAAAGATCTTCCAGAACTTCTCGAAGTTGCCGCCGGAGGAAAGGGCTACATCCACCAGATTGATGGTGACAACACCCTGATTGAAGCGGCCGTAGTATTTGGGCTTGCCGGTCTCGGGGTCTACATAGGGAGTCAGGAAGCTGCGGCAGCCCATGCAGGTGTAGCAATGGCCCTCACCGTTTTTGTCCACCTTGAGCTCGAGCATCTTCTTCTCGGAGATGTAGTCGGGCACCATCCGCTTGGCAGTGCACTTGGCAGCCAATTCGGTCAGATAGTAATAGGGAGTGCCGGGGCGGATGTTGTCCTCTTCCAGCACATAAATCAGCTTGGGGAAGGCGGGGGTGATCCAGACACCGGCCTCGTTCTTCACGCCCTGATAGCGCTGACGGATGGTCTCCTCGATGATGATGGCAAGGTCGGCCTTTTCCTGTGCGTTGCGGGCTTCTCCCAGATACATGAACACGGTGATGAAGGGGGCCTGACCGTTGGTGGTCATCAGGGTCACGACCTGATACTGGATGGTCTGGACACCGCGGTTGATCTCGTTGCGCAGGCGGCGCTCCACGATCTCCTTCTTGCGCTCCGGGGTAACGTCCAGCCCTTCCATCTCCGCTTCGACCTCAGCGGCGATCTTCTTGCGGGAGACATCCACAAAGGGAGCCAGATGGGTCAGGCTGATGCTCTGGCCGCCGTACTGGTTGGATGCCACCTGCGCAATGATCTGGGTGGCAATGTTGCAGGCGGTGGAAAAGCTGTGGGGCTTTTCAATATAGGTGCCGGAGATCACGGTGCCGTTCTGCAGCATATCCTCCAGGTTGACCAGATCGCAGTTGTGCATGTGCTGCGCAAAGTAGTCGGAATCGTGGAAGTGGATCAGGCCCTCATTGTGTGCCTTGACGATCTCCGGGTCCAGCAGAAGGCGGGCGGTCAGGTCTTTGGAGATCTCACCGGCCATATAGTCACGCTGGACGCTGTTCACGGTGGGGTTCTTGTTGGCGTTCTCCTGCTTGACTTCCTCGTTCTGGCACTCGATCAGGCTGAGGATGCGCTCGTCGGTTGTGTTGGTCTGGCGCTTCAAGCTCTGCACATAACGATAGGTGATATAATGGCGGGCTACATCGTGGGCCTGAATGTCCATCAGCTTGTTCTCCACCATGTCCTGGATCTCTTCCACGCTCACGGCACGGTTCAGCGCCTGGCACTGCTCCGTGACATCGTTGGCGATGGACAGGATCTGCTCCTGGGTCAGGCTGCTCTTGCGGCTGACCGAATCGCTGGCCTTGGTGACCGCAGTAATGATCTTGGTGATATCAAATGGAACTTCCGAACCGTTGCGCTTGATGATCTTCATAGTGTTCCTCCGTCGTTCTATCTGTGTGCAGTTCAAACGGGTGCCTCTTGCGAAAGAGGCACCCGCAAAGCAGTCTTGGGATGCGTTCAATTGATGTGATTCTATGATATCACTATTTAGTGATATGTCAATGGAGAAACCACTACATTTTGTGTTTTGGCGGTTTCGCCAAAATTGAGCCAAGAATCTTGGAGCAAAATTTGAGGCCAAAGCTCTTGACAAACTGTGCAAGGAAAGTGTTTGCATTCCGGGGCGTAATATCCACGGCGGTGTATACTTCTCTGGAAGTTTGGATAGAACAATACCTTATTATATAGAGAAAAATGACCTCTGAGGTCCCTGCGGCCTCCGCGTCAAGGAACGTGTAAATTGCAGTTGAAAAACTAGTCAAAAAGTCAAAGACGCAAAAAGAAACGAAAAAAGTGAAAAAAGGGGTTGCCAAACGTGTCGGGATATGGTATTATACTTGAGCGCCAAGGGCCGCCAGAAAGAATGACTTCTGAAAGCGGCAGAAGCAAAGCGAAAGAACCAATATGGATACGTTGAAAAACGAGCCACAAGTTCGAAAAGATCGAAAAGCTTCTGAAAAAAGTACTTGACAGAAAATCACTTCTGTGGTAAAATAATCAAGTCGTCAGCCGCAAGGCTGAAGCGCACAGGACCTTGAAAATTGAACAATATCGAAAAACTTGTAACGGAACCTATTTTCG
>ERZ837590.820-NODE-820-length-21256-cov-3.044055_pt1 | contig 21256 bp, 18 predicted proteins | sample MGYA00519573_ERZ837590 | MGnify/ENA primary metagenome ERZ837590 (study PRJEB31850, sample SAMEA3708820) | human gut metagenome | biome: human gut; feature: human-associated habitat; material: faeces | place: China | collected 2014 ... | reverse complement strand
GAATGCGTATTGGTGAGTTGATGAGGCTTCAGTGGTCTGATGTAGACTTTGAAAAGAAGGTTGTACACGTCAGACGTTCCTTATGCTATTTCCGCAAGGATGGCAAATATGTCTTTGAATGGCATGATACCAAGACGCATAACAGCAAGCGAACCATTCCCTTAACAACAAGAGCTATGGAAGCTCTGAAAAAACAAAGAGTTCGCAGGCAGGAGATTCTGCTTAAGAACGCACAAACAGCACAGGACGAATACAAGAATCTGGTTTTCGTAACCAGAAACAATCGACCTACACAGCAGTTCATCGTACAGGAATGTATGGATGTAACAACGAGACGAATTCAGAAGGAACACCCGGAATTTGAGAGGTTCTCTCCTCATTGTTTCCGTCACACCTTTGCAACAAGGGCAATCGAGAACGGAATGCAGCCTAAGAGCGTGCAGAAGCTTCTCGGACATGGCTCCTTACAGCTGACAATGGATTTGTATTGTCACGTAACAGATGATACCTTGTTTGACGAGATGAGGAAGATGGAAGCGGTGTAAAGTGTGTAAAAAGTGTGTAGTAAAGCAATTTGAGACAATAATAAAGGCGTGAAAGCCTTATAAACAGGAGGTTTTAAGATAAAATGGAACAGTATAAGCAGGAATTTATAGACTTTATGGTGGAGAGTGACGTGCTGAAATTTGGTGATTTCACATTAAAGAGCGGCCGTAAATCACCATTTTTCATGAATGCGGGAGCATATGTGACAGGCTCACAGCTTAAGAGACTCGGAGAGTACTACGCAAAGGCTATCCATGCAAACTATGGAGATGACTTTGATGTATTATTCGGACCTGCATACAAGGGAATTCCGCTTGCAGTGGTAACAGCCATCGCATACCATGAGCTTTATGGCAAAGAGGTGCGCTACTGCTCAGACAGAAAAGAGGCAAAGGATCACGGTGCAGACAAGGGAGGCTTCCTTGGAAGCAAGCTTAAGGATGGTGACAGAGTAGTTATGATAGAGGATGTCACCACATCCGGCAAATCAATGGAGGAGACAGTTCCAAAGGTAAGAGAGGCTGCAGATGTTACAATCGTAGGCCTTATGGTGAGCCTTAACAGAATGGAAGTCGGACAGGGCGGCAAGGTGAGCGCGCTCGACGAAATCCATGAGAAGTACGGCTTTGAGGGCAAGGCAATCGTCACAATGGCAGAGGTTACAGAGTATCTCTACAACAGAGAGCATGATGGCAGAGTAGTCATTGATGACACAATCAAAGCAGCTATAGATGAGTACTATAAGCAGTACGGCTGCAAATAGGAGAATATAAATTGCTTGGCAGAAGAAAACGTAACAGGTATAAGTTTACGGAAAAGAAGCAATCTAAGAGGGGGATAGCTGCACTTGTTGTGGCTATCCTCATAGAGATTGTATATATAGTTTTTTTGAATGCGGCATTCAGAGGAGATGGCAATCTGTCTATGTACTATGGCAGTGCCGGTATACTGATGCTTGGCATATCTCTGGCAGATTTCGGGTTTGCCATCAGAAGCCTCTTTGATGAGGAATCATTCATGACATTTCCACGACTGGCAGTGTTTTTTTCACTCATAGCGGTAATCAGCTGGGGAGGAACGTATGTTGTCGGCTTTATAATTTAGCACATATTATATCAATAGTGCGATAAAACTGTCATGAATATTTGAATTAAAAATAGAAAGATTATAGGGATATATGAGTTATAAAGAGATTTATGAACTCTCCAATGAGCTTTACGCAGAGCGATTAGAGCTTGTGGAGGAGCGGATAGAACAGATCATCAGAGAGCCTGCGATAGAGCCGGCTTTTGCAGATTATTTCACAAGTGTGGCAAAGTGCATCAACACTATTAAAAACCATAGCGCAGATAAGGAATTTAACGATTTATTCTATTCACAGTTTGATAAAGAAAATTACGAGAAAAGCTATGCCAACCCGGCATATGCCGTAAAGGTGCTCGGAGATGAGTATGGTCAGCTTTTATCGGCTGTATATGCAAAAATTGCCGGAAGCATCACGCATATCTTTCAGGGAGATATAAAATATCTCTGCATTTATGCAGAGCTTATTGTAGAGCTATACAATTATTTTGAGAATGCCGATGAGCTGAGTCCTGATGAGATAAGGGGCTGTATATACTCGTTCATGCATGATTATGAGGAGCTTTTTGCAGAGGATGACAACAGGGCACTCCTTGACCCGGCTTATGATTACTATACAGAGCTTGTAAATGAGGCAGATTTGTCAAATGATGATTATCTGTATTCCTACGGACTGTATGTCGGAGAGAATGAGCGCGCCGGCAGAGCACATCTGGCTTCATTTTCAGATGAGGAGATACAGGCCATGGCAGATACCTATACAGAAGGATACCGCATTGGCTTTATTACCTGCAACAAGGATATCTCAAAGAAGTCGGTGGTTCAGGTGCTTTATCCGCTTGGCTTTGAGCGTATGATAAGAGCAGCATTAAAGAATTTTGAGAAAATGGGTATGAAGCCTGCCATGAGACCATTTTCCACATCGGTCAATAAGCAGTTTGACTATGACCACAAGGAGGATATGGCACTGTGGCTTGACAAGGCATATGTGGAGTATCGTCTTGAGTGCATGCACAATGCACTTGAGAGAATGAAGGATGTAGCATGCAAATGTGGAGGACCGGCTGTCATAGAGATATTTGGAGAGGAGCCGTTTGCTCCGGTTTCAAAGAAGGAGGCTGCGCACTTTAATGATGAGCAGCAGAAGCTTGTAGTCCATATGACAAGCGTGCGCTCACAGTATATGAACAGCTATATTCACAGCGAGGACAGAAGCTTTACGATTATTGCCTATCCGTGTGCTGCAATCGGACCTGATTATAAGGAAATTTTTACGGAGACTGTAAAGATTAATACTCTTGATTATGCACTCTACAGAGATATGCAGCAGAAAATTATAGATGTGCTCGATACAGCAGACAGGGTGCATATCGTCGGAACAAACGGCAACAGGACAGATTTGTATGTTAAGATTCATGAGCTTAAGGAGCCTTCAAAGGAGACGGCTTTTGAAAACTGTGTGGCTGATGTAAATATCCCTGTCGGAGAGGTGTTTACTTCACCGGTGCTAGAGGGTACAAACGGCAAGCTGCATGTCAGTCAGGTATATCTCAATGAGCTTAATTTCCTTAATCTGGAAATCGACTTTAAGGATGGCATGATTGATAAATATACATGCACCAATTTTGAGGATGAGGAAGAAAACAGAAAGTATATATCAGACAATGTGCTTTTCCATCATGACACACTGCCTATGGGTGAGTTTGCCATAGGCACCAATACTACAGCCTACCGTATGGCGAGAGTATACGATATCGCAGCAAAGATGCCTATTCTCATAGCAGAGAAGACAGGACCGCACTTTGCAGTGGGTGATACCTGCTACACATACGATGAGGACAATATGACATACAACCCTGACGGAAAAGCAATCATTGCCAGGGATAATTCAGTTTCCATCCGCAGAAAAGAAGATATATCAAAGGCATATTTCAACTGCCACACGGATATCACAATACCATATGATGAGCTTGGAGCCATCACAGTTATTCGACACGATGGCTCAACATGTGATATAATAAGAGATGGCAGATTTGTGCTTGAGGGCGTAGAAGAGTTGAACAAACCGCTCGATACGCTTGATGCAGAAAGTAAATAATTGTTAGACATATAAGGAGGATAAAATGGCAAAGGTTGGAATAGTTATGGGCAGCGACTCAGATTTAAAGGTGATGAGTAAGGCGGCAGATATGCTTGAAGAGCTCGGCATAGAGTATGAGCTCACCATCATCTCGGCACACCGTGAGCCGGATGAGCTTATTGAGTGGACAAGAGGCGCTGAGGAGAGAGATGTAAAGGTAATAATAGCAGGAGCGGGAATGGCAGCAGCACTTCCGGGAATGTGTGCAGCGCTTTTTGCACTTCCTGTTATAGGAGTACCGCTTTCAGGAAAGAATCTGGATGGAATGGATGCAGTGTTCTCAATCATGCAGATGCCACCTGGAGTGCCTGTTGCCACAGTTGCAATTGACGGTGCGAAAAATGCAGCAATCCTTGCAGCAAAGATACTCGCAGCAGGTGATGATGCAATCCTTGAGAAAATCAAAAAGTATACAGCAGATATGAAGGCTCAGGTTGTAGCAAAGGATGCGAAACTGAAACAGGTTGGATATAAGCAGTATCTTGCTGAGAAATAGATTGGATTGTCATCTATAGGAGGGTTTTTATGGGTATATTGCAAAAGGCAGACAGGAGTCTGGATGAGGCAGTAGCCTTATTTGGGGAAAATAAGCTATTTTTGGCAGAGAAGAAGGCACAGGAGACAGCCGGTCTTTATAAAAGCTGCGGTGGATACGAGCAGATGGCAAAGACTGTCAATTTTATGGGAGTCATATATGCATCCATTGGAGATGTAAGCATGTCAATTGACTGCTATTTGGAGGCTATGGATGTAGCTGTGGAGCAGGGCTCAACAGAGATAATCATGCTTGTAAACAATAATATAGGCTCACTTTATATGGAGCTTGGATTGTTTGAAAAGGCTATCAGATATTTCAACGAAGCACTGGAGCTGTGCAAGCCGCCGCTGCATGGAGAGAGGGAAAACTATTATCAGCAGCTTCTCATGCTTCATCTGAATCTGTGCATATCATACACGGGAATTAATGAGTTTGAAAAGGCAGAAAAGCATCTTTCTGATGCGATACTCTTTAATGAGATAGCGGGCAATGCTAAAAACAGATTTCTGATAGACATGTCACAGGCACATATGCTTTGGAAGATGGGAAATGAGGATGAGGTCAGGGATCATGTGGACGAGCTGGTTGAGGGTGCGATAAACAATATCAATTCTGCCAATTATGTGCTTGAGATACTAAGCCTTTGCAATCTATTTATGAATATGGGGGAGTTCGATGCATGGAAAAAGGTTATTGTGGAGTATGAACGCTTTGCTATTGAAACAGAAAATCTGTTTTTCCAGAAGACCTGTGTCAAGATGTGGATGAAATATGAGAGCGCCATGGGTGATACAGAGGCGTACAACAAGCTGTGCGTATATTACGCAAATCTCCACTCTATGCAGGTGAAGGAGCAGATAAAGCGTCTTGGTGATACAATCGACCTTAAGCTTCAGCTTCAGGAGACTGAGTATGAGCGCCGTAAGGCAGTCAGACTCAACTACACAGATATGCTTACAGGCATGGGCAATAAGTTCAAGATGCGAAACGATTTTGAAAAGCTTGTGGGCAAAAATCAGGATTCAGATGGTGCAGGAATCACGTTTGGAGTAGTGGATATAGATTTCTTCAAGTCATTTAACAGAAACAGTGGCAGAGTCACCGGTGATGCAGTGCTAAAAGAATTGTCATCCATAATAAATGAGAGCATCAAAGATAAGGGAATGGGGTATCATTTCTATGGTGATGAATTCTACATAATCCTGCAGGAAACGGATGAGGATATCATTAAAAATATAGCCGAGCATATAAGACTTGAGCTTGCCAAAAAACAGATACTTCATGAGAGCTCTAAGGTGGATGAGTATCTGACTGTATCACAGGCATATGTTACCGCCCCGGATGTAAAGGTGCCGGATGAGTTTTCGAAGCTGTTCAAGACGGTGGATGAAGTGCTCAATGATGTGAAGGAAAAGGGTAGAAATGCATATAAGATAGTCTGATGCTTTAAGTGTATAAGACAACTATAAAATGACACGCAGCGTAAAACGTTGCGTGTCATTTTTAATGGATCTATATATACAGTTATAGTTATATTTATAGTTATATTTGTACTTATACTTTTATATGGCTATATTGTCTCATTTATATTCCGGATATAACAATATCAGTGCCTGCCTTCTCATATATATCTGCTGTCTCAGGAGAGATACCGGAGTCGGTGATTACCATATTGATGTCATCAAGCGATGCATAGCTAGATATGGATGTTGTATCAAACTTGGTGTGGTCTACAAGAGCCACAGTTTTAGCGGAGGCCTTGATACACATGTGCTTTAAATCAGCCTCGTATATACTGAAATCAGTCAGTCCGTCTTCTACAGAGAAGCCTCTTGCTGACACGAACGCGATATCTGTGTGTATCTTTTTGAGTAAATCAGCGCCAAGAAGTCCTTCTATGGAAGCGGATGCACTGGTTACGATACCGCCTGTCAGGATGACTGTGACACCCGGGATATCCTTTAGCTCTAAAGCCAGATTGATGCCATTGGTGATGACGGTCAGCTCTGTAAAGCCTGAAAGCTTCATGCCGAGAGTGTAGGCTGTGGAGCTGGCATCAAGGAATATACACATATGGTCACTTACGAGCTTTATCGCCTCGTTTGCAATCTCCTCTTTAGCTTCCTTGTTTTCCAGGGCGCGGTCATGGAACAGGTAGGCCCTCGAGGTTAAATCAGTCATGTCATGGGTTTTATCCTTGTAGATAGCACCCCCGTGAGTCTTTGTCAGAAGCTTTTCCTTATCCATCTGGTTTAAATCTGTTCTTATTGTCGTGGTCGATACACCAAGCAGTTCACTGAGCTCATTGGTGGTGGCCTTGCGGTTTTCTTTTAAATAATCGAGAATCTTTTGTTGTCTTTCTAATTGCAGCATAGATTTCCCTCTTTCTTTTGATTTCTGTTGTATTTTTACGTACATATTTTTATCACAAAGCATTGCATAAATATATAATAACTCAAATAAGTAAATAAAGCCAGTGTTTTCGATTGCTTATGCTTTTTTTTATTTGATGACATTTGATTATATTTATTTTTACTTTTATTTGCTTTTGCTATTGCATTTTTTCTTTTAAAGTGTTATATTTATATCATCAAATAAAAGCAAACACAAATTATATAAGGCGGAGGTATTATTAAATGAAGTTTTTCGTAGATACAGCAAATGTCGAGGACATTAAGAAAGCAAACGATATGGGAGTCATCTGTGGAGTTACAACAAACCCTTCACTCATCGCAAAAGAGGGCAGAGACTTCAATGAGGTAATTAAAGAAATCACATCTATCGTTGACGGACCGATAAGCGGAGAGGTAAAAGCCACAACAGTTGATGCAGAGGGCATGATAAAAGAAGGACGTGAAATCGCAGCTATCCATCCAAACATGGTAGTTAAGATTCCTATGACAGTAGAAGGATTAAAGGCAGTTAAGGTGCTTCACGCAGAGGGCATCAAGACAAACGTTACTCTTATTTTTTCAGCAAATCAGGCAATTCTTGCTGCAAATGCAGGTGCTACATATGTTTCACCTTTCCTTGGCAGACTTGATGATATCAGCCAGCCGGGCATTGAGCTGATCAGACAGATTTCAGAGATTTTTGATATCTATGGATATGATACAGAGATTATTGCAGCTTCAATCAGAAACCCGATTCATGTCACAGACTGTGCACTTGCAGGAGCTGATATCGCAACAATTCCTTACAAGGTTATCGAGCAGATGACAAAGCATCCGCTTACAGATCAGGGAATCGAGAAGTTCCAGGCTGATTACAGAGCTGTATTTGGGGATTAGATATTATAAACCAAAGACAGGTATAAATATTTTATTTCATGTCATAGATTTAACAGGAGAACGAAATGAACAAATTAGAGCTTCAGATTACAGCAAATGAAGTCAGAAAGGGTATCGTCACGGCTGTGCATTCTGCAAAGGCGGGGCATCCGGGCGGTTCACTTTCTGCAGCAGATATATTTACATATCTGTATTTTGAGGAGATGAACATTGATCCAAAGAATCCTAAAAAGCCGGATAGAGACCGTTTTGTGCTTTCAAAGGGACACACGGCTCCGGGACTTTACTCTGCACTTGCGCAGAGAGGCTATTTTCCGGTTGAGGATTTAAAGACACTCAGACATCTGGGATCATATCTGCAGGGACATCCTGACATGAAGCATATCCCGGGTGTGGATATGTCGAGCGGTTCGCTCGGACAGGGCATTTCTGCGGCGGTAGGAATGGCACTTTCTGCAAAGCTTACAAATGATGATTACAGAGTATATACACTTCTCGGCGATGGCGAGATTCAGGAGGGACAGGTCTGGGAGGCTGCTATGTTTGCGGGCTTCAGAAGGCTTGATAACCTTGTTGTTATAGTTGATAACAACGGACTTCAGATTGATGGACCGGTGGATCAGGTGTGCTCACCATATCCTATTGGTGAGAAATTCAAGGCATTCAATTTCCATGTGATTGATCTGAAGGATGGAAATGACATGGATCAGATTGCTGACGCATTTAAAGAAGCAAGAAATACAAAGGGTATGCCGACGGCAATTATAGCACATACCGTAAAGGGCAAGGGTGTTTCATTTATGGAAAATCAGGTCGGCTGGCATGGCAAGGCTCCAAATGATGAGGAGTATGCAGTTGCCATGGAGGATCTGAGAAAGGAAGGTGAAGCATTATGTCAGAAGTAAAGAAAATCGCCACACGTGTCAGCTACGGAAATGCACTTGTAGAGCTTGCAAAGGAGCACGATGACGTATATGTTCTTGATGCTGACCTTGCGGCTGCCACACAGACAGCCATCTTCAAAAAGGAATTTCCAGATCGTCACATAGACTGTGGTATCGCAGAGTGCAACATGATGGGCATTGCTGCAGGACTTGCGGCTACGGGAAAGGTGCCATTTGCCAGTTCATTTGCCATGTTTGCGGCAGGTCGTGCGTTTGAGCAGGTGAGAAACTCTATTGGATATCCTCATCTTAATGTGAAAATCGGTGCGACACACGCAGGTATTTCGGTAGGAGAGGATGGAGCCACCCACCAGTGCAACGAGGATATTGCACTCATGAGAGCAATTCCAGGCATGGTTGTAATAAACCCAAGCGATGATATAGAGGCAAGAGCCGCCGTAAAGGCAGCTTATGAGCATGAGGGCCCTGTATACATGAGGTTTGGCCGTCTTGCAACACCGATAATAAATGACAATGCAGAGTATAAATTTGAAATCGGAAAGGGTGTTACACTCCGTGAGGGCACGGATGTAGCTATCATAGCTACCGGTCTGTGCGTGGCAGAGTCACTTGCAGCGGCAGAAAAGCTTGCGGCAGATGGCGTAAATGCAAAGGTCATAAATATACACACTATCAAGCCTCTTGATGAGGAGCTTGTTGTAGCTGCAGCAAAGGAATGCGGCAGGGTGGTTACCGTGGAGGAGCACTCTGTAATAGGAGGACTTGGAGCCGCGGTATGTGAGACACTTTCGCGTAAGGCTCCAACACCGGTAAAGACAATAGGCGTACAGGACTGCTTTGGTGAGTCAGGTCCGGCTGTAGCTTTGCTTAAAAAATACGGACTTGATGCAGAGGGCATTTATGCATCAGTGAAGGATTTTTTATAAGTATTTAAAATAGTTTGGTTTTATCATTTTTCACATTTTCCCCAATATAACAATAAACTAATAAAAGAAAGGACAGCCGGGATACGGTTGTCCTTTCTTCTACTTTGTATACATATAAAAACTTTAATGTTTTAATTAATGTAAAATAATTTAACAAAATTTAAAATATATATTGTGTTATAGGTTTTTATCTGATATATTAAATCTATAAATGCTGGGCGAGCGTAACTATTAATTTGATGCATATATATGTATCAGCTTAAGTGAAACATGTGATTGATTCACAGGGAGGAAATCATGATAAGGAATGGAAAGAAGAAGGCCATTTCGTGTGCACTCGTCGCAGCTATGTCGGTAGGACTTGCGGCGTGTGGAACAACAAGCTATGACTTTAAGGTCAGCTACGATGGAATAAAAACAGGGGATGTTTCATCGAAAGTATCGGTTCATGATCCGTCAATACTTAAGGCGGATGGTGAATACTATATCTTTGGTTCTCATATGTCTGCAGCAAAAAGCAGTGACCTGTTAAACTGGGAAAAGGTTGCTGATGGATATTCAAAGAAAAATCCTGTATACGGACAGATATATGATGTGGCAGATGAAGCCTTTGCGTATTCTGGAAGCAAGAACTCATTGATAAAGACGGATGATAAACAGGTGCATGTGTGGGCACCGGATGTAATCTACAATGAGACAACAGGTCTTTACTACATGTATTATTGTACGACATCCACATGGAATGCATCAAATCTGTGCTATGGCACATCAACAACACCTGAGGGACCTTATGAATGGCAGGGGGCTTTGATATATTCAGGCTTCAACAGAAAGACGATTTCAGGTACAGATGTGCTTGACTATGTGGATGAGGATTATGCTTACAAGAACTATATCAAGGGAGCGCAGTACAATTATGAGGACTATCCGAATGCGATAGATCCGACTGTGTTTTATGATGCGGATGGCAGAATGTGGATGGTATATGGTTCATGGAGCGGCGGAATATTTTTGTTGGAAATTGACAAGACAACAGGACTTGTTATCCATCCTGAAGCAGATAAAGCAAACAATGTGGATCCGTATTATGGAAAGCGTCTTTTGGGAGGCGGCCATATTTCGATTGAGGGACCGTATATCATGTATGATGAGGCAAGCGGTTATTATTATCTGTTTGTGTCGTATGGCGCTCTGACAAGCAATGGAGGCTATCAGGTCAGAGTGTTCCGCTCAAAGACAGTCGATGGTGAATATGTGGATATGAATGGCAAATATCCTGAAAAAAGTGCACAACACCAGAATTTCGGACTGAAGCTCACAGGCAACTATAAGCTTCCGAGTCTTGAAAAAGCATATATGGCAACGGGGCATAATTCGGCCTTTGTGGATGACGACGGCAGGATGTATCTGGTTTATCATACCAGATTTAACGACAATGGAGAGGGTCATTCACCGAGAGTACATCAGATGCTTGTGAATGAGGATGGCTGGCCATGTGAGCTGCCTTATCAGACGCAGGGGGAGACTGTTAATAAGGATGGCTATGACGCAGATGATATTATCGGACGATACTATGTTATAAACCAGGGAACGGCAATAGATTCAAAAATTGCAAATCCGGTGATTCTTTATCTTGAAAAAAACGGAAAGGTAAAGGGAGAAAAGTCAGAGGGTACCTGGGAATGCAAGGATGGCTCATACTATATGAATATCACTATAGACGGTAAAAAATACTCCGGTGTGTTCTGTCAAATGAAGGATGAGGCTGGAAGTGATGTGATGACATTTTCTGCTGTTGGCGAAAACAAGAGTGTCTGGGGCGTGAAATATTTATAGTTACGTTTCAAATTGGGCAGATATGTAAATAGTTAGATAGTTAGACAGATAGTAACAACATTGGAATAGACGGAGAAAAATATGGATAATACATTAAAATATAATAAACCATGGATACTGCAGAGAGCAGATCCATATGTATACAAACATACAGACGGAGTATATTACTTTACAGCGTCAGTGCCTGAGTACGACAGGATTGTACTTAGAAAATCAGATACGCTTGCTGGACTTGAGACAGCAGCTGAGACTGAAATCTGGCACAAGCATGAGAGTGGACCGCAGAGCATACATATATGGGCGCCGGAGCTTCATTATCTGTTTGGAAAATGGTATATTTACTATGCAGGCGGTGATAAGGATGATATCTGGGCAATAAGGCCGTATGTATTGGAATGTCAGGGGGATGACCCGGTTAATGATAACTGGATTGAGAAAGGCAAGATGCAAAGAGCAGATGGGGATGAATTTTCGTTTGAGGCATTTTCACTTGATGCAACAGTTTTTGAAGTGAACAATGTGTGGTACTATATATGGGCAGAGAAGGTCGGAGTAGGAAAGCAGATTTCAAACCTATATATAGCACGCATGAAAAACGGATACACACTTGATACTGTACAGGTGCTTTTGACCACACCTGATTATGACTGGGAGAGATATGGCTTCTGGGTGAATGAGGGGCCGGCAGTGTTAAAACGAAATGGCAAGGTGTTTGTTACATTTTCAGCCAGTGATACGGGAATACATTATTGTGTTGGACTTTTGACTGCAGATGAAAGCTCAGACCTGCTTGACCCGCGTTCGTGGGAAAAGGATCGTTATCCGGTGCTTTGCTCTGATGAGGCAGCAGGAGTTTACGGACCCGGACACAATTCGTTTACCGTAGATGAAAATGGTGATGACATAATAGTATACCATGCAAGAACGGAGACTGAAATTGTGGGAAATCCGCTTTATAATCCAAACCGTCATGCAATGCTTATGAGATTTGGATGGAAGGATGGACGACCTGTGTTTTCGTATAACTGATAAGGCAAAAGAAAGGGGACATCACATGGAACTGATATGTAAGAAGTGTCTGCTTAGAGAAATGGCAGAGGCCGACGCAGCAATGATAAAAAAATATGTTGATGCGATAAAGGGCGAGGACAGAGTGCCGGAAAAAGAGTATGAGGCAAGGCTTGCAGTGTGCAAGGCGTGTGACAGGCTAAATGCCGGAACCTGTAATGCATGCGGCTGTTATGTGGAGCTTCGGGCGCTTACAGGCGTTTCGCACTGCCCTCATAAAAAGTGGTAGTACAAATAAAATAATAACAAAATGACTGCGGTTTTGATTTCCGCAGTCATTTTATTATTATTTAGTGTTTTTTTCAGTGTCAAGAGATGCATAATTGATGGATACAACAATGTCCTGATCGTAGTTACCGAAGCTTTTTCCGAATATTGTGAGTCCGCCGACATGGGCAGAATCCTCCTCAACTGCGATACGGAAGCGGATGGTGCTTGTGTAGTCAAGCTTTAGCTCAGAGGTTGTGATATCTGATATCTTAAGACCGTCTATGAAGGTGCCTTTATGATTTATGACTAAAAGCTTAAGTAGACCGTATTGATTCCAGTTCTGAGGCCACCATTCAGGGGTAAACATTCCGCGTACATCTCCATAGTCACCGGGAGAGGTCCAGGTGCCGACCAGAGTGTCATTTATGTAAAAGCTTATATCACTTGGCCAGTCGTTGTCGATGCCCGGAGCCTCAGAACTTATCTCGGCTGAGAGTGAAAGCTGGGTGATTTTCTGATTACGTGGAATGAGGTTTGGAATTACATATTCCACATAGCCCTTTGTGAACCACATAATGTCTGCATTGAAATGGTCAGGATGGTCAAAGTAACGCACGTCATCGAGCTCTCCTATCACAAATGAGGATGTAGCCAGGCCACAGGTTGGACAGATATTGTGAGATGAAAACTGCCCTACCTTTATGGATGTGTTGTATACGTTACTTAAGTCTATTGGTTTTTCAATTTCTACTAATATACGATCCTGAATCAGTGAACACAGCTTCTGGTTGCCGTGACCGGATGAATCGTTTGAGGCGGAGATAAGTCCACACTCCTCAAGCTTTTTTATATGTCCAGTTAAAGCTCCATTGCTGATGTTTAGCTCGTTTGCAATCTGATTCATGCTCATCTGGTTATTCTCGAGCAGAATTTTTAAAATCTGGATACGAATATCAGAGCCGAGAGCTTTAAACAGTTCGAGACCATCGTCTAATGATGTGATATGTATCATATATAGATTCTCCTAAAATATTTTATAAAATTAACAACGAGTTCTTGTGTGTAAATCATGTTTTAATTATAGGAATAAGCTCCTATGTTGTCAATATATTATCGTATAGTTTTAAGCTATATTGAAATATGTTTTAAAATAATTTAAATATATTGTGCAATATGTATAACTTACATGCGTTTCAAAACGAAAATAAAATAAAATTTTAGATATTATTAAATAATGTGTAAAATAGTTTAAAATAATCTAAAATAAATATTGACATTGCAGCTACTCTCATGTATATTATGTGCATAAGCAAAATACATTAACAATCAGTGCACTTATGTGTGCAACAATGGCAGAGCAGGATAAATGTATAAGAGATAAAGGAGAAACTATGGCAAAAATTATTGTAAATAATGAGAATAAAAAGAGTACAATTGCTCCGGAGATTTATGGACATTTTTCTGAGCATCTCGGAAGATGTATCTACGAGGGATTATTTGTAGGGGAGAATTCAGATATACCAAACGTAAACGGCATGCGTACGGATGTTGTAGATGCATTAAAGGAAATGAAGATACCTGTGCTCCGCTGGCCGGGCGGCTGCTTTGCAGATGAGTATCACTGGATGGATGGTATCGGTCCTAAGGAGAAGAGAAAAAAGATGATCAACACACACTGGGGTGGTGTAGTTGAGGACAACAGCTTCGGAACACATGAGTTTTTTGAGCTTTGCAGACAGTTAGGCTGCAAGACATATGTGAACGGAAATTTAGGAAGCGGAACAGTGCGCGAGATGAGTGAGTGGGTAGAGTACATCACATTTAACGGAGTATCTCCTATGGCTGATTTGCGTAAGGAAAATGGTCACGAAGAGCCGTGGACTATTGATTACTTCGGAGTTGGAAATGAGAACTGGGGATGTGGTGGAAACATGCGTCCTGAGCATTATGCAGATGAATACCGCAGATACCAGACTTATGTCAGAAATTATGCAGGCAATCAGCCAATCAATAAAATCTGCTGTGGTCCAAATGTGGATGACTATGAGTGGACAAAGAAGGTTATGGCTACATGCTTTGACCATTGTGATCCGAAACTCCATGGTCTGATGGATGGATTATCTCTTCATTATTACACACTTCCTGAGACTGAGGATGACTGGAATATCAAGGGAAGTGCGACAGATTTTACAGAGGATATTTTTTATCAGACTCTTAAGAGAGGATATTTCATGGAGGAGCTCATCAATCGTCATGGAGCTATAATGGATGAGTATGATCCTGATAAGAATATAGGTCTTATTGTTGATGAGTGGGGCATCTGGTCAGATGTGGAGCCTGGTACCAATCCAGGATTCTTATATCAGCAGAACACAATGCGTGATGCACTTGTTGCAGGTATGACATTAAACATTTTCAACAAGCATTCCGACCGTGTGAAGATGGCATGTATTGCACAGCTTATAAATGTGCTTCAGTCTGTAATGCTCACAGACGGCGATAAGATGATAAAGACACCTACATATTATGTATTCCATATGATGAGACATCATCAGGGCGCAACTCTTTTGGACAGCTCTCTTGTAGGAGGAACTACTGTTGGTTCTGGAAAGAATGAGCTTCCGAAGGTTCTTGAGTCTGTATCAGAGGATAAGGATGGCGTGATCACAGTTACACTTACAAACAATTCTCTTGAGTCATCAGAGGATGTTGATATTATACTCACAAATGAGGGTGACAAATACAGTGTAAGCGAGGCCAGATACATCGAAGGTGCCATGGATGCACACAATACCTTTGAAGCACCTGAGGTAGTGGATGAGAAGGATTTCACTGCATATGAAAATACACAGACCGGTGTGAAGGTTACTCTTCCGGCATGCAGTGTTGTTACACTTAGATTATCGAAATAATATTAAAACAGCTATTCAGAATCCCGGGTTGTCTGTCACACTAAGGTGTGTACGGACAACCCGGGATTTTGCCTGTTGTGAATGATACAAAAATGTAGCAGCTTTTTGTGTAGCTTACTATATGTTTTAATGCATAAGGCTCTCTTATAGTGCTTCCTGAAGTATCTTCACATCCCACTTATTCATCACATCTCCCTCTTTAGCTGCTTCTCCGGTGATCAGGTCAACCATTCCTGCAAGGCTTGCAGGGAGAGTCTGCTTTTCATCAGTGAAATTCATCACAAAGTAAAAGCGAGTATTTTCGCTCTCGCGGCATGTGATTTCAAGACCTGTCTCTTCAGCAATGACACCTGATACAGACACTTCATTTGTGGCTTCATCAAGCACCCTTGCAAGTCCGGCTGCCTCAAGCTGTGTGGCAACATAGTATACATGGCCTTTTCCGTAGCTGTTTTTTGTGACAGCAGGCATTCCTGCATAGAAATCGCTTTCATATGTGGCGAGAACCTCTGCACCTTCCGGGTGCATCAGGTCGCACAGCAGATTGCATTTATATTCTTTTCCATCCGAAAAGCTTACAGTGTTTGACTGCTCAGGTGCGAGCGCGTCAATCTCCTCAACCCAGACACCTGCCATCTCGCGAAGCGGTCCCGGATATCCGCCCAGATGCACGTTGTCAGACTGGTCAACAATACCACTCATAAATGTTGTGATGAGAGTACCGCCGTTTTTCACAAACTGCTCAAGCTTTTCCTTCATACCTTCCTTTACCATGTACAGAACAGGTGCGGCAATCACTTTATACTTTGAAAAATCACCGTCAACCGGAATCATATCGACTGAGATATTTTTGTTGTAAAAATACTCATAATAGTGGTGAATCTGGTCAACATATTTAAGGTCCTGTGTAGGTCCGCTTGTGTACTCAAGTGCCCAGTAATTGTCCCAGTCGAAGATGATTCCCACATCTGATTTATTACGTGTGCCAAGTGTTCTTGTGCCGAAGCTTTCAAGCTCCCTTCCAAGCTGTGCAGTCTCCTTAAATACCCTTGTGTCGTTTGTTCCGACATGTGCTATTACAGCACCGTGGAATTTCTCGCAGCCACCCTTGCTTCGTCTGAGCTGGAAGAACTGGATAGTGTCTGCACCGTGGGCTATGGTCTGATAACTCTGTGCACGCATCTGTCCCGGACGCTTCAATGAATTGTAGTGTTGCCAGTTCTGCTGGCTTGGAGTCTGCTCCATGAGCATGAATGGCTCATCTTTAAGACCTCGCATCAAATCGTGAGTCATCGCAACCATGCTCCATGGTGTGTCGTATGCAGGGTAATTATCCCACGACACGATATCCATCTCCTTAGCCCACTTGAAATAGTCAAGCCCCTTGAAGGTACCCATCAGGTTTGTTGTGACAAGTGCATCGGGAATGATAGCTTTTACTGCATCGCGCTCCAGCTTATAGCAGTTCAGCATGCTGTCAGAGTAAAAACGTCTGTAGTCTGTTGATATTCCGGCAAAGCTTGTCATGCCACCCCAGGCCTCCTCGCTGAGCTCGTTAGGTACGACTATCTCATCCCAGTCATAGAAGGTGTGTCCCCAGAACTCTGTGTTCCAGGCATCATTTACGGCATCAAGAGTCTTGTACTTATCCTTGAGCCATACACGAAACTGCTTCTGGCAGTTGTCACAGTAGCAGTATCCGCCGTACTCATTATTGATGTGCCATACAGAAATATTTTTATTGCAGCTATAGCGTTTTGCAAGCTCTGTCGCAAGAGCCTTTGCGTACTTCTGATACACCAGGGAGTTCGGACAGAAATTGTGTCTGGCTCCAAATTTATGCTGGCGTCCCTCGTAGTCGGTGCTCATCGTCTCAGGATATTTCTTGACCATCCATGCAGGCAGTGCTGCTGTGGATGTTGCCATGACGATGTCGTAGTTTTCATTTGAGAGCATATCAACTATTTCGTCGAGTTCTGTGAAATTATACTCATTCTCAGACGGCTGTATTTTAGCCCATGAAAAAACGTTGATTGTGGCACTGTTGATATGGGCATCCTTAAAGTATGCCATGTCCTGCTTCCAGACCTCCTTAGGCCACTGATTTGGATTGTAATCTCCTCCGAAAAGGATTCTTTTGAATTTTGACTGCATTTTTTACCTCCGTTATGGTATTAACCCCAATATTATGATATTCTTAAACTATAAGTGTGTTTCCTTATGCACTAATCATATAATAGATTTACGGAAAATAGTATAACATCATAAACCAAATTATATAACATTCTGAAACTAAACCGTTTTTGAAAGGAGAAAGCATGCCTATTTATTTTGGAAGCAATTTCGCAAGAGAACCGTTTCAATTCGACTCTGTCGGTAATGACTGGGAGCAGGAAAGCGTGACGCGCCCGGAGGGGTATCCGCTGTACCATTATTTACAGACAAAGGAGGGGGTGGGTGAGGTGACGGTATACAGCAGAAATCAGGCTGTTTCAGACAATATTTTGTTAAACAGTCATACGATTGAGCTGCAAAAGGGGCAGGGGATTCTTATTGCTCCAAACGTGCCACACTCCTATCACAATAAAAACATCTCATCCGGCAATAGCCTGCCCTGGAAAACAGAGTTTGCCACTTTTACAGGGACAATGGCGGCAGCCTTCAGGGAAATGTTTGATGAAAAGGAATACCGGCTGATTGATGAGAATAAGGGGATGGAGGTGTCGGAAGCGATTAACAGGGCAGTGGAAGACTTTAAGGAACGTTCCAGTGATACGCAAATGCTCTCACTCGACTGTTATGGCATCATGCTTTTGCTCTCAGACCAGTCTAATCACACACACGATAATGATGACCAAAGCTATGTGCGTTTTATAAAGCCTGTTATAGATACTATAGAAGAAAGCTACATGGACGATATCAGCGCCAAGGAGCTTGCCGATCGTGTATTTGTATCGCAGCAATATCTATCGCGTGTTTTTACGGAGTTTATGAACTGCTCGGTGTATGAGTACCTGACAAACTACCGTATCAATAAAGCCAAGGAATTACTGCTTATAAACAGCAGGCGCAAGGTGCAGGATATAGCATCTGATGTGGGATACTCAGATGCCAGCCATTTTATCGTCATGTTCAAGAAACTTACCGGGATGACACCGGCGCAGTTTCGGAAACTGCATATATAAGGGGATGCAACTGTTTCTTGTATTTAATAGGGTTTGATGTTAAGATATATTTATCAGAAATATGGTGCGAAAATGAATAGCTACAATTGTTTTATAAGAATTAGGAAGTGATAATATGAGTGATAGAAACCGGATATTATGTGAGTTCAGAAATAAGACAAAAAGCATTATGGGTGATTCGTTAAAGCAGATGATATTATATGGTTCATATGCAAGAGGAGATTATGGAGATAATTCAGATATGGATATAATGGTTTTGACGGAGCTGACGGATGATAGGATTATACAGATAGAGGATGAAATATTTGATGCAGCTTATGATATTGAACTTGAGTATGGTGTGCCGATAAGTGTGAATATTAAAAATGAAAAACACTTTAAAAATTGGGTAAACAGCTTGCCGTATTATTCAAATATACAAAAGGAGGGAATTATTATTGCTTGAGGAAAATTGTATTAGTTTAGCAAATATAGAATGGAAACGTCAATGGAAACTTTAAATGTTGCCAGGGAGTGTTTAGAAAACAAACATTTTAAAGATTACAGGAGTTCGCTCCACTATTAGAGGTACAAAACAAGTTCAGTCCATACAGAAATGCGCAAAAAAGGCAATCACATAAAAAGTTCGTGATTGCCTAATTTTTTAGCGTTTACTGTTTTAAGGTTATGATTGTATGGAAAGTACCGGAATCATTATCATAATACATTTGCAAATTTCCATGGTACTGTTTTACGACTTTTTTAATGCTTTTGATTCCGAATCCATGTCTGCCATTGTCTGATTTACGGGATATAGGAAGTCCCTCTGGATTATATACAGGGGTATTTTGGCAGGAGTTGATGAGTATGATAATAAGAAAGGGTGAATTTTCTTTCTTTTGTACGGTGAGCTCAATAAAAGAGTCTGGAATATTCTCTGCTGATTCCACTGCATTCTCCAATAAGTTACAGAATAAAGAAGTCAAATCGCGCGGATATATATGTTGTACCGTGCCGCTTCTGATGTCAGTGTGAAAAATAATGTGCTTATCATTGCAGTGGCGCTGATAGCGGCACAGAATGGAGTTTAGCATTTCATGATCACAGAGTTTTGTGGTTTCCTTTAAGTCGGAAGATTCCATGAGTTGTTGTATATAGTCATTTATTTTATCGGAATCATTTTTTTCGTTCAGTAATCTGATTGATTGAAGATGTTTCTTTATATCGTGGATCAAAATGCTCTGGTTCTCGTTTTGTGCAAGCATCATTTCATAGTATTCAACAGAATCGGATTCTTTCTGGAGCAGTAACTGCAAATCGGCATATTCCTGTGATCTTTTTGCGTTATATTGGTTGATTCCAAATACAAGTAGGTTGACCAGCAACAGAAAAACGGCACAGATTGTTACTAGAAAATCAACCGGTGGGGCATATGCGGTTGTTTCACCAATAGAAAGAAGAGTAAACATCATAAGAATAGAGGAAAGCGGGATGAACATCAAGAGAATTTCGGAGTGACCGTACGGTTCTTGAGCTGCTTTGTTCCCCTTGAAGAGCCAACTTAACAAGTAAACGACTGCAAAAAAGGTAATTTTGCTAAATACGGTATAAAAAACAAGTCCGACACTTGCTTCTAAGAGAAAATGGGGAAAGAATCTTGATATCATCCCCAAAACTGCAAGTTCAGATATTCCCATAATCGCTGTAAGTATAGCGGAATGGAAGAGTGCCAATAATAACTTGAGGTTAAACATTATATAGAGGAAAACAGTGTTTATCACAAAAAAGCTGATAATATTCAGCCATGTTTGCCCAAGCAGGGAAAGAAAAAACAACAGTACATAAAGAACACTTAATAGAGTCAGTCTCTTTTTACCGCTATGAGAAGGGGAAAAAAGGCTGGCGGCGTACTGCCATAAGATAACCGCTTCTGTAAAAAAACTAAAAATAAGTAAAATAATATATTCCATTTATTTTCACCTCATGCTTTCCAGATATAGTAGATATGCATTTCTGAAGGAACTGTATTTCCTGCGTGTCAGGTAAGCGGTAATCTGAGGATTTGATAAATGTACGGTGGAGTGATCAAAGTCCACAATATGTTCGAAGTTAACAATAAAGCTCCGGTGTGTCTGAAAAAAACTGTTTTGGGGAAGCTTTTCCAACCAGTAATTCATATTATGAATAGAGTCAAAGTCCTGACGGGCAGTATGTACAATTACTTTTCGCCCCTGAGCTTCTATGGCAATAATCTGCGAAGCAGGAAACGAATATACCGCCTGTTTTGTTTCCACAGGAATTTTGAGTGTAATGGAATTGTAATAAGCTAAGGCATCCTTCAGATTTCGGAAAAAACGCTGCTTATCTAGAGGTTTGGAAAGGTAACGGAATACATGAAAACGCATTGCTTCATCCAAATATTCAGAATAAGAGGTGACAACAAAAACGATCACATTTCTATTTGCTTTTTTTAATTCATTCCCAACATAGATTCCATTCATGCCAGGCATTTCGATATCCAGAAAAACAATATCCTTTTCACCTTTGTCAGTTAACAAAGCTTCACCACTGGTAAAAGAAACTAATTCAGGACATTTTAAATGGTTGGACTCAAAGTAGGATTCGATATACTTCTTCA